>Ga0157363_1007725_pt1 | contig 10198 bp, 4 predicted proteins | sample AttsexASBM1_FD_111477 | JGI IMG/M metagenome (GOLD analysis project Ga0157363, IMG submission 111477) | Fungus gardens microbial communities from leaf cutter ant in Ribeirão Preto, State of São Paulo, Brazil - Atta sexdens ASBM1 | ecosystem: Host-associated > Fungi > Mycelium > Unclassified ...
CAATAATAATTTACATTGCCATGTTAAATTCTGTCAAGAAAATATTATATAAATTTATTTATATAATATAAATTTAATATAAATTTAATATAAATTTAATATAAATTTAATAGTTTCCGGTATCAGAAAAAATAAAAAAATAAAAAAATATTATTTCAAGCAAATTATGCAATTTTATTTGGAAATTAGAGAAAAGTCATAGAATTTTAGGACAAGGAATTTAGAGGCAACTCTGATACGTAAATCAATACGTTTTGACTCGGGCTTAGAAAATTGAGCTGATAAAATAATCTTGACATTGCCATTTTGCCCGCTATGCCACTTAATTCTTATTATTTAAAAAGAGATCAAATGGATCAAAAAAACTTCTATTGTTTGGAATCATTTTTCAGAATATCGTTGTATATATTTTATATATTATACACGAATCTTGAGAAAGCAGTTTTATATAGTTGAAGTATTAATAAACTTATGATCGCGATCGTATCCCGAGAAGTGGCTATTACGTATAATCGGCAACAGGAATCGTTTCCCGACCCTCGACGTGAATCCCCATTCAAGTTTAGACGGGAATGTATGAAAGCAGAAATAAACGGAAACGGGAAGTGCGGTGCGGAAAGAGATCGCGAGCGCCTCTTTTGAGAGGCGGCGTGCTTCATGTTGAAGAAGAACATCCCTAAAGCTGGCGTTTCACTCGTAATTTTCCCGCTTTGGTGACTCTGTTACGAGTTACCCAGTGGGTCGGCAGAACGACTGAAATCTCACTTGGCAGACCACTGCGGCTTGGGAATATGACAAGGGGTATACTACCCTCCCTAGAGGTCCTTACGGACCACATTACTGCTCCGCGTGCGATATTCGTATTTACATGCTATACGTCAGAACGTCTAAAGTGGCCCGCGATACCTACGTGCCTTCCATAGAAGGTTTCGAAACACGAGATCGAGCCGTCACGCAGGCTTAACGTCCACACGCGTATGCCGTTACCCAAGGATCCGCAAATATTTATCAAGTACACACGATTTCGGTTTTCCGATCTCGAACGTTGCGGGATATTTGACGTCTGATGGATAAAGTTGGAGAGAAATGCGACGTCTAAAGGATAACTTTCAAAGGTATTGGCGCGATAACGTTTGTAAGCGACTAATAACAGTAATGATAAAAGCTTTTACAATGCCATATTTTGAATAAATTCTGACATCATATCACATCACATTACGTTGTATTACGACTGCAAAACGTAAACGTATCGTAAATGCAAAGTAAAAATTGGTGCGGTAACTTACATTCATGTATTTCACGTTTATCACGCTCGGAACTGTAATATCTAGGTATTATTACAAAATATTAAAAATAATAACATAACACACATATAAGAGAACATATAAAAAAGATTTGATATACAATTTTACAACGAAATAACAATAGTGAGTTTATATGAGACGATATTAATACCGTAACATGTATCGCCACATTGTTTCTACCAAGCGAACGGTATTTACTGTAAGTGCCTCTCTCGCGGGCAGAATGAGCATTCTTGTAATAACGGCGGAATTTGGCGTAGCGCATAAGCTTTTATCGTAAAGCTGCGAACGAGATAGAGAGTGAGCAGTATCCGGCTGGTGGCCTTTAATGGCGGAGATTATCTAAGATAGTAGATATCGCGCGGGGGAGTAAATTCCACGGATGGCCAAGACTCTACACGGCCAGAGGATATTTCCTACGATATTTTATCGCCCACCGTGCGTGATACGACGGCCCATTAATCCTGTTCTTGTTCCTGGACTCCGTCTTTCCTTCTATCCCGTGCCTTCTTTCCTTTCTCATCGCGCGTTCGGATCATCTTTCTCTCTTCTTCTCTCGCCTTCTCTCCGTGACTGTCCTCAACCGGAAAGATGATAACGGGGCTGTAGAAACAGTTTGTTACGTGGCACCAAAAAGGCGCGATGTAAGAAAAAGGGAATGAGAAAGAGAGAGAGAGAAAGAGAGAGAGAGAGAGAGAGAGAGAGAGAAAGGGGGGGAAGCTCTGCGCTTTTCGGAGCGGTTAATATTTTTAAGAACCTCTTCTCTCCTTCATAGTAGTAAACCCAAGACTGAGACGCTCTCTGAATCATCTGCGACAGCTTTATTTGCGACCGTCACACCAGCTTCGGCTATATACTTCCCTCGTTTTCGTATCGCTTGCGATATTATATATAATAACGTGTCGTAAATGTCATTCGCAACTTTTCGATTGAACACTGAAAAATATATCAAGTATAACTATGTATATTCCCCGTCCGAAAATTGACATTACACTTTTACGCGATGCTGGTTGTGGAAAGTCGCATCTTGAAACCGTCGGGGCTTTGCATACTGTTACCACAAATTCAGTCGCGGCGTGTAGGTTTTACATATTGTTTCCACAAATTCCGACGCGCGGCACCAGGATCCCAAATGTGCTATATTTCTAACCCGAAAAGAGTACCCAAAAGTACGTTAAACAAGAGTGATACTAGAACATTCGAGATCAAGTGGTTGGAATAGAGAAAATTAGATAGCGTTATAGCAGCTTGTATGAAGATGGATGAGAAAAGACCATTCCACATATTCGTCCATTGCCGTAGCTGATGCGTGCGGGCTGTTTCGCGTCTTGCGTTTTGCGTTTCCCTGTATGTAATGGGAGGTTAACTCGCGAGTTACAGCACCAAAGTTGACTCCGGTTTTGCCTTTAGCGGCGGATTAGTGCGGCTTCGCTAGGATTCACGGCGGCGCTTAATCATTTTCATTGCCCTCGGTATGCTGCCATCTCGAGAACGCGGAGGATGAGGCGTTGGGTGGTGGGATTGGACTTGGGGTTGGGATTGGGGTTGAAGAGGGAAGCCGAAACTCTCAACGGCCGTCTGTCGCTGCTGCGTCGTCTACAGACGACATAGGAAGTGCTTCTGCAATCGAATTATCACATAGATGTTAGAAAAACGATATAAACTTTTAACTGGTTTGATGGTATCTCAGATAATGTTTTTCAGCTTCTCTCTTCGTTCTTCATCGACTGTTTTTCTCGTGCAACACAGCAAAATCCTAATACTTAATGAAATATCTTTCGTAACCTCTACTGAACATACATTCATCGTTAAAATAATAATTGGATATAAAAAAACAACTGTGAAATCCTGTGAAAAATTTTATATTTAAAGAAAGAAAATTATAATAGCTTTAACTTGTGTTACTATTGCACATATGTAACATCGATTGATCATTCTATGTTATTCAGAGTTTTATGACTACAGAGTGACATACGTGACACATATTGATAGAACTTATTTTTTTTCAGTTTATATGTAAACCTGTTTTCATAAAAACCAACAGAAAAAAATAATACGTTCTAGCAACATGCATCATGTATAAACATAATAAAAATTTTCATCTCTTGAAAGACGTAGAGGTTTATGAAAAGATGTTAATATATATAATCGGTTTCTGAGAGACACCAGTAATAAGCGGGCATGTTTCAGCTGTCTGCGTGTTTCGTGCACACGGTGGCGAGTTAACTCGCGAGTTACAGCGCTGCCGGTGTCTCTGATTTTGCTTTTGGTGCCGGATTAGAGAGGCTTTGCCGGGATTCAGGGTGGCGCTTAATCATTTTCATTGCTCTTGGTACATTGCCGTTCCGAGGGGTGGATGAGCTAGAGATGGTGGCGAGGTTGAGGGAACGATTATAAGAGGTGGGGGGAGGGAAGGAAGTAAAATTTATCCTTAGTTCTGAATCCTTGTAAGAGAGCGATCATAGGTAGCGCGCGAATGAGCACAAATGTCCCGGGAAATATTATCCATGTTCCATCGTAAGAGAGGGTTGCGTGGATTGATAAAAAATCTCTGGAGAATCCTGTAAACATCGATTCTTGAGTCGCTTTTTCATGAGAATTTCTATAGCGTTTCGAGTTGGAAGCGCGTGCATTGAAGCGTAACTGGGCATCGTTAGGACGCTTGTCGGGCATGAAATTGTGCTGTGATATTTAAAGAGCGGTAATGCACGTCGCGGAATAAAATACGAGTGCCGCAGGAAATATGTATCCGGCACGCTCTTTATGGCGATATATGACGCGTGCTTCGCCTGGGGTCGCATACGCGGTAAAGGACAACTTTATTGCAGTTTGAAATTGTATTCAGAAAATAACTTGCGGACAACAAACTGAGCTTTGAGCATCGAGTGTCTGAATCCTAAAGAGTAAATTTGATAGTTATTAACAGATATTTCAAGAAATAGAATTGAAAACAAAACGTCAGAGAATATTCAAATTAATGAAATATTATTTTGCTTAGTTAATATTATATATAAAATGATCGGGCATTAATTTAAATTGTACATAACATGATGCAAATAAAGGTCACACGTTGTAAAATAGCTAACAAGAATATTTTATTATTTAAAAGGTTGTAATATTGAAATATGAAAATTTAGCATATACGATATCATGTATATTTGCAAATATGTCACGTTTGTAACAGCATAACGTCTGATACTGATTTCTATGCAAAGATACTAATATCACTATTATTTATACAATGTCAATAGTTATATACGATCTTTCATTTTTATATTTTTTGACAGCTATGCTTATGAACGCATGAGAATTTCCGGGTTCGTATAATCATTGGCGTAACAATTTCAAGTAGTCGTTAAGAAATTTCCACGAAAGACCGCAACCCAAAACTTCATCTAATACGAATTCATACGCATAGTTTCTTCGTATGAATTCCCAAGTAGGCCACGCTATGTGCCTGGCGAGGAGCTGACTATTACGCGGCTGTAGATAGAGAGCTGTTTTGGATTCGCGGCGAAGCCGCGCAGGAAATCGAGATGAGGTCGAAGGAATGAGGAAACGACAGAAGTAGGTCTGGATGATAAAAAGGTGGCGATGCGGGCAGAGTAAGAGAACGCCGAGGGGATGAGGTCGCGTATGAGGGAAGAGGTGCTTGGGATCGCGTTTTGTATCGCCAGCAAGATAGCAAAGTTTTCCACCGATGTACATATACTTACCGTGCGGGGAAAGAAGAAGGAGGAACGATGAGAAAAGAAAGCTCGGCACTGAAGAAGGGTCGAAAGAACAGGGATAAAGAAAAAGAGAAAAAGAGTAAGAAAACGAGTCGGAGTTTAAAGAATCGCAGAATGGTTGTATTTTGCAGAGACTTTAAGATTTAAGAAACGCACGTGCATGACAAAAGCGGAATTGAGAAATGTTACTGTATTGTTACACGACTGTCGTTCTTACCGAATCGTGTCGCGACCCGTCGTGTTGGTAACATTATGAAAATATCAGGGAAGAATGCTGATGCTGCCGCTGCTATTGTTGCTATTTCTCGTTTGAGTAAGTAACAAGGCGTGAAATTACGAGAGATATTATCTCACTGTGCGATTGGCAGAGTTCGCCAATGGCAAAGCTTATAGCTCGCGGTCCTATAGTCACGGAAGTCGACGAGATAAAATAATAAATCTATGTGTTTACTTGGTCCAGAAATTTTCAAGTAAACGCGACAATGAAAATTTTAATGACTTCCTGCGGATGCTCGTGTCTCTAAGCACTTGCCGAGTCTGCGCCTTCGGTGTAGATGGGGGAGGCAGGTTGGAAAGATCCCAAAGGAGTCCAGAGAAGAGCAGACTGCTCACGAAGGGACGTTTTCACCCTTTCCTCCTCTTTTCTTAGAAATTATAATCGCGCCACTTACCGCGGCACGGTTCGCTTGTTTCTACGTTTCTCTTTCACCCCTTCTCTTTCCCTTCTTCTTTCCCTTCCTCTCTCTCCCCTCCCCCTCCCCCTCTCTCTCTCTCTCTCTTTCTCTTGCAAATCGTTGATTTCGTTCTGTGATAATTGTGTTTATGAAACGACACGCGAGTTACAAGGCTTTGTAATTCCATAGAATTGTGGACCTTTCGTCGAATCACACTATGGGAGATCGGTGTACGTACGGTGTACTCTCTCTGAAAAGCTGAAAAGCCAAGTGCTCGTGTGTTTTTTGGTTTGTCGGATGGATTTTATAATGAAATGTACATTTTAACAGAAACGATAAAGTCTGCCGTTTTCGAGTCTTCGGGAGTTGTTGCTAGAAACTGCGCTAAAGTGAAGACTCCCGTGGGAAAGATACAAACTTCGAGTCGCTTAACATCGTGGAATTAGCTTAGATTCCAGTGAGATACGCGAAACGAGAAGCGGGGAAACAAGAAAAAAAGAAACGATCAGCCTTTACGAACAAGAATATACTTTATACAATCTCGTATAAGCGAAATATTTTCTTGCACATAAGAGATATGTTCACTTAATACTCGGAGCAAAATGTAGTTTCGCGAAAAGGAGCTGCATTCTCTTTTTTTAAAGACCTTCTGCACGGTATATTAAAAATGCTTTTAAAGCGAAAGGTGCGGTATGCACGCTGCAAATTACTTTTTGGCCCCGAGAGTTTTTTGCAAAAACATCGTTCTCGAACTCGCACCGTTCCGTTCCGCGTGCGCGCCTCGGTTTCTCCCAGGCACCGTAAATAAATTCAAGTCGTCCCTTAGTGATCGATAAGTTGAAACTACACGATGCTTCACGGTTGTGCGAGTTTAAAGACACGGTATAAGTCTTGGCGTTTTCGATATGTCCGAGAGCTTTTACAAGTTTTATACGAAATAAAGAATGACGATACATGTGCACGAATGGACGCGGGGCGTTTCGGAATCTACTCGGTCGCGTAATGGTTCTCTTAATGGCACCAGGATTGAAATAAATATCCTAAAATCGTTAAAGCCTATGGCAAACGACTCTATTTTACGTTTACCAGCACCATTCGCGTCCGCCATCATTCGCCTGAAATACGCAAAGATGTTACTCCCTTCCGATGTATTATCAATAGCTCGTAATACGCTTGTATTTACATTATTTACGACGAATCGTTACTATGGCGTATCGAGCAATCGTAAATTTACATATCTACTAAACTTATCGACTTTGCGGAAATCGCATAGACTATATGTGTCTGTTATTTAAAAAAAATCAACTCAGTGTTTATTTCGCGAAATTGCGTATAATTGAAATTTGTTTTTACATGCTGCGATTCGGTCACCGTTGTATTTCTACTGTATAAACCATAGTTTTTCCACGATAGTGCGGCAGCATCCGAGTAGAAACCCGTCGCGATCCCCTGACGTCACGGCGAAATAGGTTCAACGAGGTTCCGCTTCTCTCGGTGAAAACGTCCTATGTCGGAGCAAAGTAAATCTAATCTTGATTCAGGCGCCATAAAAGCCAGCGCGACATCTCATTTTACGATACGCCGAATACATATGGTACGTATTCTACATACGAGCTGAGCTGGGGCGCGCATCACTCGGAGTCAACCCCGGCAGTAAGATGTATTAAGCGCAGCGGCTTATAGCACGGTAATCTGGCCGTGTGAACTATATCCTATGCGGCAAATCCTTAATCGAGTGCTTCGATGACGCGTCAGTCGACACTACGTTAAAAGCTCTGTCTGAAGGATCCGAGTCCTGCTCTCTCTGGTCTCCCAGCTGCTACTCTCGCAAAAGCTACCACTCGCCTCATATAAACTATCGCTATAACTATCGTGTCATCACATACGAGTGAAATATAATTCGTACATGAAAACCAACCAAGTTACTTTAGCGTACATAAAAAAAATACAGAAAGTGTTGTACATCTAAAGTTATTATCGTATCCTTAAGAGATATCGTCTGTAATCGGATATCGTGTCATTTTAGAGACTTGAGATTTTTATAATACTCGAGTCAAGTGTCTTACAAGACATTTATTTTCTCATATATTTTCAGTTAGAATATTGACTTACTATTTATCGTACGCGAGTCTACGGTTTTTATAAAATTCATTGCATAGAAAAAATACTGGATTATAGTAATTAATTTTAATTTCGTATCCACTAGCATAACAGATGTACTTACCATATTCATAATAAAAGAAAATTTTGACAGGAATTATTGTTCGTTAAATGATATAATATATGTATATTATCAATTTCTAATATGATTTCCTTAGACCATACGTATAGTTACAACTTCTCATGATTAGACTGCTATATCATAGTAGTTCCATGAAGAGCGGCAATTCGCTATCATTATTGAATGATAATTTCCGATCACGCCCTTGGGAAGTGACGCCAGCATCTCGCTCGATGTCTCTCGGCACTTTACCACCGTAATCTAACCTCGAAATAGTGTCAGCATCCATTAAGGCAGCTATTCTGTTGCTTGCTAGAACGTATATGCGAGCGTAACCACGCAAGTGTACGTCCAGTCAACTTCTACGTTAATGCATACATAATCGAAATGCATTTATGTCATTATTTCTTTTTTAAAATTTAATACAATTCTTTTTTTATTATATTTATTTCTCTTCCTTTCTCTCTTTCTCTCTCTCTCTCTCTCTCTCTCTCTCTCTCTCTCTCTCTCTCTTTCCCTTTTCTCTCTTGTTCCGATATCAATGATAATAAAACTTTGAAAAATTTATATATGAAAATGAAATACATATTTTGATAAAGATACGTATTAAATTAGGTATAGTAAGTTGAAAAACATTAAAAAATGTAGTATAATAAATTTTTTAAGTTTTTCAATTTTTTAACTTTATTGACAATCATTTATGACTTCTGTACATTTGCAATGATATAGTACAGACTTTACATATGTAAACTATTTAGCTATTTAATTTGTAACGTATGGAAAGCCTAAAACGATTAACTTCGCTTCTGCATCAAACCGTCCGTTTCCGAACTAGGCAGCTGTAGCAGATAAATTTATATGATAACTAATGCAATTAGTGCATCGGAAGGAATAGCATATGGCTGAATTAACGGGCAATGTTGGCGAGTACTGCCACTGATTAGCGATATTAATAATCAGTCGATGGAAGAAAATAAATAAGCATTGCGGTCTGGGATGTGGGATGTGTGTTACAATGATTATAGGAAAGTTAGGATGTGTATTAGTGCAGTAGGCTTATGCATAAATAAGCGGCTAATATTGACAATACACGATGCTGTTGCTTGAAAATCTATAGATAATAGCACCCTGGGTATGAAAATGATTCCAATTCGATATTATCAGTAATAATGCTCAACGCGCTGGACTCAAAAATTAATATCCATGCGAATTTACTGGCATACTCTATGCCGGAAAGTGAATGTAATCAAGCGACCGATATAACGCGGTTACAATCACATCTCTTTATTGTATAATTAAAACCAGCTCCTCGCTTTGCATGATTTATCATGCATTTGTTTGGCTCGATATAGGTATAATATTTATTTGGATTTAGGTAAAGAAGTTAATAATCGTTAGAAAACTAACGTTTGGATAGAAAAATTAAAATTACTCCATACAATAAGATTTAATTACAATTTAATTATAAAACTTTTCGCTTGAAGTAATTTACAATATCATTGATCTGTTTAATTTTATTAACCAGTTGCGCAATTTTAATATTACTTGAAAGCATTATAAGCATTAAACAACATTATTACATAGTAACATAAATTGCTATTTTCACAACAGCGCAAAAAAGACTATAAATTTATAAATTTTTTTGTATTTATTATCAAATTTATGTTTTAAAAATTCTGTGAAGTATAATATCACGGAAAAAAATGTTTTTTGCTACAGATAATTCTGATTAGCTGAAATTGCATTAACTATTATAGCTATGAAATTTGCTAATACATACAAAGAATTTGCTGCTGTAACTAATATAAGGACATGATAGCAAAGTATGCATGTTTGTTACAGATTAATTTATTTAGCAACATGAAGTTGTCATAGTTATTGAATATGTCTGTAAAAGAAAATTGTCTCTATTAGCTAAATATTTGCTGAAATTATATTTGCTATCAAATGTTTTTTGTCTGCTACACAGAAAAACGTTCGATGCAATGATCAATAATAGCATCGACATATAATAGCAAAATGCTTGTCTATTATAATGATAATATTTAGGCTTCACAGCTAATGGAAATTAGACCTCGCAACACGACGTTAGGTGTTTGAATTTAGCTGTCATATCTAAATTTTAGCTGTAGCAGCAAATCATTTTTTCTGTGATCGTATAACACAGTAAATTACACAATAAAAGATAGAGATAAACAGATGCACAGGAATATATATAATCTTCTATGTATGTTTGAATTAATCAAAGAAGATAAAGATGATAAAAAA
>Ga0157363_1007726_pt1 | contig 10198 bp, 6 predicted proteins | sample AttsexASBM1_FD_111477 | JGI IMG/M metagenome (GOLD analysis project Ga0157363, IMG submission 111477) | Fungus gardens microbial communities from leaf cutter ant in Ribeirão Preto, State of São Paulo, Brazil - Atta sexdens ASBM1 | ecosystem: Host-associated > Fungi > Mycelium > Unclassified ...
TATATATATATATATATATAATGCTTCTGTGCATTCACTTCTAGACCTTTCTCGTTTGCATCCTTCCTTCGCGTGTTGCTCGTAAAATATCAATTGCCACAACTCGAACGGAATAGGATTTTCATTGAACACGAGAATCGATCAATATTCCCATTTGACAATTGAAATCATCGCGAGTAGCGGCGCTTCCACTACTGCAACGATTAATCTTTCTTAAGACTTGACATTTTCTATTGGTCAAATATCTATATCAAATATCTATCTATATAATTTTTATTTTCTAATTATAATATAATCTGATAATATATTTGTCAAATTTTATTATAATTAAAATAAATTTAATGTTATACACATAATCCTAAAATTCAATTTTGATGCAATTATGTGATATCTTCCATCATGCCTATTGCATTGGAGATTTTTATGAATTTTGTGATGTAAATTTATCCTGCGATGTGTGAATGAACATTTGTGAATCTCCGGTACGCGGAAGTGGATAACGATAATGAACTCCGAGAGTAAGAGCGAGACGAAAGTGAAACGCAAACGAGATCCCTCGCGACTTGTCCTCGGAAATGAAATCAGTATCAAAGGCTGAAGTTGACAGGCAGACGGGCACGTGTTGATGTTTCGTAACACGAACCCCTCGTTCTCTCCAGTATGCGATCTAAAATATCGAAGTCAATTACAACGGAAATTAGGATGTTGAAATTACTCGTTGGTCTCTTGTTTTACGCGACGACATACATTTCAAGTATACATAATTCATAGAAAATATCATTTATATAAAAAATCAAAATATTCCTTTAAGTTTTGCTCAATTTGAAATCAAATTGAGAAAATTGCTAAAAATCGGAGCAGTTTATTTAATCATTATCACTTTATTTATCATTATTCTCTTTTATCTGCCTTACGAATCTTTCATCATTAACACAGCAAAACTCTCATTTTCAAAAGGAAAGCCAATCCAAAAAGTGAGTTTTTCTACATGCATTTTTTTTGTAGTCTTTCACGACCGTGAGACATGATGTGTTTTGATATTACGATCTCTAGAGGAGCCACGTACGTGTTACGTAATGCAGTAGTAAATGCCAAATTATTTCACGCGCATCGGCAGAAATCGTTGCCAACTACGTGCGAAACGCCGGACTCGCCGCCGCTGTCGCCTCCACCACCGCCTCCGACGTGTTTTGGCGATGCTTGGCGCTGTAACACGAGAAGCTTTTGGCGAACATGTAGAAACGCGGGTCGCACCACGGATTCTTTCCCCGAGTAACTTTTTCCGAGCGTTCGAGCAACGTTATACGACTATAAGCGCTATTATTAAGAAAGGTTGGCACACGAATGCCAATGTCGAGCAGCGGCGACCGTCGCGGATTTAGCGACAGCTTTCACGCGCGAACTGTCAGATATTCGACATTCTCGTGCTACCGTAGTCAATAATTTTCCGCGCGAACGTTTTGTTGATAGGAGTATGTTTACGCTATTTTGTCTACTCGGCAGGAATTTTAAAAACTCGGATTGTTGTAGACTCATTTCGCTTCGAAAGCTGTTCAGGTGATACCTAAAATGTAATTGTTACAAAATTATTACGCGCAATAATCATTAATTAAATAATAAAAAAGTGTAATCATTTTTTTATTGTTGAAAAAAAAAATTCTCCTGTAATAATATAAATCTCTAAAACTTTTAGAATAAATTATCATTCTGAAGAGTAAAATCTTATATTCTAAAGGAAAATGACTTAAAATCACTTTTTTTTAAAACTGACTTAATTTTTACTCTTTAAAATGAGATTCCAAAGAATTTAAAGAATATATGTAATCCTCATACAAATGATAACTTTTTTTTTTATTTGATTCTTAAGAGGAGGATACGTATTTTTGTGTTCTATATGAAATATATTTCGACAGAAAATTCATCATTATAATTCGAGTTTCATACTAAGAAAAATAGTCTAGTTGGATTAAATAGTGATTCTCGCGGAAAATGGACAAAGAATTTTTTGGTTAAATTTACTAAAATTCTAGTTAGAGATAATTACACTGAGAAAAAAATATAATTAATTTTAATAAATATTTAGTTCAATACTGCCAACTGAACATTTATTTACAGTAAATAAATATTTGTTCAATAAAAAAAATGATTGTTAAATCAAATTAACAATTTCTTTTATATAATAAATATATCTTTATATTTAATAAATATTTAGTTGGCAGTATTTAACTAAATATTTATTAAAATTGACTATATCTTTTTTCAGTGTAGAATTATGATTGATATAATTATTCTAATAAAAATAAGAATTGTAATAGATTTTACCAGAAATATTGTATCAATCAGAATTCTAATAAATTTAATCAGAAAAATCTGATTCGTTCATTTTCAATCAGAAATTTTTTTCAGTGCAAGAACGGCAGATTCCTCGAGTTTCCTGTCACACGCTGAAACCATTTCGCGGATCTTAACGTGTTTCGGTAAAAGATGTCGTCGCAGTATCGCGCGATCGAATTCAAGTACCTCGAATTACGAAGTAGAAATCGGATCGGCGATCGTTTCTCCGCGAGAATCTGCACAAGACGCCTTTGATACCGTCGGACTCATATTTCTTGCCTTTCCGAGAAAGCCTGGGGCCGGACGCTCGCCGTATTTGTGGCCTCGTAAAATAAACGAACCACGTGGTGCACTATGAAGAAGGCCAAGTTCGAAACGCCGATTATGAATAATACCATTTAGCCGCGATAATTTCCAACCCTTCAATCGCGCGAATAATTGATTATACGCGTTTTCTTCGGCCATAAAGAGTGCATTTTCGACGGAGTGTCGACAAGGAAATATAATGTAGACGTCCGCGAAATATTTCTATACTATCGTCGGCAATTTTGAAATGTAATATTTGCATAATATTTCCGCGATATCAAATCGATGACAATCAGATGATTTCGATAAGAATTTAATTTTCCATTTCATTGTTATTCGTTTTTATCAATTACGTCAGATTTCCTTTTTGTATAGAAAAGTTTAGTGACAGAAATTATAAAGTAATGACTACTTTCTCTTTTCCTCATATTTTAATTAAAAATTGGCATATTCACGAATGAAATGTATTATTATATGATATTTATTATATCACGTGACTTTTTGTATTCCAATGTTATATTGTTCGCGAGAGATTTTGTATGATAACTCCGTGATTTTGTTTTGAAAGTTGGAAAAAAATGCGTCCACGAGGATTAGCTCCGATGAGGAAGAGAAGAAGAGAGAGCATCGTCGTACGTCGCTGGTAATCCGAGGCAAATTATTTGGGCGTTCTATTTCGAGAAGGTGCCTTTGCGAAACCCGCGCGAGCCGGGTCGGGCCTCGCTCGCCACGATGATGGCAGCGATTTCGACGGCGACGTCGTCTTCACGGGACCCACGTTTTTTTTCCGAGACAAATAATGCGACCGCGTGTATCCGGTCTGCAATCCCGTTGAAACGAAATCGAAACGATTTCCGTCGGCCAGCGCAGACAGAAAAATATTTAGACGCGCATTTTTGGAGGCTGCATAAAAGATGTTAGGGCGCGTTTAACATGATTTACGAGTAATTATGGACAACGCGAGCACGTGAGCCTCATCGATCATCGCGGCAATAAATATTTTCATCAGCAAACTGATCAAACTCGTGTAAATCGACAAAAATACGTATCTCCTCCTACCTACGAGATAGGAATGGTAAGCAAATATCTCCAGTATAATCTCAGATATAGGATGACTTCACTTGACTTCATTTTCGATTTTTCTTACGTATTTTTTATATAACGAATACAACAAAATATCAACAATATAATTTTAGTATAAAATTTTTATCAATGACGTGTAAAATATCAATTTTTTAATTTTAATCGAATGATTATTTATGCATCAGTTGTAATAATTTAATTTAATTTATCGTGCATCCCCCATATTACGTTTTAATTTTTTTTTAATTGTATTTTAATATTATATTTCTTGTGTGTGCATATATACAATATGTATACAATAAATGTATAACAAATTTCTTCATCGTTTTTAATTGCAAGCATTAAATTTTAACAGCTAGTATTACGGATAAAAACTGTTTAAAGGTTTAGAAACGTGGCAGTAGGTTTGTTAAGTAATAGATAAATCTATCTGAGAGCCAAGACTTCTTCATATTGAAGATAGAGTATTGTATATTTTATTATTTAATTGTTTATGCTAGATTATACTTCCAATCAGTCACATAATTAACTGTAAGTAGAACTTCTGAATGGTGAATTTTAATCCAATATAAATTTATTATTTTATAAATTGTGGGTTTAAAATCTTTCTTATTTAAAAACTACTTATTTTGTACGTTGTTTTTTCGTTGCACATCATTCGATATTATATTAGATAATAAAATGGTGGACGGTATCGGACAGCCTAAGTAGTTGACGAAGTTTAGCTTCTGACAGCTGTGTGTTTTGTTCTTGAATATGGGGAAAGTACGAAGCATAGATCTTTTATAATATGAAATAATAGGAAAAAAAGAGAATGATGTTATTGTTAAGAGAATAAAAATAATAAGGAAGAACATAAAAAAGACGTATGAGTGATATTCTAAAATATATTAAGAGATGAATTATAAATTATTTTTTTAAATAGAGGCAGAAGATAACATTAAAATTATGTACAGACAACAGTGAAACCTACAAAAAGACAACATGTTTTTAAAAAATATATGTCAGTTCAAAATCACCTTTTAATTAAAAAAAAAAAATGTAAAAATATTTAAAATATAAAAATCTTGACTATTTTCATTTTTTAGAAAAATGCAATTAAGAAAATGTTTCGATATAAGAATAATGTTTTATATTATGTTTTATATTACATTTAATTTTTGTCGTTTAAAAAAATAAAATGTCGAAAAAATTTGAGATGTCCGATATACCTTGATTTTCCCCTTTTCAAAAATTTTTCAAAAATAATTAAGATTTGTCATGCAGAAAGTTTTTATCGTAAAATATTCTTCTTGCGAAAAAGAGAGATTCTGCTTGCACTTTTCGTGTTTCCACGGTGAGTGCACCGTTGTGATGCATCAAAGCGTGGGCGTTTACGCGAATATTTTGCTGGAAAACGGCGAATACGCACGCGTGTTGCGTTATCGCATCATGGAAGGACTCGACACAAATTGTGAATACTAGTCGATTGCGACGTCATACGGTTGATAAGGATTTTTTCAAGGATTTTTCCGAGGGGATCGCTGCAAGTGAAAGGCGTGACGAGAAAAAGACCTAATTTCAAAAGAATTTTTTGGCGTTTATTAACATCACGCACATGGCGTTGACCTGTTAATTATGTATCGTTCTGCTAATTAACTGGACCTCCTCATGCATTATGTGCATAATGAAGATTTAACGAGGCCATGCAAGAAAGCATTTTGCATTGCGCCTTAGCGTTGTATTTACTGACTACACTGAGCAAGAAAATAAAAATAATAAGGAAGAACATAAAAAAAACGTATGAGTGATATTCTATTCCAAAAGTATATTAAGAGATGAATTATAAATTATTTTTTAATAAATAGAGGCAGAAGATAACATTAAAACTATGTACAGACAACAGTGAAACTTACAAAAAGACATTTTTTGATATTTTATTACAAACAACTGTTGTTGGAGTGAGATAAATTAATAAATTCATTAATGCATGTATTAAAGTTTTAATGTAAATTTTAATATTTAAGCTTTTTAAAAATGCATAAGAATTTCGAGCTGAAAATTAAAGTTACAATTAAATCTATAAATGTCAATTGATAATTTTATACCTATTGTCTTTTTAAGTAATTTCGAATAATTCAAGAATCTATAAATAAAATTAAATAAATCTTTCTGATAAAGGTGAATATACGATATGTGGCAACAATTGACAACTTGCCAAACACGTGGATGCTTCAACGCGAGAATAGATGCGTTCCATTTTGAAAAGAAAATCTTTATAATAATGTGCCATCTTCATCCAATAAAGTAGTGCAATAAAGTAGCTCATTAAATGTGAAGGATTATATTGTTTCCTACAAGAACGATCGCTTTCAGGAATATTGCGTTCCAATTGCGATATGAATCTGTGCAATCATTTTCGCTATTGGCAAAATTTGAAACCAGCATCGACTCTGGTATACATCGCAAAAACAATTGTTTGTCTTAATTCGATAAATGTCATTGTACAAAAATAAACTAGAAGCGTTCTCTTTATTATATTATTATTACAGAGCTGTTAAACAGAAAATTATATTAAAGTTAAATGTCATCTTCTTAATTTTTTAAAATAATTAAGATTAATTAATGTACCGTTCTTATGATTAAAGTAATTACAAAATTATAAAGTATTACAAGAGATGCAACACGATGAAATAGTTTTAAGCAACACTGAAAGAAATAATCTTTATTTTTAAGCGATTAAGCTATCTAATGACAACACGTGTAGGTATCACTATTAATGATGATAGTGTTGTCAAGTGTGAGTTTTTAGATACAAGAAGGTGTTCATCGAATATCTCAAATCTTATCTGGTTTCTTATCAAGCAGGAAGCGTTCTTTCTTTCTATTCAACGGTTTCTATTCAACGGTTTCTATTCAACGGTAAATATTTGATTTTTTCATCAACTATCTAAAATTATCCCTCTGACTACGGCTGTGCATCGGCAATTGCGTTTACGCGGCTGCATCCGTACCATTGCGCGATACAACTGGGAAATTACGGCGCGATTTGTTTGCAGACTATAAGGCGAGAGTGAATCGGATTTCACGCGCAGGATATTCACGGCTGTCGTAATGGACCATTCGTGGTGATTCGACCGAACGACGACATCGATGAGGGCGGAAGACGAGCATCCAATTTGGATTTCCACGAAGTGCATTTGCGGCGATTTGTCGCGTTTAAATGAGGACAAAAATCGAGAAAATCGTCCGTAAATCCTTGGCCAATGATCCAAGAGCGACAAACTCGCTTGCAAGCCAATTTATTTTCTTCCGTTTATGTCACGAGAAATTGCACTTTTCCAGCAATTCCCGCAGAATATAAATAATATGAAAGTAGTATAAGAACAATACATTACATTAGCCAAGACAAATTAATGAGTTATAATTATTCTAAATTTACCACTGTTAAAAAATAATTTGTTTGCAAATATTGATAATTTTATGTTAAAAATTAATGCGTGACATGTGAAAGAACAAGATAATTAATTACTCATATTGTGTATAGCAATTAAAATTAATCGCTTATAGTATCAGGTAATTAAGCTAATTAGTCATGGTAAATTAAATCCCCCGCACACTGTAACCTCCCTGTGTTCTTCTCAGAAAAGGCGAACAAAGAGCCAGTGATTAATTTACATTATTTTGACAAGAGTTATGCATGTTTTACGCGTAAATATGGCACGAATTTGAATTCCCCGTGAGATGAAAACTCGAGATTTTTGGCTGCTCTAGCGGACCAGATGATATTCAGGAGAGTAAGTAACAACATAATAAGAAAGAAAAAGAATGTGGAGAGAGGCAAGCACTGGTGAGAGATTTGCGTTGCGTAGGTGTTTTGGCTCAACTCTTTTGGAGATTCGAGCGAGAGGATGACATTGCACACGATACAACGACGTTCCGAATGCGAAACAGAATATTAGCAGACGGATAAGCTTCGTGCATTCTTTTACTATAATTATAATTCTTAAATATAATTCTAAATAAATATCCAAATTGTGAATAAGTATTAGATATATATTACATAAATCTTTAATTTATAAATAGTCCCCGATTCTTCGCAATTTTAAATATCAACGGAAATGACTTAATTTGAGAATAATCATATTTTATATTAATTATAAACATCGAGAATAAAAATGTCACAGTTTTTAAAAATTGACGCATAAACTTCAATTTTAATATTACTTATGAGTAGAACTTGCGACAAATGATATAGAAGTAATGAGGATAACGCGGATATTCTGCGAAAGATCGAGTCATGTATATGGCGGTAGCGAAAGAAAGAAGAAAAAAGTCAGCGACGAGACGCCACAGTGAGAAATAAAAGCGATATTTTTATATCCACGAGAGTAAGCTCGGTGGCGCGCGTCCGCCACCGGGCCTCAGCCTCTATTAATATCCATGAACTGGGCTTCCTCTCAGGCATTCGTAGCAAACTCTCTTTGCACGAGCAGCAACGTGATGTGATTGGCCGCCGAAGGAATGAAATTTCCCCGAAAAAAATTCAATCAGTCAATTTGGAAAAAAGATCATTATCAGTACATATCTAAGATATGAACATAATAGCGAATTCAATCACTTACATTATACTAGAATAATGTATACTAAAAAACTGCATGAAATTTACAAAATTAAATATAAACATTTAAAATGATTAAATACCTAATAATGATATTGATACGTTTAAGAAAATATACATGTATTATTTTATTGTTAAAGTTGATTATATTACGCCACTGCATTTAAATACTTTTTAAAACAATTTTCAATAAACAGTAAACTAGTGTGATACGAATTTATCAGAACTATCATGAGAAATAACATCTCATGATAATAAATCAGACGAAAGAAAGATTGATAATAACGGTGCGTGTGTTAATATAAGAATCAAATTATAAGAGATTCTTTTATTAGAATTATCAGACAATATTGTCTTAGAATTGACAATAAATATTAAATTAATTAATTCTCGAATCGTCTAAACCGAATAAAGTACTTCTGAAAAAATTAATGGAAGCGACTAACAAATCAGCGGAAAACTTAACATGTGAAATTGTATCTCGATGACGAAGCCGAAGATTTCAGTGCACTGTTGTCGTAAATGTCGATTCGATTTCGAGAATGGAGAGAAGATAGTGGGAGGCGGTTGTGGGAAACTTGCCAAAAGTCGTGGCAGAAATCGGTCTTCTCCCGTTTGTTTGTCGTGGCCATACCACCTCGTGAATCCATTGGTAACGCGACACCCCCATCGCGTCGGCGGTTGTGTCACGATTACGATGGCGAATAGTCGAACTCTGCGTTGAACTATATATACATTTGCGAATCCGCGTCGTAGAAAAGCAGAACCGATATCGGGCGCCACAAGTCTTCGTTGCGCGCGTAAACATTTGTTCGATTTTACTTAGTTTAAAAGCATGCGTTGTCTGAACTTTCAAATTAAACTACTGCCAATCCAAACGAAATTCGAAAGCTGATTATATTTTTCAACACGTGCATTTACAAAATTTCTATTTTTTTTTTTGTATTTGAATTATAAAATTTCTCTTTTTTTTCAATTGCAAATATTTGATTCAATAAAATAAAATCAATAAAATTTTATTTAGTTTAAAATTCTTCCTTGAAAAAAAAATGCGATAAAAATGTTAGTGGAAAAATTTAATCAAAGTTAATAAAAAAAAATCTCATAAAAAATTATATAGAAAACTAAGATTCGCTTGGCACATTTCATTTTGTCAATGATTCAACTAGGTGAATAATGAGCAGGAGAATTCACATCTAAGCGCAATTCAACGATGCAATCCGAGATGAAATCATCGCCGTATTTATGCTCAGTTGAGTTTATGTTAAAACACGCACGTGACAAACGTCATCATTCGTCACTTTTACGGACGGTTTTTGACATGAGCTCATCATATGCCGGAATTCCTAAAGTTATCAGAATTCATTCATCAAACATGAATCATCCAGGCATCGAAACGTACCTTCGCGTCCACGTATATTCTTCCTTTCGCTGCGGTCGGCGACGCGTATACAAATATTAACTTAAATGCTTCGTGGAATCTCGACGGTCTGATGAATCAAGAAAGCTGACTGAAAACGTTTTCAGTATTTTTTTTCCATGGTAGTCGAGTAACTCACTCGCGCTTACGCGCAAACAAACATTCGCGCCGTGTTTGCGAAAACCGATCTGCTCCCTGCTTCGCGAAATAATCGCAAATGGATTCGTTCAGCTTGCAATGGAAACATTTTCGTTCTCCGAAATTGCATATCCCATTTTCAAGCTCTACTTTTTAGATTTTGTTTTCCTCTAAAAAAAATTTAGGAGACATAGAACATTTGAAATCTGGCGATTACTAATAATATTTTTCAACAATGTACACAGGTGACATAATGTAACACAAAGTGTTCCAATTACACATTTGACATTGCTCGACAGTAAAAAGCTAAGAATGAA
>Ga0157363_1007728_pt1 | contig 10196 bp, 14 predicted proteins | sample AttsexASBM1_FD_111477 | JGI IMG/M metagenome (GOLD analysis project Ga0157363, IMG submission 111477) | Fungus gardens microbial communities from leaf cutter ant in Ribeirão Preto, State of São Paulo, Brazil - Atta sexdens ASBM1 | ecosystem: Host-associated > Fungi > Mycelium > Unclassified ...
ATAAAAAAAACTAAATATTTCATCAATATAAAGAATATAATTGAGAAGTCAAAAAATCTTATCTTTTATACAAGAAATATAAAATTGACCTAAAAAATAAGAACAGTCAATAATGATCGCTTGATACTTCTAGTTAAAAATATCAATAATTTCTGCATAATAAATGCTAAAACTCTACAAATTTATGTAGCCTTTTAAACTTTCTTTTGTTATAATTTTTAATAATTAATACATTAATCTTCAATATTCTCCCGATGAAAGTTGCGCAAGAATGTTAAATAATCATAAAATTACCATGTCAAATAATTATAAATTAGCGAAAATACATGCTACCATGTTAATACGAGAATTTCGTTTGACACGATGCGAGTCGTAATTCCTCGTGCCAATATACCTACGTGTCCTTTGTATCCTGTGGGTGCCCACACTCTCATTCGGTCGGACGTTTCGCGGCGCGATTCAAAGGCGATTAATATTATCCGGAGCTGCCGATACGACTAGCGCTCCATCACGGACGAGGAGAGAAGAAAAGGAAACCGAGGTAGTGGCGGTGAAGGCATCCGCAACTGGCAACGAAACCAATAACTATTAATCGAAGAGCCACCGCACATTCAGCAAAGTCGACACGATTTAAACGCGCAACAACCCTCAATTATATCCCCCGTCTAGCATGTTGAGGCACGCACGTATTTCAAACGGCGAACACAATTCTAAACGCAAAGTTGTGTCTCTCTTTACGACCCTTTCATCTTGCGTCGCTCTTCCCATTAAGTTCCTCGTAATAGCGTGCTGATTTCGCGATGTATCTCTAAGGAAATATATCTTCAGCCCTTCAATTCCAGATATTCCACATATCCTACTCGGAATGTGCATTAATATTTCAAAGATTAATGTTTATTCGTTTGTATATTTATATAGAACCTACATACAGTAATTTCCAAGTATATTTTATATCAGTGTGTGTGTGTGTGTGTGTGTGTGTGTGTGTACGATTAATATATAAACAAAACAAGAATTATACATATAAATAAATTGTATATGTATATATATATATATACATATTGATATATTAATCGTAAAGTAGATATATTCGCTAAATTCTTAGCAAAATATGACTATTATATTTTATCAAGAAATAAAATAAATAGACATTCAATGAAAAAAATCTGGTTGCATTAATAATTAGATTCAACTACAAAGGTACAAATCAGACACATTTAAATCTATCAAACATTCTAGTTAAGATAATTAGAAATTCAATTACGATAACCAGAATTCTAATTGATCAGAATGCATTTTGTTCGTACCTTTTGTTGACACAACTAGAAAATCTTTCTCAGTTTTCTACCTTACCATGTAACATGAACGATTTGAAGACCCCAATGATGTTGAAAGAGATCGAAGACCTAAGAAGACGACGTTTAAATGAAATACTCGAACTTGACATTACGGCTTCCAGTTACAGAGTATCTGCTGGTACAAAAGCCACGGAGGAACTAGACTAACTGGTTGACGGGGTTATCAAGAGAACGTAGATAATGTCATCCCATCTGCCGTTCTTAAACTGTCACACGTAACTCGTGTGGCAACTTCAACCGCGTTTCTCTCCTCTTCCTAATCGGTAGACTGGCGATCGCACGTACCGAAATGCGCGACCGGCTCAAAGATATACGACGAACGAATATCCGGAAGAGGCGGTCTGAAATTCTGGACTATGTCCGAGCAACCGCAGAACGAGAGAGAGAGAGAGAGAGAGAGAGAGAGAGAGAGAGAACGCAAAACGGCTTTCTACCTTAGTAAACGTGCACACATGCACATATGATATATGCGAGGGTGCGATCCAATAAGACTTTAGACTCCTCGATTTCAGATTTTCAAAAAAGTCGATATTCAGAAAAATCTGTTAGAATCTCTTCTTTAAAGACTATCATATTAACTCTCAGTAAATACGATTGGGGGGATTATTCGTATCTTACACATTTTTTCTTTGAAATATTAAGAGCACCTAGCTAAATAATAATTTCTATTCTTTTCTCTTTTTTTAATACACAACTTTAAAAATTATTAAATGAATTTTTACATATACTTTAATAACACCTTTATATAAATACTTTCTAAAGTTGTTAAAGTATGTGTAAAACACTAATTAATGATTTATCGCAATGATAATTATTTAATTCACTTACCGATGCTGCCATGAAGAGAGAAGGGGCGGCTTGGAGAGCAGCAGTTGTGATTTCAATACACGAGCCATAGCCAACTGGTGTTGCCTTCTGACATTCTATAACGACATAAAGCATTTTTCATTAGTAATGCATAATAATATAAAATCAAATTTGTCATGCACATGTTCAAAATGAATTAAAAAATTATTTTATTCCAAGCTAAAAAATGTTGAGAACATTTTATGGTAAAAGATACTCGCAAGAAAAATTTTCGTGAAAAAAGTGTGGTGAAACGCGAGCGCATATCACGCTGTATCTACATACGTAGCAAATTGAGGAATTCAATTTTATGCGTACGATATCTGACGCCAAGAGTGGTATTTTTGTCTCAGGGACTGTAACACGATTCGCAAGACCGAACAATATAACGCAATAAATGGCGAGAGAGGCTCCAATTTTTATAAGTGACTTTTACACAACTGCGCCTTGTTCATAAAAAATAACAAATAAAACAAAGGATATAAAAAGAATGTATTTTCGAGGTCTCATCGTTGAGTTATTTACCGACAATTTCGTAATATTGAAAATTGGGATTTTCTGGAATTTCCCCATTTCGGTCACTCGCGAATTACACAACCATGTCGTTCGTGGAAATCGATTTCAGGAATTCAGAGACGAATCCGATGAGAAAGAGGGGAAGGAAGAGAGAGAGAGAGAGAGAGAAGAGAGAGCGAATAATCGTATACTAATTGAAAGCAAATTCTCTCTTACACTCGTAATTGTGCGTTCTAATTTGAAATCACTAAAAACTTCTGGCTGTGGCTCATTCGGACACCCATATAAAGAATGAAAATATTCAGAAAAAAAAACTCCTTCATTTAACGCACGTTTCATAAGAACTATGCCATACATGCATTCCTGTAATTAAAAGAATTACGCCTTATATCTGTTCAAACGTACGAATATCGCTCAAAATCTCACTGCAACGATAAAACAAAATCGCCGAAATTTTTTGGTCATTCCTTCGCCGTCTGCGCTTGCTGGACTTTATTGGAATTTTATTGGAGATTCCCGTACAGTATATCGATGCGATTTAACGAATATATTGGATAAAGCACAGCGAATATCTCACACGAAATTGTGTGTGATACGTCAAATCTATTTAATGTTTCTGCGAAATACTTCAATATATAAAAAAAAAATGTTATAACGCACAGCCTGTTATAAGAAAATAGATTATAAACAAAATAAATCCACATGTGCTGCAGATTATAAATATCAATTATGTAATTTACGTGTTACACATTCGCGTTCTTATACAATAATATCAAAAATATCTTAATCAAATGTGTGAACGAGAGAATATTGAATATTTCAAATATATTTCCATAAGCGCATAATTCGAAAAACAATGTTAAGTATTCAAAAGCGGTTGTCCAAATATTACGCAAATTATAGCTGATAAAATATCCTAAATTTAAATAATAAATTCATAAACATTGTAATAAATTGGCACGTCATATCGACGAAATAATCGTTAATAATATGCATATAATTGAAACACTGATCTCATCCAAATTGAATTCGCATTTTATCGCATCATCAGTAACTGCTTTTCGTTGTCGCTGCGTGCAATGAAAAAGCAGTTATTAATGGCACGGCAGAAAGCATTTTCGGCAGAAAACATCCACAAAAAGAACGCGCCACAAAAAGAAAATCTCAAAATTAATCAATCCAATCGAAGACAACATTTGCGCTCCGCCCCGCTCCGCTCTCTTCGCTTTCGCGCCGCCGAACTTGAAGCTTCGCCGTGCTCGGTACAACCCGGCAAATTAACCGAAGTTTCACACGCCCCCGCTAAAACTTGATACCCTGGCATGGCCAATCAAACTTCGAGTTTCGGTAATCCCCGGGCCAAATACTCCCGTTTACACGTTACAGGTTATGGTATAAGACGGCCCGTTTCCTCGAGTTTCGCTGCCGCTAATACCCGGAGTTTCGGCCGCAAGTTGTCATCCGGTGGCGGCAGCTGAGTTACAATCGCGAGATTGCTTTTCTTATCGGAAAAAAAGAGATGAATTGTACAAATGCTACAAATTCTACATATAACATCAAATAAGATGTTAATTTTTTTCGTACAAATTACATTTGCGCTGATTTATCCGAGTATTCTTGTAGAACCTATCATTCGTTAGTCGAGTTAATTAGTAAGAAACGTGTAAATAAAAGAAAGATAAGGGAAAAGGAGAAGAAGAGTAAAAAAAGAAGAACAGAGAATGCAGCAATCTCTATAAAATTACACGTAGAAGGAAACCGAAGGACCGAGTTCTAGCAAATGAAATTACTTAAAGCAAACGCGTTACTTTTTCAGTGCCACTATCCGATCGCAATGACCACCCCGGTTGGTTACGTTCGATTCGAAAGAGATGCACCGATGTGCTTCATTCCGTTCTTGCCCATAGCTTCCATTGAAATCTCCCAGTCTCCCTCTTTCCGTCGCGCAATTCCATCCGAACACGGTCACATGCATATGCAAATTTATTCTGCCGATGCATTAGTGAGCACGATAGTTTCACGATTGTGTTTACGTGCGTGTGCGTATAAATGCGAATACGTGCGTGCATTTGTACGACGGCACATTGCGTAGCGCGTGTATGCGTGTACGTTGCGGAGAGCCATCGTCCAGGCCGATCGCGACGGAGAGGGTCATAAATTAAATGATGTAAATGCTCTGTCCACCCTCTGTCGCTGCGAGCGGAGACGACACATAGGGCTACCCTTTCGCGTCCACCACCATCCCGACTGGTTGCTGCTGCCGCCCCTCGTATCATCAACCTAGACGATCGTCGCTTTATCCCTTTTGCCTTAATGCTGCATCCTGCCGTCTGATTATAATTATCGAGATCTACATTCGGATCCAGTCTCATTCGCGCGAGATGAAAGCGAACGGATGACAGCGAGAAAATGCCATTGCGTGACAACTATCTGTTATATTACTTTCGAAACATGTCATATACGCGATGTATATCGCAGTTCACATAATCCGACATCAAAAGAATCATTATGAGCTGATAATTTTATTTTATCTATGCAGATAGCTAGCCCAATACTCATATCAATATCTCATATGATCAACTTTAAATTAATTACACTGGTAGATATCAAACGAGCAACGGTAAGTATGATTTTTTGAGTTAAAAAAATTATATTTTTTTATTTTCAACTTGTATGTAAAAATGTAAATTAATCCACTTCTGTGTAATCAATTTCAAAATAAATAATATGCATTATTACTTGTTACTATTCCATGTTAACGTATTTACAAGGAGAGGCTACGCTCTGCTCTTTACCGATTTTAATCAAAGCAGCGATGTTAACCTTGACTTAACCATCCTTGACAATGCCATCCAAAGTGAAACCAATAATAATGAATAATGAAGTGAAATTAATAAAATCAGTAAAGTACATCTTATTAAACTCTATCACTTTTGTTCAAGACATTTTTTCAAAAATACATACTTTCCAAGATATAACTGTTTCCAGATTTTTGATACATTTTTAAATGCTCATTATTCGGCTTTTAAGGCCCATTAGCGAGAATGATTTTACAGGTGTTCACTTGGTAGGCTCCTACAATATTGCTGCAATTTTGATTAAAATCAGTGAAGAGCAGAACGTAGCCTCTTCTTGTTAGTAAATAATAAACTAAATTTGAATCAAATTTAATACATTTTCTTGAATTGAATTGTTAATTATTTTAATTACAATAAATTAACAATATTGACTAAAAGCAATGGCTTTTATACTTACAGAAATAATTAATAATAACTCAAACATAATTTGACATTATGCAGTACAAAGAATAAAATATTATTGTATATATTATTTACTTTGATGTGCAGTACGATAAAATCCTGCTATATTTACTTGTTCGTTATTTTTTCTATCACAAGAAAATTTATTTTTGTTTCTCTTTAACATCTTGGAAAATTCGCACGTTTCAGAAACGAATCAGCACTTAACGGAGTTATACGAAATCTACGTTATCTATTTATTCCTCTCAATATCTGGTTCACTGATATTTATCTCCTTTCTTTCTATCTTCGATCGTAATACGGAAGAATAAGTGCCCGACAGATTCCCACCGAGCAATCGATAAGCACAAGCTCTGACCTGATTTTCTCAACGTTAACTCGGCGAGAAGAGAACATCGAGTCTCGAAGCCTTCGATCGAGGAGATGAGAAGGATCGGTAGGATCGCTAAGTCCTGCTCTCAATCGGATTCGAATTTGATAGTATTTGAACAGCCCCCAGCATCGCTCTCGTAAATTCGGCACGCCGTTTGTGTATCCCTTCCCCATACGCTACTCCTAGCTCCCTTCTTCCGCGCGATCCGATATTTGGTTCAGCGCAGATAACCGTTATCGATTGTTGTCGCTCGTTTTCCTAAAGAACGAATCGTTTTCGAATTTGCAATGATCCAGTAACTTATTCTCACAAACGCATTCAAACAGTATCTGCCGGATACAAACAAATGTGCTAATCATCAATCGCAAACAATTCCATTAGAATTTCAGAGACACTTGGAAATTTCAGTAGTCTACATATCATTATTTACAAGTATTTGATAATGAAATAAAAATATTAAGAATAATCATGTCCATCAAATTCGGACTGTCGCATGCATAATATAATCTAACAGAATCTTATTAAAAATAGTTCATTGTAAATTATAATGAAAACAATCAAGAGAATTCATCAAAATCAGAGGGAAACACTTTCCTACATTTCCTTGTAAGTACAAACATATTTTTGTGATTAGAGCTCAATAATAAAATAATTTTAATGATATAAAAAATTAGTTTAAAGAAAAAAAGCAATTTCTTTATGTTCATTCAAAAATGCATAATGAATAATTCGGTTGTCACAATGATTTGCAAGGATTGATTACGCAGCGAATATCGTCCGCCCGAATCGATATTTTCGCAGGTGCATAAAATACATCAAAGTCATTATCCCATTTCGCTCTTATGAAGGTTATTTATCCAATCCGTGCTGCGCTCGTAGCCCTATATCGAGTTCATGCGATATACGTTCGCGATGTTCGCGGCCGAGCGCGCTTCCACCCCGAACGTAAAGCCGATGAAAATGCATTGGCCGTAAATAACGTCGGTCGGGTTTCGAAGGCGCGCACCCGCGCTTACAAGGAGATAAAATCAACTTGACCTCGTTCCATCCCCCAGACGTGTTTTCAGCTTCTTGCGCTTCGTGCTGTCCTCGCTCAGTTTCCATTGGCGATGGGATGGAAATCCTCCCCTGCCGATCGGGAGAGGCGATAACCATTAACAAAAATTGAATGCGAGTTGAATCAATAAAGATAATGCAAACACGTGATCGATAATACCGCGAAAGATATTTTGCAACGACTTAATTTCGAAGTATAAGCTTAATTTAAACTATCTGCACAAGAACATTTGTAACGTGTTATGTTACATTAAATATTAATTATAAACTGAAAAGCCTGTATGTAATAGTATGTAATTAAAACTTATATCAACGCACAAACAAAATCATAATATAATGTTACACATTATGTCATAATTTTCATTATGATGATTTTCATTATGATGGGCGTTGATGTAACTTTAGGTAAGTATATTACGGATGTTCTTGTGCAAAGAGCCTTGTGGGTGAATTTAAAAAGAAAAATATCAGAATAGTGCAACTTTCATCCGTTCAGCAACGCGTTCAAGTTTAGCGTTGAAGACTGCGTTCCATTTGACACTCACAGTGCTCTTAGAATAATTTCATCCTCGTCGTTTATCAAATGTTAAACAAATAATGTTGGCAAATGCGCCAAACAGAACGCAGCCATAGTTTTCATGGAGTATCTGTTGTCAGAACATTTGAGATTCATTCAATTCATACTTAATCTAATTTCATTCGATTGCATCAACTGCCTGTTACGATTACAACCGCATCGATTGATTTCAACAGCAATCGAGCGAAAAATTCTGATACAGCGCAGTGTTTATGCAATTCTGGATTACACGCTTAATATGCAAAATGTATGTATGCATATACAACGTATCGTAATTATGATGATCAACATGCCGTGCTTTCCATATCAATATGAGTGCAATTATATGCCTATACATTTTGCATATATACAGAAATGGTTAACATTGATCGAACAAAAATGATATAAATCTTAAAAATTGTTAAATCTTAAAAATTGTTTTATCTTCAAAATATTATCATTCATCAAAATATATTAATCCACATATAAAAATTAATAAAGTATCAATATGATATATAAAATATCTGATAATAAGACATATATGTACAATTTTTTAAAATTTAACCCACTTTAATATAAAATTAAATCTAAAATTATATATTGCATTAATATGTGTGCGTGCGTGTGCGCGCGCGCGCGCGCGCGCGTGTGTGTGTGTGTGTGTGTGTGTGTGTGTGTGTGTGTGTGTGTATGTACCATAGTCAAGTCCCACAGCAATATCGTATTATAATATAAAAGTCCTATAAATCGTAAACCCGATAATCTAATTTCCCGAGGTAGATAGTTACGTAAGTTTTGAGACCGATTTCCTGTGGCTTCTATAATATTCAACTTCCCGCACTCGTCGTTTCCACTTCCGAAAATTTTGATGGAGATTTTAATTGAATAAGAGGAAGCAAGAGGCGAATGCAGAAACAAAACGGGTGCTTTTATTGCGATGGCTGTTGAATATTCAAAACGATAAGGGAATGTTCGTTGTCTCGTAACGAACTGCACATGCAGTATACTTACAAAAAAAGAGATAAACATCGACATTATTGAATAAATGCATTTGCATTCTGACTGCGTTACTCTCGATTGTATTTAATTTTGACCTGTCACATCTTCTAAAGAGAAACTACGTATGACAAAGATTTAACTTGATTGTTATTGTGTGTTTCCTCTTGTATTTATACGTATCAGTGCAAGATCGGGATATGTAGATACATATACGAGACGGAAGTTTAATTTAACCACAGGAGACCCACTAAGGTCTCGTCCAGAACTGTTTTGTATATATAAGGTAGAATCGGGACAGTTAAATTAAACTTACACAAGTAACGGTATTATCTCTCTTGCAGCTATTCCCTCCCCTTACAAAAGCAGTTCTTGCATTTACATGACCAACCGACGAGTCTCGCCCGTTAGAGAGATCCAAAATGGCTTTCTCCGGGATATTCCGTAACTGCCGCGTTAACGGGATACCGGTCAAAATTAAGTTTCGCAGTGCGCCGACGTTAATTCGTCGAGACATTACAGGATAAGTTAACAGGCTTTTACACCGGTAACGCAGTTACGCTTCGTTACGGAAAACTCAATCAGGGGACACGAAATATTTAAACCGATAATCGTTCGACGTTCCTCGTCTGTGCCTGCAGCCATAATGTTATCTCGTTGATGTAAGCATATCTGAAAAGCGACGAGATACCTATTATGACTATAACTTCGTCAAACAACAGAGTCGGTAAAAAAAAATTGCTTACAATCTCGTTAGATTTCTATTGTTAATTTAATATACGAACGAATTGTAAAGCTTTGGATAAAAATTTGTTTAATATTATTTCTGACACACATTTTAGATATCAAAGAAGGAATGAGATTGATAACACAATTCTTTGAGTTAATTTTATTATCTTTAATATACATATATGTTAAAATCAATCCATTTGATTGGTTTGTTTCATAGCAGATGATATTCATATTAACGTATACATTTAGTAAATAATAAACTAAACATTTTCTCGAGTTAAAATGTTTAACTCCATTGTTTTAGTTAAATTAACGACATATTGAGTAAAAACAGGATGACTAATAGAAATGATTAAAAATAACTCAAATTGGGAATAATGTAACATTATAAATAAACGGTATGTAGCGATCATTAATGCGCTTATTCATTACAGAACTTATCACGATACTTCTTCATTACGGAATTATGAGAACCATTTCATAGTTAATCTGGAAATAATCCA
>Ga0157363_1007729_pt1 | contig 10196 bp, 7 predicted proteins | sample AttsexASBM1_FD_111477 | JGI IMG/M metagenome (GOLD analysis project Ga0157363, IMG submission 111477) | Fungus gardens microbial communities from leaf cutter ant in Ribeirão Preto, State of São Paulo, Brazil - Atta sexdens ASBM1 | ecosystem: Host-associated > Fungi > Mycelium > Unclassified ...
AACAATTTGAGACAATTGTTGCAGGACTGAAGCGCAACAAAGCAATAGTAACATGGAAAAACAAGTTTTCTCTTACTTCCATCATATTGAATGATAAATTCTGCAGAGTCACAAAATAATTTTAAATAATGAAATAATTTTTTATTTAAGTGGAAAAACGATGTATCGAAAAAGGAAGGCGAGATTAGACAATTCATCATTCTCGTAGAGCAACAACGCAAATATATTACGGTAGTTAGACAGCTTACTATTGAATGTCGCAAAAATGAAGCTTTATTGGCTCAACTTCGTGGTCCGTAAGTTTCTCTTCGCAAATGGAAACTAAAAAAATTTACTCGTGATATGAAATTATGATAAACTACTTTTAAATTTTATCTAATAAAAATTTAGCTGTTTGATCCTTTCGTTATGTACACAATGAATATATGATGAAAATTAAAAACACAAATGGTAATGTTTCTTATTATTTATAAATTTACCTTTTTAAAAAAGATAAAAAAAGCTAAGAATACATGCTTTTTGTGAAGAATCATTTGGGCCGGTTTCACTAACGCCAATTATTTAATTGGCTATAGAATTGACTAATTGTGTTTGTGTTTGCTGTTTCGTAGAATAATAATAGTTTTAATTATTCTTTAAAGATATTCTTATTGAAGATCTTCTTAGTCCAACCTAAGTAATGGCAATTTTAATTCTCTGTCAAAAATTAGTACTCTTCGAAAAAAATTAATATATCAAATGAAAAATTAAAACCCAGATGCTATAATCTTAACTAATCAAATTAAATTCTATCAAATTAAAAAGTAAAACATAAATGATGTTGTCTCTTGTTATTTACTTAATTCTAATGATATGTATCATTTATATAAAAGATTTGGTATCAACAAAATTGGAGCTAAGTTAAGTTCCATGTAATTCGGATATCAAATTATATAAATAATGAATATTAATCTAATGATATGTATCATTTGTATAAAAGAATTGATATCAACAACTGTGGCGCCAAGTTAAATTCTACTATCAAAATCAAAAGTGGTCTTTAAAAATCTTTAAAAAGTGATTTTTAAAAATCAAGTGATCTTTATTATTATTTACTTAATTTAAATGATACTATCTCTAATTTTTAGAAAATGAAACCTAGTATACGTATCTTATTGAAGAATCTTCCTATTCCAATCCAAATTCTTCTTAAATGAAATTATTATATCACAATTCATTTAAAGACATTTTTTCTTCCAACTAAAGTAGTGGTTATTTAGTTCAAAACATTATACAAAACATTATCACAAAATTGCATTATTTGTGCTTGCCTTGCTCAATTTAAGTGTTATCACAAAAAATTAAAGAATTAATCGTATAAAACGAAAAAATTTAATTTAAATAATAAAAGAAAAATTTTTTATGTAAAAACATTGGCGCTGTTAGACCGAGTAAGTAATGTAAAGTAATAATAAAAGTAATAAATTTCATCTGAACTTTACACTGAATAAGATAAAATTTATTATTTATTTCTCTTTTAACGTATGTCTTACAAATCTAAATTTATTTATTTTAAACTTAAATTTAATAGCATTCACAACGTTCATCATAATTTATATGACTCTAACTTAATCGTATATACACACATGCTGGATACGTTAACTCTCATTGGGAATGCTTTTTATTTTTCTTATATATTTTTTCTAATTTTTAAAAATATAATTTCATATTTTTTAATAATTCTAATTTTTTAATATGCTTCATGCTTTATTATTTTTCTAAATATTACATTTTTATTTTTCTTATTTTTCTAAATATTACATTCATAGTTTACTATTATGTTATTACATCGAGATCTTTAATAGAGATCTTTAATAGATTAATATTCATTATTTATCTAATTTGACATAGTATAAAGAAATGGGATTTAACTTTGCACTAGTTCTTGATATCAAATCTTTTAAAGGAATAGTACATATAATTAAAGTTAATATTATTTATATAATATTTCGTATCCGAATTACATGGAATTTAACTTGGCATCAATTTGGTTGATATCAAATCTTTTATACGAATGATACATATCATTAGAATTAAGTAAATAACAAGAGACAATATCATTTGTGTTTTACTTTCTAATGTGATAGAATTTAATTTGATTAGTTAAGATTATAGCATCTGGGTTTTAATTTTTCATTTGATACATTAATTTTTTTCGAAGAGTAATAATTTTTAAGATTTTTAACTGTAATATGCTTCTTTAATCTAAATTTTGCGAAACAGATACTTCTAAATTATATAGAATTGTTCTTATGTTTGTAAATAAAAATTAATCCAATTAACTTTGATTATAGAGTTCTATGAAACGTTGATATTGTGTCAATTCAGAGCATCCTGGAACATCATCCAATTGCCTCGTTAAAGATGCAATAATTCTATTCTTTTTAGCTAATTGCAATCGCATTCGTGTTAAATAATTTCCTTTTGTTCTTCATATTTTTTGATATGATCCTTTTTTATTGAAGCACCGTTTTCAATTTCTTTTGTGTAACATATCTCGAAGAAAATTCAAGTCCGACTTATTATATTGTTCTCAAAAATTGTGTTCTTGTTCCTTTAATCCTTCATGTACAGATAGAAGTTCCTTTAATCGTTTGAAGGTATTAAAAGTTGAATAAAAATTCTTATCTCATATTTAAGCAAATACGAAAAGAAAAAATTATTAAGGAAATATATGGGAAATAATTTGTATTCTTCAAGCAGAAAATGTATGTATTGTATTTTATAACAGAAATTTGTGTAATTACAGAAGCAGAAAAAATATTTATTTTAACCTCATGTATTCTTCTATCTATGCCATTGATGTGACGGATTTCCTAACCTAAACTATTTCATTTCAATTCCAAAAGTGTACACTAGTTCATCATCAGTCACAGAAAACAGACATATATGACCATCCATCAGCGCCACATTTGCCTCTTCCGCCAAAAATTCCAAAAGAACATTTCCCCTGCTCCGTAGCGGCGACGATGACGATGACGACGACGTCATTTCTTAAAAGTTTCAGATTCGTATTTTGCGTCAAATCTCTTCGCTCGTAGAGCATGTAGAAAAAAAATGAAAATACTTTCATTATAAATCCCGACCGGTCGCAATTGATTGAGCACACTTAGAACGGTTCAGTCCTTATTGAGATCCAATAATCTCGATTTGGCGCAACTCGCCGGCTCGCGTAAAATAGCCACTGCAGTGGCTGCGCATAGCTTAGCACCGAGATACTATCATTGTTTCCAGATTTCTTGCGTATTTTTTGTTTCTTTCAAAGTTCGTTAATTTTTTATCTCGGGCGACATAAAAGAAAAAACCAGATAAGAATACAAGATGTATTGGGAATATAAATTAGTTCGATCCGTTTCCCTAAAGATGGCTCCAGCTGTTGTGAATGGATCATAATGACAGCTGATTTTGGTGGTTTCAGAGAGGTTAAACATCTGCTAATAATATTCAGTTTATATCGCTTTAAATTTCATACAAAAACCTTGATTTTTACTATTTGAAATGTCGAATTTTGTGTTAACCAAGCAGCATTTGCAGGAGGTTTTGATTTTCTGCTTTAATTGGAAGAAAAGTGCGGCTGAAGCCCATAGAATGCTTGTCGAAGTTATGGTGACACTGCTCCAACTGATAAATCATGTAGGGAATGGTTTCGACGTTTCAAGGATGGAGATTTCAGCATTGAAGACAAGCCTCGCTCTGGACAGCCAAAAAAATTCGAAGACAAAGAATTAGAGGCATTACTCGAAGAAGATCAGAGTTAAACGCAAGAGGAACTTGCAGAATCATTGGGGGTAACTCAACAAGCCATTTCTGTACGATTGAGAGCCATGGGAATGATTCAAAAACAAGGAAATTGGGTGCCTTATGAACTGAAATCGAGAGATGAAAGGCGATGTTTCACTTGCGAATAGCTGATTCAAAGACAACAGAGAAAAGGTTTTTTGCATCGGACTGAAAATGAGAAGTGGATATTTTACAACAACCCCAAGAAAAAAAAATACTACGCTAAGCTCGGTCAATCGATCTCAACATCAACACCACGGCCGAACATTCATAGTTCGAAGATCATGCTCTGTATCTGGTGGGACCAAAAAGGATCTTGTTTACTATGAGTTGCTGAAATCTGGCGATTCCATTACAGGCGATCGACTACAATTGATTTATTTAAGCCGTGCATTGCGAGAAAAACGGCTGGAATATGAGCAAAGATATGATAAAGTTATTCTTCTTCATGACAATTTGGCCTCATGTCGCTGAAGTAAAAAAATATTTGGAAACGCTCAAATGGAATGTTTTACTGCACCCGCCATATTTTCCGGACATTACTCCTTCTGATTATTGGTTATTCCGAAGGATGCAGCAAGTCACCGGTTCACTTCTTTCGCAGAAATTGAAAATTGGCTCCAAAATTGGATCGCCTCCAAAGACGAGTCATTTTTTCGAGATGGAATTCGAAAATTGCCTGAGAGATGGGAAAAAGTTGTAGGCAGCGATGGACAATATTTTAATTAATCTGTTCATTCATTTTGTTTTGAAATAAATGCACAAAAAACGGACCGAACTAATTTGTACCCCCAATAATATTTAATCAATTATTTTTTTTAATTTACTTATTATTGTTTAATATTATTATTAATGTAAATATTATTTTTATATAATGAGTTAATTAACATTATATTATTATATAATTTTGATTTAAAAATATATTCACTATGAACAATTTTCATGACATGACTGAATTATGTGTTTTTTTAAGAAAAATTATTTTGTAGCTTTATAAAAACTCAAATTTATAAGCGCCTTTCCAGCCTATAACATGGCAGCGAATCATGTGACCTGGAACTTACTACATCAAAAGTGCCAACGCTGAGTGTCCATACTGTATGTACTTATACTGTGACAAAACATGGATCTCTGAAATCGATCCCTAGGCATTCCTGCTACGGGCTATACATGTTTCGCAAGCTACCTGTGAAAATTGTAGCCATTTTGAACTCCAAATAACAAAATATTCTTTGGTATAAGAAAAGAAATAGGTGCTTAACACAAGTTTCTCTTCAATTGTCATCATGTTGCTGTCATTAGGGCAATAATAATTTCGTTTAGGTCAACCTAGAGATCCTATGTATAACAGAGGATACAGTCAACGTGACACTGCAAACGCTTTGAAACGTTTTTTAACTGGTTAGTTTGTAAAATTCTTTCTTCTAATTGGTCCATCAAATGCTTCAAGCACTTGTAGCGAGACCTTTCACCACAGCCAGAGATTCGCAAAATGTCACGTGATTAATATTTGATATTTTTTTTCGGATTGGCTGGAGTAATTCATAGTAGCTGCCATATTGAATTTACTATCAATATATTCAACATAGACTTCTGTCGACTGCTGTGGAATGAGATTAGTAAACTCATCCTTCAATATTTGGTAAATATTTATCTATTATTTCATGCTTTGCATTGAATGTTGCATACTTTATGTACAGAATTTACATCTCTCATGACTATGCCAACAAATTACGCCGCATATTGTTATAATAATAACACTATTGTGTAAATAACACTGATGGATGTAAATTCTCATAATTGGTTCAGTTGGAATCCAAAGTTACTAACCCTATTAAGTTAATCGGAACTTAGTGAAAATGATTCTAATTCGAACCGCAATTCATAAATTTTTGTTATGGCGTCGATATTCCATTTTATTCGATTTTTTTCATTTTTATAAAAATGCTGACATTAACTGGCACAAATGACTCTCAAATTGATCCAAAATGACTACAATTTTCACATCTTGCAAAATATGTACGATTGTAGGACCAGAATGGTTTTGACAAGTAATGCCATCTTTATGTTGAGGCTCAAAACTTTTCAAACTCTCGTAATATATTTTATTTTCACTAGCCGCATTTAGAACACTAAATCAAGAAATTTTTGCAATATACCATCTATCCAGATACGGATGAACGATATTGCAAATCAATTAGAGTCAAATCAATTAGAAGAGGATAACATGGAAAGAAAAGGATAACGTGATTTTAGCGTTCATCATATTTGGATTTAGATATTGTAAAAATTCGCTATTATCAGAGAAATGCGATTGGGAATCGATTCTGTATCTTAATACTAATAATTTCATTGGTCAACATCTAATAAATTTGCTCTTGTAATCTGTAACTTTTTTTCACCTTGTTTGAAGGTACAGTATTGATCTCCTGATGTTAAGTATTTTGATTGATCATTCTAATCACGTGATTAGCAATCAATCATGAGACTGATTTTTGATATTACAAATGGCTGCTTAATGGATGATGGGCGGATTTTATAAAGAGTTTGGCATTGCAAATCGGAGGTGTCCGTTTGCTCTTTTACCTCGGAAATCGTTCGGCAACTCGTATCTTTCTGCTACATGTCATCTCATCTGCATTCGATATTAAAACATTTCTAAAGTCAATCGATCCACTTCGAATTCAAAGACCAAGCTCGCAGAGCTAATGCAGATTTTCACGCCTAAATTAAATTCATAAGCTGTATATTTATGATAATTCCAACATTCATCTCTTTTAATACTTCTAGTTTACAAATAGTATATTTGAACTGTTATACAAACGTTCAAATAAATGCTATCAAATAGAAAGTGATGGAGTACGTTATGTATAATATTTAACGATGAAAGTAAGTTTTTAATTCTTTTCCTCTTTATGAATTTGAAGTTACATATTTGAAAATAAAGAATTTGCTAGTTAATTTTTAGATCAAAGTTTATGTTGCACATAGAGAAATAAAATCAAACTGTTAATATATTAAAGACTCTAACAAATATAAATTAAGTGATATAACTTATAAATTGCTAAAATTTATTTTGCAATGTAATATTTTCTTTTAAGAAAACATACCTTGCATATGAATCTGCTACATTCATGTGTAACAATCTATTTATATATATAAGACTATTAATCAATTTCTAGTAAAGCGAAAGACATTTTCAATTAATAGGGTATTTTTTATTTATTCATAAAAATAAACAATTTATAATCTAACTTTAAAGGATAGACAATTTACAGCTCTGTAGTGTTCGGAATTAATTCTTGGCATTCGGATTGCATGAACATCACGTGATCAAGCTCGCCATCTGCTAGCTCGCATCTCAGATTTACATTGCTGAACGCACCTATAGTCCGCAAACGACGCATTTTAACTTTCCTTATAGTTATTAGTATTTTTGTGATACTGATAAGTCGATCGTGTTTCTCTTATATATTTAGAATTTTAACCGAGAATTTTAACTTAAGCAGTCTTTATATTTGACCATAACAGAAATTTAAGTATGAGATAAATATAAAGTCACTAGATTTATAAAACCCCCCATAGTGTATAAGAATATACAGTAGGGACAAGATTCCGTTTTCCATTTAGCCGCGCATATTGTTTGCGCATTATAAGTGGTTATGTTTTTGATCCACCAATTCCGATCAAAGCAGAGAACCCAAATAATATCTCCGTTATTGCAATCGCCATGACATATCGCTACGCTTGTCTAAAGCCTGTTCTACAATACATTGTATGATACGTCGGATATCGAACGCATGCGCTGTCGCATGGAAAGAAACAATCGACCATGATTGGTTAATTTCTTACGGCACATACAATACGTCTCGTGACTGATTGTAGACTAGGCCTTAGCGACGAGACATTACCGTGTCTCCTGAATAGTTAATTACAATAATTAAATTTTACGAAGCAACTGTGCGTGGATGTATATGATTGATTATCAGAACCTTATCTTTGCTAGAAGATTCTCAAAAGTTAAGATTTTTTTATCTTCTTTTTTTGTTGAGTATAGATGATGGTTCCTAACTATTGATATAGTATTTGGTCAAAGACATGACGAACTCTGAAAACTATAGAACTTATGGTAAAGTCCTAAATACAATACGAGACAGCAACGATAAAAATAGTAGTAGGAATGTTATAGAAATAAGCGATATATAATTATCGCCTCCTATTGCACAATGCCACGAAAGAAATAAAAAATGCCAACCAATCTGATTTCGTATACAGATTGTAATATATTCTTCCATCCGCTTCAAGGATAGCACATATAAATAGAATGAAAAATCTCAATCTCTCTCACGCTAATTATAAAGCGATAGACACAGAGTTCCAACTCGTAATCGTCAGATTACGTAACTCGTCAGAAATTTATCGCTATTGCCTTATTCTGTGTTCCTACATGCATTGATATATGCATTTCTGTGTATTGGATTCCTCTGTTCCTATCGCTATCGCTGTTGTCTCGCATTGTGTTTAGGGCTTAATAGAATCGGAATAACCTATCAAAATAATGAGTGGAAGCAACATCTAAGGCTGCTTTCATATGAAGCGTAACTTGCGTTAGCCAATCAAATCGTATTAGAATAAGGCGTAATTGCTGATATAATTTGAGTGCTTTTTATTTATAAGTATCATTCTGGACACAAAAAATGATTCAAAAACTTTGGCCGTAATTAGTAAGAAGCTAATAAGTCTATAAGACTTAACATCATCAAAATTTTTATCAGGTTTAGGAATTATTTTGATTAAAGCAGTTTTCCATTGTGGAGGAATAAAGTTTAGTCTCAAAATGACGTTAAAAAGTTGTGTAAGATATATATAATTTTTTTATCAGGAAGTTCCTTGAAAACTTGGCCAGTTATAAGGTTATAGCAGGAGCTTTCTTGATTTTTAATTTTTTAATTATATTCAAGACTTCCGATTTATTAATTTTATCAAATTCTTTCTTAGAGTAAGGAGCGTTTATAGTGTCCAATATCCTTTTCTCGTGTTCTAGAATTTCCATATAAGAATGAGATGTAAAAGCATTTTGTAGATGATTAGCAAAGATGACAGCCTTCTTGATATCAAATTGAGTCCCAGTCACAATTTCACATTTCCATTTCGGAGTGGCAGAAATGCTAATGTTGGCTGTTTTAGCTTTCTGCAGGTCTTCCACAATATGAATAGCTTGTAGCAGTAGCGGCAAGGTGTTGCAAGTATCTTTGTACACTATTGTTTTTTTTCTTAATAAGAGCATTTAAGCTTCTTAATAGCCCTATTAAGATGGACTTTTAAGAGAGGACATCTGTTTTGTTGACAAAGTTTACGTAATTCTCTTTTTTGCTTAACTTTATTCAGAATAAATCCGTACAACAAATCAAATTAACCAAGACTCCTTATAAATCTAAGAACTGGAAAGAATACGGGTAGTAGGAGTCAAACACAGAAGATGTCGTGCAAATAATATATCTATGAAACTTGCGCGATGTCTTCTGCGCTTGACTCCTACTGCTCATATCCTTTCCAGTTTTTTTATTTATTCAGAATAGTTTCAGAGAATATTAATTTGTTTTATGTTTATTTACGCCTGATTCTCAGGGGGTAAATACTTTGGGAACACCATAAACTCTAGATAACTATCAGTAAAATTAAGAGATCTATAAGAGTTTTTGCAGATATAAACTCAACATTCCCAATCTCTCTTATAATTATATTTTTAAGTCATTTATAATGCTTATAATAGGAAATCTATTTATAATCAAGTACGTGTCTTTGTCATGGAGTGTTCATTTTTTTCATGTATTAGGTGTACAACTTTGCTTCCGCCGATTTCCTATAGGTGGCTTTAGCGGTAAGTGGTGGTCGAAATAAATAGATCATAGACGTCATACAATAAACTCGGGCATCTGTCAACATAACCCCCCCATAGAAACATCAGCCGATTTGTGTCTGCATCATAAAGTTATTCTCGATTGAAAATGTCAGTTTACGAATCAAATTCTCGTCATTTGCGGGAGATTTAAATTTTTTGCTTCCATATGAAGAAATCTGCGGCTGAGGCTCATCGAATGCTCTCAAATACTTATGGTGAGGCCGCTATTAGTGAAAGAACGTGTCGTGAGTGGTTTCAACGGTGATTTTGACGTCGAAGACCGGCATAGCGGTGGAAGAGAGAAGGTTTTCGAAGATGCAAAATTGGAGGCATTATTTGAGCAAGACTCGAATCAAAATCAAGAAGAATTGGCACGATCATTGGGAGTGACTCAACAAGCCATTTCAAAATGCCTCAAAGCCATGGGAATGATTCAGAAGCAAGGAAATTGGGTGCCATACGAATTGAAGCCGAG
>Ga0157363_1007730_pt1 | contig 10195 bp, 3 predicted proteins | sample AttsexASBM1_FD_111477 | JGI IMG/M metagenome (GOLD analysis project Ga0157363, IMG submission 111477) | Fungus gardens microbial communities from leaf cutter ant in Ribeirão Preto, State of São Paulo, Brazil - Atta sexdens ASBM1 | ecosystem: Host-associated > Fungi > Mycelium > Unclassified ...
CGAGAAGAATATTTGATTGTAATTAGTCAATTTCTTATGACTTAAGATTTAAAATACCTATTGTAGATCCGGACTAAGGCTTATGGCATAAGGCATAACCGCATAAACTAATCAGAGGATTGTATTAGCATCTTAAGAAATTACTTAAGATGGTCTTAAAATATGAACAGATTATGAATATACGCCCTTAGTCTTATTATATCTTATTATTTTTCTAAGATATTTAAAAGAGATAAAAAATTTTTTAACTTAAACAAAAAGTTAAAAAGCTAACGTTTTAAAAGTACTTAGTTAAGTTAAAATTTAATGCATTTAACTAAGTTAAGTTAAAAAAGTTATTAACTTTTTAACTTCTTTTTTTAACTTTTAACTAGTTACTATCCTGATTTCTAGTATAATTGAAATATCGCAGAATATTATCTTATTTAGAATCATATTTTCGCGCGTAAAAACGTTGCTGCGAGAAGAATGCGAAATTATTTTTCTCGATGGTCTCTATCGCAACAGTGAAACATGCGGTTTCGAAGATGCCGCTTGCGATACCGGCGGCCTATACCAAAAAAAGGAAAAAGAGAAAAAAAGAAACGCACGCGCGCGGGTCGACTAACAGCCGCAGCCATTCTTTGAATGACTCCACTATACTTGGGCATTCATCAAAGCGGTATAATGCGAGCAGCATGACTGGAAATGCACGATTTCGATGAAATCAAGTGCGTCGTAAACCGCGGATTACATGCGAAGGGACGTGATTAAATCACACGCAATAAGATGCTGCGTTCGCATGCTAGTGTAATGCCATTTTCCGTATTCCATAAAATTCCCTTCAAATAAATTGTCATAATATACATATATACATACATTTACAATTCAAAGTTATAATTATAACTGAAATTTTAGTTACAAAACAATAACATCGAGTAATTGTGTTAATATGAATAATTAGGGATGAAAATAATATAACAATTTGCAGTTTCTTACTCGCAAATTAGTATCAGGAAGCTTTCATTAAAACTTCGTTAAACTTTATTACATGCTTAATTAATAATAATTAAATATTTGTGTTATGCAAATATCAATTTTTTGAATATCAATTTTAAATATCAATTTTTCATATCGATTTTTTACTTATTATTGTTACTCTCCATTTATATAATTTGAACTTTTTTTTGGCACAAGCAAAATTTTTCCGAAATAAAGAAGGGATTCAATTTCCCTTCCTAAAATCGAGAAAATTATTTGATAACATAATAGAGATGTTGAAGAATAACTCTAAATTATTCTACAATTTTTGAAAACCTAGAACAGTTGGACTCGACAAAAAGATCCAGATTGCAAACGGAAGGAATAAAAGTGTGATTGAAAAACGGAGAATTAATAATAGTTGATCAGATAATTAATAACATGTTCATAATGTAAATACAAAATACTAGTTTTAATAAATTTTAGGTAATTCCTTACCTAAAGAATGCGTCGGCGTGGATAGCAAGCGTGAGACCGTAAAATCCTGTGGAGTGTGCGAATTCGCTAATTGTGACACTATCACGCTATTGTTCGCGCCTTGTTCCGCATCCGTCGCAGCTAACATTTTTTCACCCGCACTTTCCCTCACGTCGGCATGACAATCAATACGAACCCATTGCCAAGTTCTCCGCTTTTCTCGCGGAGTCTTCAATTTTTTAACACATCCTTCGTTTTCCGCGTATTTATATCATCGGCCGCGTCGACGCGAACATCGTCTCAATTTCGCGAGATGAAGATCTCACCTGTGAGGAAGAATGAAATTTCTATGCAATTAGATTTTAATTAACAAAAAGTTATATTTTTACTATTGTCATTTTATTATTAGCATTGAATTGCACTGTATTACATTATTCAAATACGATGTAATCCGTCTCGAAACGAAGCCGCGACTAAACTTGCGGTTTAATTTCATGCGACATGATTATTCAGCCGAGATCTCAAAATATCAGCCAGAAATTTAATATTAGCGAGGCTCGGAATTGTAGTGGAAATTCAAAATACGAGAAGATAATCTGGACGAGCCAATACGCAAATACGTATAAGATGCGTGAGATGAATTCGAGATGTATGTCAAGATACGTGTTTGTATTGTTCTAGATTTTGAATAATATTCAAGTAAAATATGGTTTACAATGTAAATATTGCGAGAAATGTAAATATTGTATGTCCACGTGCTAGTTTTCTAGCACGATGTCAAACAAATTTTCAATGTACAGTAATAAAACTAAAGGGAAACTCTTGGGACACCACACGAGAAACCTTTTTATATAAGTCCGAAAAAGCATTAATATTTTTCCATGTAATTTTAATCTCTGTCTGCTTATACATTATGCATGCCAGTATTTATTTATAAAATAGAGTAAAAGGAAGAAAAGAAATATTGTAATATATATTATATTATTTTGATTTACATAATTTATTATAATCAATTTAATTTTTATATTAAATTTATTTATTAATTTTTCTTGGAACAGGCGCTTACAATATGAAATTTTTCTTCTGTACATTTCCATGCGTTATAATAATACAATATATTATTAATATATTATTATTGATAATAATAAAATAATAATTTATAATACGTTTTATAATACGTTATCATAACATAATTAGCCGATTATATTTAGAAAGTCAATATCAATTGTACGAGAGTTGATAATAATTTCTTCTTCTCTTTTATTTCTAGCGAATCAATTTGAAGAATTTATAATTTTTTTCCATTTAAAGTGCTATTTATAAAATGTGACATCAAAATTATAGCGATCGGCGTTATGAATTATGGTCATATTTTTACTGTAATATTATTTGCAGAATTGGCTTGGCTATATAACATGTATTCTCGTCACACACTTAACATTAAATCGGATAATGCTATTTATCTCATGACCCTGAACGCAATCTTCGTATCGGGCGATTAAAATTTGGAATTGGACGTCCGCATTTAGCACTAAGAGTGGCGCTAAATAAAGTTGTGACGTATTAGAATCTAGGTCTATTCGTAATTTAAACGAAGTAGACAGGTAGCAAGATGATAATAGTTCAATGCAAAACAGTTATTCAAAAATTAATTTTTTGAAGCGTAAAAATTAAGTTTTAACTTTTAAGCTATAAGAAATTGACCAATCATAGTTGATTATTTTCTTCACATTTGATTTATGGTCAATTTTTGATTTGAAATTTTTAAGTCTTAAAATTATTTATAATTATTATAGATTATTATAGATTAGTTATTATAGATGCCGTTTAAAAGGTTTCATCGATTTAATGTATGCGATCATTAAAAGATGATTATTTACGATACGGTATGCAAATGAAACCAGCACGTTTATGCGTAATTTGTCTCGGGAAATGTTAATTAAAGCATTTTCGAGCTCGAGCGTGACGGTGCAATTAGGGCCACGTGCCAGCGACTGCAAAGTGTTCGCAGACTGTTCGAAAACTCGTTCATACTTCAACCGTATATAAATAATTCTCTCTTAGTATGTCTGTCTTGCAAAATTTAACCGATTCAAATATATAGACGCAAATACTGTTGACAAAGTACAATAATTTAATATCGTTTTCGCGATGAAATATGTTCTTGGCAATTTAAGCATCTTCCACAATGTGAAATTATGATTGAAAATATGTATATAGACATTGAAAAGTTGCGAGTATTTGAAGAGAACGCTTTTAATTTAATTATTTTATTTGAAGTATAAAACAAAAGCATAATGAAAAAAGATTAACACCTTTACAGTTTTTTTAATAAAATAATCCGACGAGAAATAATCAACAAAATGTATATAATAGAAAAGAATAAAATTTCCAGTATCACTATTAATACAAATTATTAATTTTATATACATGTACAGTTTTTTATTCATAAAGTTTATAATAAATTATCATTTTATTAATTAATTGCAGTCGATCGTTTTAAGATCATTTCTCATTGAGATTAAAATCTCAAACTCAAGAATACGGGATAGAATATGAATTATCTCCTTGTAAATTATATTTGTCACAAATGCATGTTTTATTGCATCTATGCACGATAATTTTACGAAGAGATACATGTTATGTCTGCTATATGTTACATTACGCTCTATATATATGTCCATCGGTCAATTTCCGATTCATTATATCTGCCTGATTATATATTCAAGTGAAATTCGTCTGGTTTTCTTGCTGTGGATATTGGACATTGCTAATTCCGATATTTACAAGCATAATTAGGAAATTAAAATCCGCATACTCATTTCGAGTCAATTACGATTCTTCGAAAGCTTCTGATTCTCATATTCGTGTAGCCCTGTATTTTTTCGTTGCCTAATAATAATTAGAGCAGTGACTTTTCTGACTGGAGAAATTCCTAGTTATCCCGAATATCATTTATTAATCTTTGGACTCTTTCCTAAATTGACAAAAAAATTGATCCTTTTTTCTTGATCATTTTTCCTACCTTACATCGTTGATCGAATAAAATTAAATATATTATACACGTGGTGATATATGTATATGTCACAGTCAAAGTATTAAATTCAGTAAATGTGTACATTAATATGTAAATGTGTACTTACTAGTCAATGTATACATTTACATATAGTAAACACTTTGGCTGTGAACATATATAAATATTAAATATGATATTTATAATTATATATAAGTAATATTATTACACTTATACGAAATATTATAAATGTATATATGTACAAATGAATTTTTCTCGAATAATAATGAACATCTGATAAATTTTAGTATTTGAATTTTATGCTAGACCACCAATGGCCTAGCTGAGGTGATTCTTATCGAGTGTCGATTAAACTTATTAACCCTTTAAACTACGGTACCCGCCAATTGGCATTTTATAGCGCGACGACGATCATAATTTGATCACCTCAGCTTTGATCACGGATTACTGATATGTTATTCTAGATATTTTTTGTTCTTCTTCATTCATAATTCTTATGTCAATATTACAATATTAATAAAATCGAATAAATAAATTAATAAAAATTTCGAAAAAATAATTATATCCTATAAAAATAACTTTCAATCAACATAATTTTACTCCTGCAACTTCCTTTGAGCTTTGATCAAGTTTGTTAGTATCTTATGCCTGTTAACTTCGATCATAAAGTTTCGTGATATACCTGGTATTCGCCAACTATCTCACTTTCGCTCACACTCTTTTACCAACTTCCGTTGGACAAACTTTTATCTCATAAAATAAAAGTTTTCTATTCACTTCTGAACTTAAAGGATCAATACACGTCCGTCGCAGATTTCAATTTGCATTAACACGCTATGACTGCGGAGTCTATAATTTTTTTCCACGTCGGCGTTACAACGCGTCAATCGAAGTCTCGTGAGTCTCGTCTGATCGCAGGAACGCGCTCGAAAACGAAGGCGTCATTTTGCTCTCGAGCAGCCGAGATGCTAACTGACTTGGCCGAGTTAAGACGTACTTAAAGGTCCTCATCGGTTCTCTATCTTTCTCTTCTTCTCTCGTTCTTTCGCGTTCTCCGCGATCTTCTCTTGGCTCATGCTGTGTCGCTCGTCGCCGACGAGCGGAGGGAAATAGAGCGTTTTAAGAGTAGGTGGAGATTTCTGTCGCAAGCTCCACCTTCATTAGAAGCTCATTGGTTTCTAAATGGCTACCGAGAGTCTTAGAGGCGGAAGGACGTATGTGTACGCGCTTTTATTAAGATGCGCCGCAACGCACAGAATACGGTGAAGTAATCGATTTATTTTTGTCACTCTAATGCAATATGTTCCCGGCATTTGTATAATTGAATAAAACGCAAAAGAGTTTCTTAAAGAAAAAAATTGCGAAATGTCATTTTTGTATGACTAATGTCCATTTCTACCAATATAGATTAATTTTAATCTTGATTCAATTCAATTCATTTATTCTTCGTCTTTTTCTAATCCCAAAATTAGAAAAAGATGAAGAATAAATTGAACTGAAAGGTTAAAATTAATCTACATTGGTAGAAACGAGCATAATTCTATCAAAATTAAGTCTAAAAATATTATGATCTAATAATATTTAAAATGATTTATACAAGAGATTAATAATTTAATATTTTTGTATGATTTCTCTCGCGATTAGTCTTCTTAACTATGTCATTTATAATTTAATATAAGATAGAGTTTGTTACGGTATCTTAGAAAGTTAATTATTATTAATTGAATGGAAATTTGAATAGAACAGATAATAAAAGAACGAATAAATTTCATCGTATCGTTATGTGTTAATGATATTAACGTGTTAGCGATGATGTATAGGCGCCGGCGTTCTCGTGGTTTCAGCTTTCAAGGATATGTTCCAGCAGTAATTTTTATAAACCAGAACACAAGTCTTCTTCATCATCTTCTTCCTCTTCATCCTTCTCCTCGCATCGGCGGTTGATATCTCGTTACACAGGGGTGTCATGTATCCTTCACAATGTTCGATATACAGAGTCGGGCCATTCAAAATGATCCGGAAAGAATAATCGCAGAGGATCTTGTTATTCATTTTTCTTGTTAGCTGATAGCTTTTCTGTCCCCAACTTAACATTTTGACAAAAGATGTTCCAATTAAAAAGATTAATGATCTTCTATAACGTATTTTTAATAAGAATATTATTCATCACTATAGAAAGAAATAATTATTTGTAATAATATTGCTTTGTATTAAAAAAATTTTTTTTTTATAACAGATTAAAACAACCAGAAATTTTCCATTCAATGTTACGAATTTCTTTGGTAATTTTTTAATTTTATAATATAATTTCATTAATTTTAATGATTCCTTAACATTTGCAAACAGATTTTATGTTAATACTTCCAAACAATTATGATTTATTGATATGTTGAAATACGAACGTCAGATTTGAAAGGGGCGCGGTTAATTTTTTCTAAAATCTTAGTCTTTTTGCTACAGTAATACTACACAAAAACTTCAGTTTTTTATGATATTTTAGTAGAGTCAATAAAGCAGTATCTTATACTTCTTCTACAAAAAGCCGGGACGGGAAGGCGCGCGTGATTAATATTGAGACCACGGCGGTTTATATAAATATTAGAATCGCGAGAATATATGTGCCTTTTGGACATACTAGGAAAAAAATATGAAACTCACCCTTGAATTGTAAAATGGATAAAGGTCGGTTTTGATCCCTTATAATCCATCATTACACCCCAGACATTGTTTGCTTGATCGGCTGCTCTCTCTCCTCCCCCCCCCTCTCTCTCTATCTCTGATCTGATTCCCGATGTAAGATCGAATATCAAATAATACGAGCCCTGAGAAATTTCTTTCCCTCTTTTCGATGATTAATACGACAACTCTGGAACGATTTTTCAAAAGCATAATGCCGCGAGTTGAGGTGAGATTGCGTCAGCGGAAGAAACTTTACGGCACAGTAAAAATATTTTTAGGATCTTCTAGTGTAGTGTTTTGAAATCGTCTTTTCCCAGGAGCAAAACATTTTTAAATAGAAACAATATTAAATAGACATTCATGTATACAGGGTGATAAAAAGGTTTATTAAAAGTGATTATTTTGAATGTTAATTACTATTTTTGATATTTAATAAGATATAACTAGCAATTCAAAGTTTTTTTTTTGTAAATATACATCACTAACAATTTGATAAGCACAAAACTTTTTTACATAAACTTTTTTGTCACCCTTATGTATACACAACTTTAATTAATTTGCATTTCAAAACTTTTTTATATCCTTTTCTCAGTAATTGATGAAGCTCACACGATTATTGCGTTTAGTGATACGAGAGAGAGATAAACTCAGAAAATAATCCTGTGCAGTTTTCACGTGAAATTAACGCCTTCGCTTATAAAATTAGAATGCACAAACACAATTCCGTCGGTGTAGAAAGAAATCGCGCATAGCAAATTACTCGTTTTACCATTACCGTCGTTCGTGACATTTTCATCGCGGCGTCAGAATGTAGAAGAAATAGAATGGAGAAAAGAAATAGTAATTTTATGACGCGAAACGGTCGAAGTGCATTAAAAGCCGGACGACTGAGTGCCGACAGCTGATCGCGCTGTAGAGAACGCTGCAAAGTTATATTTCTCTCCACATTAATGTACGAAAGAAGAGTGACGATAGTTTGAATTGAAAGCCAAGTATAATGCTATGGAACAGCGCTGGAATTATTTAGTATATTCAAAATTAAATTAAATTCTTTCTTTAAAAAATTTTTATCAGATTTTGATAAAATAAGTAATTAGATTTTACATTTCGCGTAAATTGTAGCAAAATTCATTTCAATAAAAGTTTAACATACACATTGTTTGAAAATAAATCATATAATATAATTAATAAATTAATTATATAAATATAATATTTATTGCGAGAAAATTGACCCATTCAAGTTTGAATCGTTTTTCAGAATGTGTGATTTCGGAGTTATTCTGTGTAGGTACTTCAGGAAATAAAACAATGTCATTGGCACGCGTGGACACACGAAACAATTGAAATATGATCCCACGATTTTACATGTATGCAAAGCTTTTGCGATCCAAAATCATTCTCGCTGTTTGGTTCAATAAAACGTCCACCGACCACTTTTGGGAGCTATTTAAAGTCAAATTATTTCGGCATGTAATAAACAGCGAGAACCCACGTGATGTCGCACAGGTCGATTCCGCGACAATTAATGAACACTTAACGCCACCATCACTTAGAATAATCGCGTCGTTCGCTTCCGCGAGACTCGGATTCATAATTTCCCGCTAAAATAGCAGTATAATTATAATCGTTTATTTTTCGCAGGAAACGCAAATATCTAGATTGAAAACAGCATTTTATTATACAGAATGATTTTCTGAGATTAAGAAGTTTCAATGAATTTGAAGCTTGCATTCGCAAACATCACTTTATAGATAGATCTAATCATTGGCACAATTACAATTGATTATTCATTTATTTGTCGCAAAATGCAATTATAAACTGAAGTCGAAAACATCATAAACAAATTACACTAATCGTCAATTTTAAAAGTAATGTTAATAAGCATCTTAAAACATTGCCAAGACTTTATTGCAAAACGGTTTTAATCCCTCCAGGATTTGAACTTGAAACTATCGACTTTTTGGGACGGGCGTCTAAAGATGGAATTTACGATTGCTCAATTTTTTGAACAATAAGTATACATGCATATATGCACACATACTTGTTTTGATGCATACAGTTTGACGTTTGACAAATAATTACGAAATTAGCAATTATTTCTTTTAATTGGTGCATACAAGGAAATAAACTGAAGTAATAAACTAAAGAAATTATAAACATAAAAATCATGTATAAGCAACATGCAGCATTCAATGCATGAACGAATTCTATATATTAGAGCAGGTATGACTGCATGCTATCATTCAAAAAATCAAGCATCATGTGATTCCATCTTTACCAATGTGATCATCGAGGCAGACGGAGATATTTATCGCAATAATTAATAACTGGTTAAAATAATCTCTTTGCATTTTCTTTCGCATCTGGATTTCAAGAGGTATTGATATTCCGTTAAAAAATATGAAAGCGTATCCTCCTTCATCTCATCTCTGTTAAGATCTCTAAGATTCACAGTGCGAAATCTCTCAAGCCTCTTCCCGGTTCTTCGTGCTGAATCTCCCCGTTTCAGTATTCGGGATATCGTTTTGTTTTCTTAAAAACGAAAGAGAAGAGATATAAGCTCGCAAGCTCTTGCCGTTCCAGCAGCGACGAGACGGACGGGCGCGCCGCGACGCCGTGACACGTACACGTCGCATGTCGTCCGCCGGAAAATTATTAGGCGGGCCTGGAACGTTTTCTCGTGGACCGTGTCGTTCCTGTGCGATGACGTCCGTCGTCGTTGTCGCCGTCCGGCACTTTTGTTCTCCTGCAGTCGCTACTTCTTGTCGCCTTCTTTCTCTCTTTCTCTTTCTGTCTCGTTTCTTAGCGAGCCACGCGATCAAGGAACTCGAAATCCCCTGGAAATCTCATCGTTCAGTGGCACCTTCTGAGTCAGGACACAAAAATATAAACAGGACATAGTGAAATCTGTAATAAATCTGTCACAACGTTCGTGAAAAGTGGACGGATTAGAAGATTTGATATAGGATTCCATTCTGTGAAGACGAATTTATTATCTCTGATAAGCACATTAAAATTTACTTCAGGCAAGCTTCGTTAAAAAAA
>Ga0157363_1007731_pt1 | contig 10194 bp, 9 predicted proteins | sample AttsexASBM1_FD_111477 | JGI IMG/M metagenome (GOLD analysis project Ga0157363, IMG submission 111477) | Fungus gardens microbial communities from leaf cutter ant in Ribeirão Preto, State of São Paulo, Brazil - Atta sexdens ASBM1 | ecosystem: Host-associated > Fungi > Mycelium > Unclassified ...
ATTATCGTCAAAATTTGATTATCAACAGAAATAATAATCACAGAGAAAGAATTGTAATTTTTCTGCAATATATAGAATATTATAGTTTTACAAGTATGCATATTTATTTATGAAACATTTATGTAATAAAAAATCATGAATTTAATAATGTATGAGACAAATATTTATATTAATAATAATAAATTTGTATCAATTGTTGATAATGTTAGCGTTCTTCAATTACCTCCGGGCCCTTTTTATACCGCCGAAAATTTCCTCAGAGTTGACTTTAATAATATCTCGGCGGCTTAGCTCAATAATGAAACTTTATCCCTAGGATGGAAAGTAAAAAGTAAAAAGTAAAAATTTTTACCATTGACATTAATGGAGAAAATTTTCATTTTTCACTTTCCGTCCTAGGGATAAAGTTTCATGATTGATATCCAGGAGCCATAAGTTCATCGGGAAAACTTCAATTACTTACATCGTATGATCCACACATGGCATACATCGCTAATTGGTTAATTTAAAAATAAAATATTCTCATTGGTAATGCAGTGAAAAATTACTAGGCACTTCTCCCTCCCCCCCAACTGATATAAGTGGTATGTGCAATTAGGATTGTGTCGTCAAACAGGATCCTCCCAAGTTCATCATTGCTAATGGTTGCTAATCACGTAATTACAATGGCCAATCAGAATACTTAGTACCAGTCGCGCTTTTCTTATAAATTTAGGACTCTAGAACAGTGAAACTCCAAAATTCATTGTCTAAAAATCTACAGTTTACGTCACGTATGTTAAACATTTTCAGCACTAGCAGTGAATTTTGGAACACATATACATATATTAGGGGAGAAGAATTTCAACCTATCAGAAATTATGTATTCTACAATACATGATTTCTGATAGGTTGAAATTTTTATTCTGTGTTCTCTGTTCCCTATTCCTTTTATTATGCGGAACCCCTTACATTTTACTAATTATTCCCCCTTCATGAAGTACGACAAAAAACTGTCGCAAACATCAGTGAGTCAATTGGTACTGATTGATTAATGTTAATTTCTCATAACAATATAACTGGACGCTGACCAGTAACAGTCTGTCTCGCGATTACGTAATTTCTCTCGAGCTCCGTGCAGTGCAGGAGGCCCTCTGCCATTTCGCATTTCCGTCGAGCTATCCAAAACTATCACTGCTATCAGTTAGGTAACTCACTCATACATCGTGTTCGATCTTGGAGCAAGGTATTCTTTCGAATATTGACGTTTCTGCGAAGATTCCATTAACACGACAAGAAGGATATTTTCATTGATTGTATCGTATGACAAATAATTTTACGATGCAATTAATGTAATACGTATATAAATAAATCTTGCAGAATACTAATGCGTATAATTGCACTAAATTAATAGATAATTCGAAGATATATTCGTTAAAATTCGATATAATTCGCGGTATTCACCGCGAATTAAATCTCGAGCCGATAACAAAAACTTAATTTTATCCAGTTTTATTATACACATTTTATCATCGTCGTCGATCTTGCAAAGGTTATATAAATCTCTATGTATTTCATTCAATAATAAGATATCTAATTTTGTTGGAATAATTGTCACTACCTTGATATTCCATTTTCTGCTGTATTTTTATAGTGAGCAATGGCAAGTAGACTATTTGTGAATTATTTACGACCTGTTATTCAAATCCAAAGATGTGGATTGGTGACAGTGGAGAAAGTTAATAATAGGGATGTAGTAGGCTACGGATACAATGGTGAACCTACTTACTTGGATAGAGTGGATTTCCCCTATCCTGCGATACGCTGGAAAGAAAATACTGCTAATATCATGGTAAGAGGAATAGAGTTAAAGCTCTCTCATAGGATCTGTTCTTTGTCACTGCATTAAAATTTTCTAGCTTAAGTTTTGGCCAAACTTTAAATATGCAAAATAATTTTTAAGTATTTTAAAAGATTTTAAGACTTTTGTTCGCTCACCACTACTGTTTCAGAATGTATCAGAAATAAAAAAATATACAAGTCTATTCTCAATTTATCAATTAAAAAAATATTTTTCAATTAAAAAAATATTCAAACATAGGCATAATCAGAATTTTGTTTAGAAGGAGGAAGCCAATTTAGAAGAATTGAATTCAGATTTTTTAATTCGGAGGAAGTGAGGATAATCAAGTGATATAGATTATTGGATTTTTTAATATTTTCTATTATTATTTTTACTTAATCACTAGCAGGTAAATCACAAAATCACGCATATTTAATTTACTAATTTTCTTTATTTTTCTCTTAAAATTGTAAACCATTCTTCGAACTGGAAAAACTTAAATTTATAACACTAAGAACAGGTTGTTTTATCTTTTGGAATTGTTTCATAAATTTTACCTGTTGAGTAAGTAGCAAGATTACCCAATCACAGCAGATTTACCTCATAGGTAAAATTTATCAAAAGATGGAACAACTCTTTACTGTCTTGATTCTCAGAAAATCTTTCTCAAATCTTTTCTTGGAAAATCTTCCTAATTTTCACCTCCAATTCTCTTTTATTTTTCAAAATTAATTTCTTATGGATACTTAAGTAGTTTTCATTATTTTGGTTTTATAAAATTTAGGAGAAGAACCATCATCACTTTGCCTCCCTTTCCTTAGCTACCCTCATGTAATTCAATTATAATTTGGAAGAATGTTTATTATGCGTTTTCTCATCTCTGATGTTAAATCTGAGATAATAGTGGTGAGTGAATATTAGTCTTAAAGAATGATTCCTGATATTAATTCAAGAAAACTTCACATGACTATGTGTTTAAAACGGATTAATTTCAAAGATACAAGTCAAAATTGGAGGAAAAATTTATTTTTTCCAAAAATTTTGAAAACCACTGATATTATTTTAATGAAACTTTAAACATGCATAAAATTTCACAAAATAATTTAAAGTTTTCAAAATTTTCGAAAAAGAACGAAATTTAAAAAAATATGTTTTCCACTTCAATTTTGACATCCTTTTAAAACTAAGCAGTTTCAGCAGTTTCACATATGATCACACAATATTTTCGCCTTGAATTAATGTGAAGAATTATCTTTTAAAATCTTTCAGAATACTCAAAGACTACTCTGTAAATTTATTTTATTTTAAATACAAATGTACGCAAGTTCAGTCACAAAGCATAGCCTATCAATCATTAGGTGGCAATTGTCAAATTATACCGTTTTTTTTGTCAGGCATTGAGAGAGAAGGAGAAAGGAGACTGGAAGAAGCTATCAATCGACGAGAAAAAGATACTGTATCGTGCCAGTTTTCGTCAAACATTTAGCGAGATGAATGCACCGACAGGAAAATGGAAAGGCATATTGGGAATGTTTTTCCTGGTACCAAGCGCTGCCATATGGCTGTTTTTGTATTTCAAGGAATTCTGTATGTTTCTGTGTTCCAATGTGATTCGAATTGCGTTATCGCTGCTTCATTGCAATGTTACCTCTTCTTCCAGCTAACCCGCCTTTGCCTGAAACATTTTCGCTCGAGAGACGGTTGGCGCAATTGGATCGCATGAAGAAACTCGACATGAATCCGATCGACGGTCTCTGCGCTCGAAAATAAATTAATTAAATTTACCCTGCTACTAATTACTTAGTCATCATGTACAGTATCTCGTTCTTTGAGCGCTTTTGTATGTGTGTGTATGTATATATACACACACACACACACACACACACACACACACACACACACACACACACACACACACACACACACACATATATATATAAATGTACAAGTGACGAAATTTTAATAAATGTCATGTAGTTACATTAGAGCGCTATCGATATATTAAAAGTACGTTGCTATCAATTTATAGTCTTTATAATATATTAAATTATATGTAAAATATATAGTAGATATATAAATTAGTGCATATTAAATTATTAAGAATTAAATGCAAAAATCGCTCAAATGTAAAACTTGATTGAAGAAAAAGGTAAGTAAGATTTATTTCATTTCTGTACATTTTTCACATATCTCGGATTAAACATATGTGTACAAACTTACGAGTAGACAATTGTTAAGTACGAATCGCTGCCGGCTCGACGATTGCTAAATCCATGATTTAATATTCGCATAGTTGCTATCTCACTTTCCTTTCTCCTCGCGAAAGCTTTTCTTTTTATTAAAAAAAAAAGACATTACCAAAGCACGGGTAATTGTACTGTTGCCTGTACTTTTGAAAATTCGCAGTTACACAGTTACGAACTTTCAGTAATGTATATACGCCAGTTAAATATTTTTTTTACAATCTGAATGTAACGGCTGTGAAACGACAATACAGTTCTGCGAAGATAAAATGGCATCACTGATCGTGTTATATTCGTTACACATTATTGCTTATTTAAAAATATACTCACACAAATATAAATATACATGACTATCAAAATTTTTGGAAAATACAGAGTATTATATTGCTATCGAGAGAAGTTTATAAACGGTCTATAGCTGATCTTAAATGATGGCTATATACGAGGTAAAATCGCTTCCCTTAATTAAAAATATACAAACGAGAAATAATTTAAGATCAGATATCGGCATCATTCATATTTATTAAACTTTTCATCTTTTTTTTTTGCGTTTTTTACAGACGGTCCGGGAAATTCGATAAATATGAGTGATCACGAAGTTTCGTTATCAAACCTTCAATGATTACGAAATTCTGATATTTATAAAAAAACACGTAATTTGTTGAGGATCACTAAGATATAATAGTTTACAGTTTTTAAAAATGTAGTATGGCTTTATAGTAGTAATGCTTTACAATAACATTTAAATTATATATTTATATATATTTATATATATCTTTAAGCAATTGACAATTTAATTATTAAATTCAATCACAGCTTATAATATTACATATGAAAGAGCTTTTTTTTTTAAGTTAAATAATAATTAAATAATATACACGAAATATTGGGTGTTATATATAATTTAAAAAGATATCAAAGCTCTAAACATCCTCAATTTACGTGACTAAATTAAACATGTTACAAGGATAAATCTTTACATCGCACATTAAAAGTCGTTGAACACAAAAATGCAGTAGCACCAGAAAGAATTTTGATCTATGTCATTAAAGAGATTTGTTTGCGGTAAACACTTCTGTCTTATTAATTATTGCGTCAACGGAATGTAATGTTTGATAATGAACTATGTCTACGATCGAAGAACGTAACATACGGAGCTTTTTAAGTAATGTCAAGGCCTTTTCGCGTATTGTCATATACACAAGTTTCATCAAATGCAATGTAAGATTCATAAATATCAGATTCTTCGTTTTTTCCCTTTGTATAATACAAACATATTTTTTATTTTAATTATCTGATATAAAAATAATACATCATTGTTCAGAGGATACTAAGGATTATGAGCTAACATTAAGAAACTGGCGTCTCTGTACAAAAGAAAATAGATAAAGCTAATTTGCAAAAAAATTGTTGCTACGAAATAGACTGTAAAGATTCGAAGCGTTGTCATCACTTTGTCTCGATAATAAGCTACTTTTTAAAAAATATTGTTATTCAAAATTTTTTTCTACCATCGTATTATTCGTAAATCTGAAATTTTATTAAAATCTGAAAAACATACCAAAATCTTTCAACAACGATATATTTATGCTTTGTAGAGAAAAAAAAAACAAAAAAGAATAGTATACTTTTAAATAGATATGGCTTCATCCACGAATTTTTATGATAAAATCACTATAATAAACGCTATTTTAGATATTTATAAGTTAAAAAAATTTAGTAGGTAACTCTTAGACTTACTTCTCTATGTTTGATGAGATGTATATTACAATATGTACATTAGATAAGTGCCAATATCACCAATTTGCTGTCACCCTCTTTTTATAAGAATATAGTTTCATATAGAAAACTAAGTTTTTAGTTGTTTTTTAGTTGTCAATATCGGCGTGTTTCATAGTTTTATGTGTTGAGAAAAACGTATATAACTTATTATCGTCTGTATACTATTCGTACTTTGAATATATTACAATATGTTACTTATCATGGCTGTGAACACAATTACTATTCGACGATGGTAATGATAAAATTTTGCAATTTTTTTTATAACGATAATAAAGTGTTATTACACCGGGTACCGTTTGTAATCTGTGCAATGAAAGTGAAATATAAATAGATCTTATCTCAAATTTCCATTAAGAATTCTGTACGTCTTTAATGTATAACCTTTTGCGTACAGAGCAAAATATATAGTTCTGGCAAATGGGGAGAAAAAAAGAAATGTATATATATATATATATGTATATATGTATAGCTACTGCTTGGGCATTCTTGTTCTGCGCAAGAATCGTTAAATTTCCAAACTGTTGGTTCTTTCAGAACCGTAAACATTGTGCTCTTCTGTACATTGAACTGAAACTGAAAGCGAAGAGTACTCGCGTAGGATGATTCAGTTATTGCGATAACCGACCATTAATCGCTGTCTTTCTATCACACAGTTATGATATTGAGCTCGCTACTTAAGTGACGGAAGTAATATCTGAAATTATTGTGTACATTTCATCACCGTACACAATCTCCGGTTCCACGTTGCATCGTGCATTGTTTTTTCCTCTTTATCGAATGTGGTCTAGAACTTGGACTGTGACTAGTATTGTTATTATTATTATTGTTGTTTCCATTACTGTGAAGTGCGTGCTTGGCTTTGTTTTGACCGACTATATTGTTGTTGATGCGATGATAGTTGCCTTTGAAACTTTGCTGGTGATTGGCTGCAACAAAGAAACATCAACAAAAAAATAGCACGCGTCAAATGCGAAAGATATCATCGAACATATGTATGTATTCGTTATGTATTCGTGTAATCGAAATCTGTTGCAACAACTTAATATGCACAAGTAGCAAACAAAATCAATTAATTGTCGTACCATGAATGGTTGCTTTGAATGCTTTTCTTCCAGAATAATTGTGAATTTGATGACTATTATAAAAGTGCCTATCTTTGTTTTTGTCGTTTTCACTCTTCCCACCAGTGTTCGGAGAATTGCCACGACTACACTCAGAGTCCTTAGAAAAACATATAAATAAATTCAGAATTAATAGCGATCCTATATAAAATTATACAGCAGTATATCATGGGAGGAGGGCTTCGAACTCTTTTCAATATATTAAAGGATGTGAAAAACAAGTAAAATATTGTATATACAAAAGAAATTAATTGTGTATAAAATAATGACGACAAAGACATTTTTTTAATACGTTTATCATGTGTACCGTATCACTAGCGGGAGCTGAAAGAGTGGATGCATCAGAACCAGTTGAGCTTGACAGAGAGTCTCCTTCGCCTACGGGTAAGAGGAATGTTTCTTTGATCCATCTACGATAGTATATTACTTCATCGGTCACACGGATTATTCTTCCCAGTATGCTGCGTATAATGAAAGTATCGTTTATTATAATTTACATGTTGTACAGGATAAAATGGAATAGAAAAAACAAAATGATAAGTGATAAAGATCTCACCTTACTTTACTGGCGTCATTGATTAAGATATTTGAGGGATTGGCCGCTTGAGAGAGAATACAATAGGCCCAATTAAATGCACTCTTTACATACAAAGCACCGTAACTACTACGGCCGATATCATTCCCAGGTGTGAGTGGGTCTTCTATGCATAATAGAGATGGTCGATGACCATCTATCATATCTCGTTGAATCTATTAATCAACATATATAATTAATATAAAAAATACTGACTGATATAGAGTCTCTATAATGTAACACAAATATAAATTAGACCTCTTCTTTCGATATATATTGACCACCATCCTTTATGCGAATGCCAGTCTTAACATAGTTGAACTTTCTCCCATACAGCTCCAGAAATTCAATCAATAACACTCCCAGATTGGTATTTGGACAATGAATATCCTTTCTCGGATGTAACTGTAATAAATCAAAATTTTGATTCGACAACAATTGAGTGTCATGAGACAATTGTGACAATAATAAATGTAATTTCAGTAGATATGTTAGCAACAATTGTACTCACTTGTAAAAAACTGATGGTCATGAGTATTAAACTGTATGAAGATATACCGCCAGTGAACACTTCGTTAAGATCTCTTTGTAGTAGAAATTGCTTTAACACCATGACTAACTTCTCCAGAACCGGATATTGCCTCTTATAGGAATTTATCAACTCTGCAGACTTGACGCCATTATTCATGTTGAAACTAATGTCCACCTTAATTTCACTTTCCTTATCGGTCAGTTTGACGATCGGTACACTGGCCTTATCCAACACTTTAATAGAAGATGGCTCAGCGATATTTCGATCTAGTAAAGCACGTTCCAAAGTACGCAAAGGAAGATTTGTCCACATCCCTATTACTACCAAATCTATATCACTGTAACAATAGGAAAATCTCTATACATATATTTGAGAGTACTTGGCATGCGAGTCTTTGGTAAACAAATATTCCTCTCAGATTAGATTATTCCATCTAAACTCTAATTCCGCTAAAACTCACTTATTTATCCATTAGATAAATTATTACTTAATTCAAAGATGAAACAATCGACTCTCAGATTTATTTACAAATACATAAAGATACCTACCTTGTAGGCAAATATAAACCAGTGCGAAAGCTACCAAATACTTCGACTTTAGAGTCTGGCCAGAGATCATAAATTACATTTTCTATCCTTTTTACAACTCTCAATCTTAATACATGCTCTTCGTGCGAGGGACACATGTATGAAAAAAAATCTTCTATTTCCTCATGTAATCTAAACAGAAACATAAACCTATTCAATGTCCAGTCATCAACATCTGTAAAATGATATGTAGAAATAAAATATATGCAAATATAAAACAATTCCTGACAAATACAATCACAAAAAACTTAAGAAATAGAATTTTCATCTGAATTTGAGACATCTTTGTGAAAGATACTTGATATGCCTTGTCCTTGAGTTTATAATGTATCTCTTATACATAGGATAGATACATGAGATATGTTTACAATTTCTTATACCAGCCAACAATACTTGATGACAAAAATTTTTTTGCAGCTGTTTACGAGCTTTATTTGTAAACCTACTGTAGAAAGAGAGAAAGAGAGAGAGAGAGAGAGAGAGAGAGAGAGAGAGAGAGAGAGTGTGTGTGTGTAAAACATCATGTACAGGAAGACTCTCTTCTTTTTCCGAAATGACAAATTTAAATTCTAAAAGATTGCTATTACCCCTGACTATTATATTTTTCTGACTATATATATCTCTTCCTCTTTTCCTTTGATATCTTGCCAACTCCTCAATTTTACCTGGAAGCATTTAAAGGCACTTTGTTCAAGCGGTGGCCAACATAACCTAACAGATAACCATATGGACCGTGTGACAATCGCTCCCACCCCCGACTAGATGATGTGGAGTCGAATATACTCACCCGATTGTCCCCATAGAGTAATGCTTGTTGGTCACACGCCACGGACAGCCGCCGTACTCGCCCACAAGGGCATCATAATTATAGTTCATGCCGTAGGTGCTCGCCCGATTTTCGCCTTTCCTGCGGGATGGGTTGTAATAATAGTTGCAGGCATTGTGGGGCACACGGTGCTCGCCATTGCCATTGCCAGTGGCACTGCTATGAACGGCGGCGGATGTAGGTCGGCCGTTACTACCGTTGCTACTATTGCCGGCATTGGCATTGCCATTGCCATTGCCGTTGTTACCAGCGCCGAAGCCGACACCGGCACCGATAGGGTTGCCGGTGCCGGTGTTATTGGATAACGGCGTGGTGCCGGCCGCGGTCGTCGCCGTCGCCGTCGTCGTCGCTGCTGCCGGGCTCGTGTCCAGCGCGAGAAAGTCCTGCTGCAGCCGTACGCCCATCGCATTACTCGTATTCGCGTCGTTACGCAGGGTCAGAACGTCAAGACCCTTCTCGGCCTCCCAAATGTGTAACCAAAGGTCCTTGGCAGGGCCGTACTGCTCCGGTTGGTACCAACCGATGGTCGGATCCATTAAATTGGCGCCGTTGGACGGGGGGACTCTCTTTGGTCTCCTCCGTGCGTTCGTATGTGTTTGTATAAGTGTGTGTGTGTGTGTGTGTGTGTGTGTGTGTGTGCGCGCGCGCGGTGTGTGTGTGTGTGTATGTGTGTATATGCCCGCGCGCGCGCGCGCGCGTTTCCGACG
>Ga0157363_1007732_pt1 | contig 10194 bp, 3 predicted proteins | sample AttsexASBM1_FD_111477 | JGI IMG/M metagenome (GOLD analysis project Ga0157363, IMG submission 111477) | Fungus gardens microbial communities from leaf cutter ant in Ribeirão Preto, State of São Paulo, Brazil - Atta sexdens ASBM1 | ecosystem: Host-associated > Fungi > Mycelium > Unclassified ...
GGGATTCTTATTGAATTGGCACGAAATTTCGTCTCTTCGATATTTCGTTATCTTCGTCCCAGCACAAATCGATCCTCATTGATCATATATAAGCCAAATCAATTTCGTAGAAGGAACTAAGCAGTCTAGTCGAGTATCTATAGATTCTTGATTATTTCTTATCAAATCTCTTTTTTATTATATATAATAAAAAATATTTTAAAAATTGAATTTTACATAATCTGAAAGTCGTTGAAAGCTTTCAAGGATCATTAATGATAGAATCTTGCTTTTTAAATTACTTAGTGTAAACAATTCATTATTAATTTTTTAGTGTTACTTGTGAAGAATATTGAAAAGTTTTAGTTGGAAGCATCCATTTATCATGTAGCGGATATTCATTTTTTGAGCTGTGTAAGCGTTCACAATTATGTTGCACTGCACGTAACTTCGGACCTCGGTAGTAGGAATTCTCGAACGCAAACGAAATTGCGATACTTGATACTAGAAGCACTTCGAGAGGTACGCCAAGTACGAGAACTGCAACAATTTCTGGCGATTTGTATTCTATACTGTGCAGAATACGTCCCTCAAACTCATCATTAGTGTAAGTTTTCTATTTTCATTAACGAAAACTCTTTTATAAAATGAAAGTCAAAAATATAAAAGTAAAATGTCATCGATTATCAGTAAATACACAAATCATTTAAGCTTAAAAGCACAAAAAAATATTCTACTTTAATTTAAGAAAATGAAAATAAACGGTTTCGTTTTTTTAAAAATATAAAATTTGTTAAAGAGAAAAAGAAAAAGGAAACCGAAGAGCCTTTAAAATTTAAAGAATTAAAATGAGCGAAAATATTATTTTATGAAAATTTTATTTCACGACATAAATAATATGGAAATGAGATGCTGTGAAATGTAATATATATATATATATATATATATATATATATATATATATATATATATATGATTTAATAGTAAAAATATTACAAACGAAAGTGGAAAAAGTGTGACCTGTAATGCGCGATCGTCAATAAAATACTCTCGTTAAGAAAAACTTACTTCGCAAGTTTCTTTCGTTGAAAAATATATTTCTACTACATATTTTCTCCTTCTCCGGGCTACACTGTATAGCCGAATAAAAGCCGAGTGTGCAACAGTGAGATAGATGTTGGAATCGAGCTGCCGAGCTTTTGTTGGCATAAATGGATTTATGTTGCGCCATCGATCTCGCATATGGCTTCGTTATGATGACACGCGATTCGAGTATCTCCACTTGAAACGTATTCCGTGGCGAGTTTCACCATGTCACTGCTGTTGTCACGATGGTATAGCGTTTTCGGAAAATTGCTGAAACGCAGACATAAATCTGTCGTTGATGGAGATCGTCGATCGGGAAATATTTTCGAATCTAGTCGTGGACAGTTCGCCGATTCGACATGTATTCGGCTCATATGTAAATAACGCTACGAAATGAAAAGAAAATTCAATCTCGGAGATATGAGTATAAAATCGTTAGTAATTGATATTTAAACGCTCTCACGAATAATAATTTTCGCTCTCACGAAAGATTATTTCTTTATTAAATGGATACAATAAGCGACACCGGCAGCGATCAATATTCTCTCCTTGGCTTAACTTCCAATCTTGGATTTGCATATTATATCTGTGACATTTGTATTTATGAATTCTTGTCGATTGGAAAATATCCTACAAGGATGTCATATTCAAGACATCCCCGTAATTTTAATGTTCAATGCTTTTCTAAAATTATCATTTTCCGCCTCATTATACTCACGTTTTTCTCGTCAAGAAAAAAACGTGAGCAGAGAAATTACTCTAACGCGAAACAGAAAACGAAAGGAAGATTGAGGAAGCTTACCGATTTGACGGATGAGGGGCAGCCAAAAAAGGAACAGCGAAATCATCCATCAACCGCATCGAGAGTCCTTAAGGAAATTATTCAAAGACCTAACCACCTTCGTGAATACATCCTGATGAGTATATATACTCGCGTGCTAAGTAATTCCGCGCACCAAACTTTGATGAGTCACATAGCTAGCGCTCGGTATTTTAAAATCCTTGGTTTGATCCCTCAAGGAGTACGGAGGAGAAATAAAATAAAAGTTTAATTTTAAGAATAACACATGGAATATCCAATCTTCGTCAGAATCCGTCGGTAAGAGAACACACCAATCCGGAAGCGTAGACAATACCTTTGCTCTTCAGTAGCTTTGTGTATTGATTTACAGTGGTTTATATAGGGTGTCTCAAAATTAATGTTGGAATGTTCTTTTAACACTGCTTTTTCGAATTTTAAATTAATTTTTTCTTAAAAAAGAAATTAAAACATTGATTTCTAAACATTTAGAGAAAAATAATCTTTTTCATAAATTCTTCAAAGAGCTGAAGGACTTTCTTAATTTATTTCAAATGAAATTTATTTTAGAATAATTTTAAGTTAAAGTAATATTTACAAAGATATATGAAAAAATTGCAAAGTTGCAATAAATGATTATTTCCCTCGGTATTTTCGCTAAAGAAAACGGTTTACAATTTATTCATGTATGTATGCAGTCACCTAGTCAGAATTGCGGAGCACAGATTACAAAGGATGCATAGGATACAATAACTGCAATACCAATATCATTGTCTTTGCCAAGTCACTTGTGACAGAATTACAACGTATAGCGATACAGTGAAACGTTAAATCTGGCCGTGTACATGCTTGCGACGGTTGTCACTTACACTAATATCCACCGGTTTCTAAACCGACATCTTATACACGTTTCTTACAACGGATATTCATGTACAGAATTCTCATCATTCGTATTATAAAATATACTAAATATTAGGTTTTAACTACGAATACTGAAAGTTAAATTCAGATAGGTGCTGATTAAAGTAATGGAACTAGAAATGTTGATTTTAATTTTATTCTTCTCCTATAATTTTATTTCTCTTGTTTAATATTAGTAAATTGTTAAATAAACAAAATCAGTAATATTTACTGTATGGAAAACGTAAAAAGACTTTTTTAAATCAGAATATTTCATTGATTCTCCTAAACGTTGGGTTAATGCTCTAAACCGCGATCTAAAGCTATTACTTCAAAAAGAGCACTAAGGGAATTAGTGACTCCATTTATCACTTAGCCTTTAGCCTTAATTTGTTCTCTCACCAAGCATATCGAGTCCTGCCTACTCGAAATTCGATTTATCATAAGTAATATCAATAATGAAAAATTAAATATGAATTACAATGTACTAAAAATGTGCTAATTAATACATCGGAAAGAGTCCGGTTGCATTTGGAACATTAATGGAAAAAAATGGACAAATTAAAATTTCATAGTTAAATCTATTACAATTCTAGTCGAGATATCCAATTATATGATAACCAGAATTCTGATTAATATATATTATAAATCAGAATTTATGATTCATTCACTTTCAACTAGAAATTTGTTTGTCATTTTCAGTTTCAGTAGAGTTTATGTCTTTCAAAGTTAATTCGTAATAACAAAAACAATTTTACTCCGTGTAACTCAATATAATTTTAGAGAGGAACTTTCGAATAACATATTTTTTTATATTTAAACACTATTATAAGAATATTAATTACTCACAGTCGAGTAAAGATTCAGCTTGGTTGGTAAGAAATAATTCATCTTTTTAGTCAGAGAGTAAAGTACATGATGTAATTACGATCGCTATGTAAGTTTAACGAAATCTAGGGTGCAACTGCGGCGACGCATGTTGGACTCCATGGTCGATGGTGGATACAGTTGCATCAGCATCAGAGACTCCGAAGGGAAAGCTCGTCGACGCTAAAAGCTCGAAACATTAAAAGCATCACATCCACGCCCCCGGCTTCCCTTTATGTTCGCGCATGTCGACGCAAGCTCGCTTAATTAAGCCAAATATGAGACGACGCTTTTATTTCGAATTACCTGCCAGTCTCTTCCATCGGTTAAAAGAAAGGCGACCTGTTTACAGTCAGCGAGAATTTTTGTTCGTGTAAAAGAATGTAATGATATTTCTTCAAAATGATATTCTAAAGCAGTTTGAAAAATCCATCGGAAATTTTTTTAGGAAAAGAAAAAATTAAGTACTGTAATGTCTTATACAATTAATTCTGGAACTATGACGAACTTTAACATAAAACCAAATGGAATTCTTCTTGCTCGCGAATAACAGTGTATGACGTAGTAGTCGAGTGTTAATTTGCAGATTCACTGACTAACGGAGTAAAGAGGGATGAGAAACCGTTTATGCAGATTACGTGCTGTCTGATTACTGACGGTACGACACCATTTCTGCACCTAGAGTTGCCAACTCTCCACTTAACGCGCCTCCCAAATGCGCGCCTGCATCTATCCGCATCACGTGCCAAGATTAGTTATTAGATTGCAAGAACGGCTCAGACTTGGCTATGTAACGACATCGGTATGGAAATGGGAATGAAGATGGGCCACTGTTATATGACGCGCACAAAACAGGAAATCTTCTCGCGGCAATCATCGCATGTTACGTCGAGGAGATCTACGCTCAATGAGATTTGCGCCCATCCACACGGATACTACGACAGACGTGTGGAATTTCAGCGATGTAACGTATAAAATTTATCACCTCGGGATTCCGGGATAAAACGTTTAATATCCCGAAGAACACCGCGTAGAGAATGAAATCGTCAAGCCATTCCGGCAATCCGGAAAGCACAGAGCCGAGCAAGATGTCGAGTCACGAGCGGATCTCACTTAACCAAGCAAAGTTAACATGTTAAGCGAATCGTTAATTGTGTGACATGCTGTGCCATGCGCTTCGTAGACGACCGCGAAGTTCAGAAGGAAACTAAATAGAAGATTGGGGTAAATTTGACGGAGAGAGAACTGCACTCGGCCCCGCAATGATGGCAAGAGTTTTGCCTTCCAGCTCCGTGAAACTCCACCGGCATAGATGCAGCAAGAATTTCCTGGGAGTTACTAATGGTATTCCAACATCCCGTGCCAGCCCACGAATTCCATTAGAGTACGTCAATAATATTCTCTTACATGTTACAAGACCGATTAAATGTTAAATTACGAACGTGAAACTCGTTCGGTTCATCTTTCGTTTGCTCATACTTGTTATAGATTTTGATATTTACCGTATTACTCACACATTAAATCCTTAGCAATAATATTACGCATAGTAATAATCATAGTGTAGTATATAATCGCCGATAAATCTCATTATTGAGAAATAGTTAATTTATAATTTGTTAAATTAATATTGGCATGTACAATTAAAGAAATTTATAGTGAACTTGTTTGCGAATTGTGTTTGAGTCACTCGATGAGATACGTCAAATGAAAATGAAAATCGATGTTCAGATGTCTTGATGTGAAAGCGTTGGGTATCCGGTAACAGTTAATCGAATATCTAGCGCGTCCCGTACCGGAAATAGCAACGGAAGCGGAAATCTTAGATCAAGAAGTGGTTCACCTTGATCATGGAAGAGGATCGCTAACGGAAAGCGAGTGTCGCCTGATGGTATCTGTCTGCAATTCAACATAGAGATGTCTGAAGTACTCAAGAGTTGCTATCTGGCATGGCACGAACAACGAGAGTTCAATTTATCCTATCTTATAAATCTTACAACGAGTTTATTATTCGAATATTTATTGAAAAGCTATATAATAGTGATAAAATTTCGCGATATTAGTTTCTTATTTTTGTATAAATGTAACAAAAACAATAGACGTTTTATATGTTACATATTAGCTTAAAAGTATGAAAAATTTAGAAAAATGTTGCGTTTTTTAAATGCTCGCGTATCATCGTCTTTCTGAAATTTTATTAAGATTTCTCACATACATTATTTTTATTTTGTTTCATCTTTTAATTTATAATATATACAAAACTACATACTAGTGAAAATAGTGATTTAATTAAACCAAGAAAGTAAAATAGCTACTGAGAATTGTAATTGTACATAAACTCAATTAACTTATACTAACACTTTGAATTTCAATGTACACGTATCCGTTAGCAATTCACATGAAAATTGTCAAAGCTGCGATGCAATTAATATATTGAATAAGAACACATTTAAATTTGCATAAGAAGTTCGCTGTAACGTTTACCTTATTTAAGTTTTGACAAGTTCCACCAACTAATATGATCCCGATCTACGAACCAGAACGTGAGTTCGCTTTAATAGTTGAGACGACAAAGGGTGTTGTAGACTGCCTATCGTGATTTAATGAGAGCGAACATTGAAATGCTTTTGTAATCGGATATAGCGGTTCATGTCTTTTGTATACGTTTAACGTTGCAATAACATTTCTTTACCGTATCGACAAGAGAATTTTAGACGAAAAAAAAGAGAGAGAGAGAGAGAGAGAGAGAAAGAGAAAGATACAGCGGGAATATTATTAAAAAACATTAAGTGGATTTAAAAAGAAATAGAAAAGAATTATAATTTCTCTTTTATTTATTTTAATATTTGTCGTTTTGAAACGATATTATTATCGATAATAATAAATATAATTCCCACTTGATTCACGTTGCCACATTTGTCACTGGTGAATCTTATTGTTGGAGCGATGGGAAGCAATGCCATTTGACTGATAACCTCTTGACTATTAATTGGCGTTACTATCCCTCAATTAATAGAGACTCGGATAGATGGCAAATTACAGCGCACGTACAGCGCACTGTTTGACAAATATTTGTCTGTCAACACAGTCCCTGCTTTGATTTTGGTAAACTATATGTAACTATCATTGATTACAGAAACATTACTCCTTTCTGAGCAACATCTCTTTGACGAGGAGTCTTTTCGCTACAATATAAACTTCTTCATATAGTGAAGTTTGAAAAATAATCATGTCGATATAGCACGATAATTTACATGAAAGCAAGCAAAGTCTGTCTCAGCGGAATCGATAATTTGTGACGCTCGTACAGGCGCCCCGATTTATTGAGCGATTCCGAAATGGCTTCCGCGGAAAAGTCAAGAGCGATAGCAGCTTATCAATATGGATGTGTTTAACTTGCTGCATAATGGACGAAGTCGGCATTTCCCCAACCGAATGATATAACGGCGTAATCATTAGTCGGAACATTCGGAAACTTGGTTAACTCGGATCTCCACTTGGAAAACTAATTGAAAGAATCCTCTCCTGTTGGAGTCTTCCGCTCTACGTTTCCTTCCTTCTTAATTCTTTTTATTCTCGAAAGCTTTTCTGCCGTCTGCTTTGTGCGTTTTGATCTTCGGAACGACAGAAATTTGTAAGAATGCTTTGCGGAAGATCGAAGTCGGTGGTAGGAATGCTTTCTTTCGCAAGTTTTAAGTCGATATTTTTTTTTTTAGTAAAAATTTCAAACCATTTTAAATTGCAGAGATATTTAATGCTGAAAGCTGAATGGTTCGAAGACGTTGGACGTTTTATTAAAAACTTAATGTTTCTTAATATAAAGCAGCAATTCCTGATTATTTTTCTTACAATACTTATTTTTATAAAATAAACAATATTAAAAATTTTTATTTTAGATCGCATATGTGAGAACACAATCAATAATTGCCTCGATGCCTCTGAAGTCTAAAGACTTAGAACGCTCGTTATGGAATACAGAAAGATCCAGGTTCCGCTTCCGATCGAAGTAATATTTTTCGCAATAAGTTTATTACAGTTCTTTAAGATTAAATTTGGAAAAATTTGGGAGGATTATTAATATTTCAGATTGCATTAAAAGTCCGACAACCATAATCGATACGCAATTATAACTTCTGAAATTAATTCATTTAAATGAATATATAATGAATATATAAAATAGTTCAACATTATCATTCAGACCGTAGTGGCGCTTCGTATTTAAAATAATGTATCTAACATAAACGGTCTTATTTCCAATTTTATTATCATTTATTAACAGTTATTAATTAAAATATTTAAATAAGTAATAGAATGTGTCAATGTATACCAGTCCGACAACCGGATATTGCACAGAAAAAAATTAATTGGGTGGTACAGCAAACTTGTAACTTACTGCACGAATTCAACATCTATAACTAAGAAGATTTGATAATTTAACAAATCGCTAATGTTATTCAGCTATCAACTTTGCTATTTTAACATAAAAAATTGACTGCCTATATATTACGACTGTAGATTTGCTGAATTAGTAAAGTTTTCAATTGTGTTTTTTTTATAGGACATAATTATCCCAGTGTCCCACAATTAGAAAATTAGTATGCTGACGGGAAATATTAATAGATGTTTAATAACAAAAGACTACTATTCAAATTGATCTTGAAGTGCAAAAAATGCATTTAAAATTAATATTAATTTAAATAATTAAATTTTGTGATAAGATTTTTTTCTTATACTATGACATAGTATATAGAAGCATAGGTTATTTCACATCAGAAATATCCTTATATTTCGTGTTATAATTTCCACGTCTTACGGTTTTACGATTATTAATCTAATTTCTGTAATTAAGCAATTCAACATATTCCGCATTTTTCTATTAGTACAATCCTATTTTATCACTACATGAAAAATTGATTGCCAAATATTTATTTATTTTTTTATTAAATAACAAAAAAGATTAGGCTCATCTGAGATTAATATTAATTTAAATAAATAAATTAAACATTTTGTGTAACTATCCGAACATACTTATTATCCGAGCCCAATAACTGAACATGTACCTATGTATTCGGACATTTACATAACATTTTATTTATTTAAATTAATATTAGTCTCTTAATATTAGTTATTTAATGTTTCTATAAAATATACACAAACATAGCCAATGTGCGCGAAAATTGAGTATACGATAGGTTATATCCAGAACTCACCTTCGGATAGTTGGAACCAAACATTGCAGAAATAGGTATTCGATGTTCATTCCGATTGTGCTTTTTATTATTGTACAATAACATTTATACTTTAGAAAATTATTTATACACACAGAGAAGAGATTAGTCAACGCAGCTAAAATAGAACTGTAGCAGTTAAAACGTATCCTTATAATAGGAACAGTTAATGTCATTGCTCAATTTATTAACTAAAATTTAGGTGCTACAGCGAAAAATATTCTCTGCTAAAGTAAAATAGCAACCAGCAGCATCCCAGAAACAATTGCGAATGGAGTGTTCGGTTACGCAGCTAAGATAGTGACGAATAGCTGCCACTTATTTAGCTACTCATATTAAGCACGCTTTTAATTTTAATTAATAAAGATGTCGACAACAATGTATTTTATCATCTTCAATAGTCAACTTTTATTAATAATAGCAAAATTTAAATCAGCAACTGATATTTAGCTGATATTACTAAGTCCTTTTTTTACATGTAGTAACGATTTTCTTATACTATGACATAGGAGCATAAGTTATTTTATATCAGAAATATCCTAGATATCTCGTGTTATGATTTCCATGTCTTATAGTTTTACGATTATTAATCTAATTTCTGTAATTAAGCAATTCAACATATCCCGCATTTTTCTATTAATACAGTCTTATTCTATTACTACATGAAAAGTTTATTGCCAAATATTTATTTATTTTTTTATTAAATAAAAAAATTAGGCTCATCTCAAATGAAACTTGAAGACATCCAAATTCTAAAATTTTTTTTTACAATGATTACAGGCACGATCTAATGATAAATTTTCCACTGAATAGTTTTCAATCCAAGAGTAATAAATTCTTGATGGGACCAATAGATAGCGTTTATTAGTTTAGCAGAAACGTAGCTATTGTATATTAGGCACTAATCTCATAATAGAGGCTTTCCTCTACATATACATGTATACACGCTCTAGTTACGATTAAAACGTAAATAAAAATAAAGTAACGATAAAAGAAACTAGTAAAATTGTTACCATTACCCCAAAAATGTAACTGGGTTACCATGAACGTTACTCAGAAGAAAATGTAATGTCGTTACCCAATCGTTACTGAAAAAAGTAACTTGTAATGGTAACGACGTTACAAATAACTTGCCAAGTCTGCAAATAAAAAAAAATAACGAAAATGTTGAGGCTACAATAGTTTTTTAATTATAATTGGTTAAAGATAGTGTGTAATTCGAAAACTATTATAGCCTAGATATTTTCGTATTAGGATTTTCGTCTTAGAACGTTTAAAAAAATCCAGAAATAATATTAGAGGCTCTAAAAGTAAAATGGTTTTTTACTTAACATTTAA
>Ga0157363_1007733_pt1 | contig 10193 bp, 7 predicted proteins | sample AttsexASBM1_FD_111477 | JGI IMG/M metagenome (GOLD analysis project Ga0157363, IMG submission 111477) | Fungus gardens microbial communities from leaf cutter ant in Ribeirão Preto, State of São Paulo, Brazil - Atta sexdens ASBM1 | ecosystem: Host-associated > Fungi > Mycelium > Unclassified ...
GATGGAAGAAAGTAGTGGCCAGCGATGGACAATACTTTGAATCATAAATGTATAACCAGTTTTTTACAATAAAGCCTCGAATTTCGGAAAAAAAACGGCGGAAGCAAAGTTGTACACCTAATAGCTTTAGACTTTCCTAAAGCATTTGATATAATTAATCATGAGCTGTTAATTACAAGTTACATCATTACGGCATAAATGATTTCTCTTGTTGCTTCTAAAATCCTTTCTTTTTAACCGCTCTCAAGTCGCTCAACAATCCTTATTCATAATCTCTATCCTAATTTTTCCTTAATATCCAATCTCTTCTGAAGTACCTCAGGACTCTATTTTTGATCCTCTACTAATTTAATTTGTTTGTTGCTGATTTACCTTCTTTAATTATCACCACCAGACCTTATATGTATTCTGATGATGTTCTGCTCTTCTTGCCTTTCAAATCCTCTGAAGCTTTTTCTGCTGTAGACGCACTAAATTATGATCTTCGAAAAACTGTTGAATGATCGATAGCTAATGGACTATATTTAAATCCATCCAAATTCTTCGCTTCTAATTGTTGGCTCCTTTATTTTATTTGCTCACCTTCCTATTCTCAATATCTCCATTCATAATGTTCCTTTAAATTCCAGCACAACTATTAAAGTTCTTAATGTGCACATTGACTCATCATGGTCTTTTATATCGTTGTTAAGTATAGAATTGCATATTTCCATCTTAAATTACCATATCCTTTACGTCTTGTCGGTCTCTCAAAAATTATAGGTTGCACAATCTCTAGTTGTATCTTTTAATTATGCTGATATTATATATCCTTTTAAACAGCGTCAACTTCATAGAGTAGCTAATCCAATTCGTGTCTTCGTTTCTCCTATGGTGTTAAAAAATATGATTATATTCCTCCTTGTTTTCAGCATTCTGGTTAATTGAATGCTGAAAATTTTCGTTTCATAATCCATTTATGTTACCTGATTTATAATGTCCTTCATACTGGTATTCCTACATATCTTCCTAGTGAATTACTCCGCTTCAATGTTGATTCTCACTCAACACTCTTCCTGACACTCGTTACCAATTCCAACTCTTCTGCCCTCATCATATATCTAAGTTTCAGTCACGTTCTCATACACCAATGAAATTTTACAATAATCTTCCACTAGCTTTATGCTCCCTCTCTACATTTTCTTCCGAAATACATTGCCTTAAATTTTTAACATTAGAGCTTCTGCATATACATATTATCTAAATGATTTGAATGATTATAGTGCGCATTCATGTATTTTATTTCATTTTATCCTCGCCGTAACTTGCTTTCGCTTATTTGCTTTGTGTGTTAGTTGGCTATTTCATAGTTTTACTAATTTGCCTATGTTTTATATATTGCTAAGAATTAATTGTTTTAAATGTATTGTCGCGCCCGTGCAGCAAATTAATGCGGTCGCTATGGTCGTCATGGATACGTTCGTATACTCTAGTGAATAAAAAACACCAAAAGTATAACGAAACAAAGAACATTTATTCAAGAAAGACCCAAACTCACATCATACAACGTAGCTACGAAAATCAATAATGAAATCGGAAAAGCACGTCCGTTCACAAAGACGGCTCATTTTCCAATCTTATTAGAAAATTCGAGCGGCTCGTTTCCCTGACGACGCGTTCCTCAATTGACGGGTGTCGACGAAATCTAACGTTTCCGGCAAACAACATGAGACAAGCATAACACTGTCCTTTCGAAAATTGTCATCCCAACAATACTAAACGAACTCAAGGCCCTTCATCGTCTTGCTCTTGTTTTATGTTGCTGCAACAGAGCTATGATCTTTCCAGGAACTTTAGGATTATCTTTTGAGGCTCAATTTCCTTCTGAACAGGATCCCTTTTCAATTCTACCACTAAGGGCAATTAGTTCTCTGGAGCCAGGGCATCCCCTCTTCGTGAAGGAAACTTTTTCACTTGCCTCTTCTCTTAAAGCTTTGTTTCTTCGTTTTTCAGACAGGGGGGAGGAGGGGGGGGGGGAATTTTGACTTTACCACAGTAAAGTTTGCCCCCAGTCCCCGCTGCGACATTTGCCCTCCGTTCCACGAAAAAACCACTCAAAAACCGTAGGCAAAGTGATCTTTTTAAAAAAAAAGTTCATTTTGGCTTCCCCTTTGTCCCTTGGCCGCTCCGTCGAAATTTCATTCAGCCGCACCATCATTTTTCTCCGAAATATTACTCTCCGCTGCCACAATCTGCAAAAGAAACAGCTTAATTTTGCAATTAAAAAAAATTAAAAACGCAGCTTCTTCCGAAAAATTATTTCAAATATAAATAATTCTTTTACTCAATAAATTTCTCTGATTTGTTAACTATTTTATAGATTGCTCTTCTATTAAACATAATTTTCTTTCAACATAAGGAGCTAATTTATCTGTATGACCTACTTTATTTTTATTTTTGTTCGATTTGCAAATATATATACAATGTCACTAATTTTTTTAATTACAAAATAGGGACCTTTCCAACTACTTTGTAATTTCGAAACCTTTCCTTTTATTCTTCGAAGATTGTACAATCAAACTTTCTGACCTTTTTCAAAATAAATTTGCTTGGCCTTTTGATCATATCAAGTCTTTGTCAGAGAAGATTTAATATCTATACACGTTTCCTAACATTAGTATGAATTTTTCTCAGTTTTCCTTTGATTTCACTTAAATAATTTCCAGCTAAACCTTTCTGACTTAGGAAGATTTCCTCGCAACAAGGAAAAGTCTAAGATTCTGAGCAAAATAAAGTTTCATTTCTGGAATTAATCCAGTCAGTTTCATGAATAAAAGATTTATACGCCAACAAGAACATGGGTATCCAACGATCCCAATCCTTCTTTTCAACGATAAATTTTACTAAATAATTTAAGATGATTTGGTATTGTCGTTCCACTTGACCATCCGATTGAGGATGAGGAGCAGATGTTCTCGTCTTCTTGATTTCGAGTAAGTCGATAATTCTTGAAAAATTCTAGATTCAAAATTTCCCTGATCCATGTGAACTTCTAAGAGGATTCCATGTCTGGATACTACTTGATTAAGAAAAGTTTCTACAACAAACATCGCTCTGATGTTCCTTAATGGAAATGTTTCCACCCAGCAGTTCACCTTAGGTAAATATCTGTTTCCGGATGTAATCTGGAAGAGACATTCATTTGAACTCTTTCGACTGGAGTTCCGACATTATAAATTTGCGACGGTGATTTTCCTTTTCCAACGGGTCCCTTTCTTGTAATTTTACATGTTCTAATCTACTCTTCTGTATCCCTGCTTAAAAAGCCCATAAAACTTTTCCGAATTTTCTCCAGGATCTTATTTATTCCGAAGTGTCCACCTGATGAAAAATCCTGGATCCCTTTCAAAATTTGCTCAATTCGATTTTTGAGGACGATTAATTGAAAAACAATCTCTTCTCAAATTAAGAGCTTCCCACTTTTTATACAGAACGCCATCCTTAATCTCTAAAGAATCTCAATACGATAAATCTTTAAAGCGACTTCCTCAGGCGTGATCTCCTGCCAAGAAGAACGTACACCAGACTCTTTTCTTGAAAGAATGAATGATATAGAAAGATCGTTCAATTGCTCATTGCACCAATCTTCCAATTTTCATCAATTAAATTCGAGCACAAGAATTTTTCTGTTTGAAGATTTCTTTTACTTCAACTCTGGTACAATATTGACAATCAACATCCGCGCAAGGACATCTGAACAGTTCATCAGCATTCCCATGAGAAATACTGAACTCATGCGATCTTTTCACAGATTAAGTCCGAACATTCCGGATAAGCTAATTACGGCAATCTCTCTATATCTGAACCAAAGAACGCTATATTTTTTTTTCAAATTTCTGCTTCCTATTAGTAAACTGCAAATAATAACTTTGCCAAGACTAAGTTTCCCCAAACGCAATTCCAATTTCGTTTTTAAATCCTCAAAACTCAAGTCGTCCAAATTTTGTACGCTTTCCAACTGCGCATGCCTTCCTCCTATCATCACCGCAGTCTTTGTTTCTGACATCCAACGATTTGCGCGAGCAATTAAACCAAATTGTGCAAAGAATTCCGGCAAGGACACACTCCGAGCTTCAATTTATCCGGTTTCAATTTAATGCTCGTCTCCCCACGGAACGAAAAACATGAGTCAATACATTCACGCGCATAACAGCCTCGCCATCTGACAAAGATCGTAAATCAATGCGATCACACGCGCCCGCAACAAAATTATTTTGTTGGAAGGACTTATGTGTTCACTGTAAAACTGCGAAGTTTCTGTCGAAGCTGCTGTATCTCCACGCCTCCTTGCCGTGTCGACATTACGTACTCAGCTAGCACGCCGCTGTTTCTCACGCAGCTGCTGCACTTCTTCACTGCTTTGCACTTCTTTGCTGCTCAATACAGCCTGAAATGCCACCATCGCTGAGGAAGTTTCCTTAAAGCAGCGGTGTTAACTCCGATGTTTGCTCCAGTTCCCGCAGGGCGGTTTGTCAAGCAGATGTTTCTTCCGAATTTTCCATATGGACTCTCTTTTCTGTAACGATTGACGAACGTAACATTTCACAACGTCGCGACTCTATGTATTCCGGACGAGCTCCCAAAACGTCGCGCTCATGCAGCAAATTAATGTGATCTCGCGGATACGTTCGCGAACTTTCTGAATAAAGAATACCAAAAGTATGATGGAACAAAGAATGTTTATTCAAAAAAGACCTAAACTTAGATCATACAACATAGCCACGGAAATCAATAATAAAATCGAAGAAGCACATCCATTTGCAAAAACAGCTCACTTTTCAATTTAACAATCTTATTAGAAAATCCGAGCGGCTCGTTCCCCTAACGATGCGTTCCTCAATCTCAATAGATGTCGACGATATCTACTAATATTTCCGGTAAACGACGTGAGATGAGCGTAATAGTATGTTAAATTTCGGAACTAATTATCTGTGACTTATGTCAAACTTTATATCAAACTTGTATTTACTTATGTCAGACAGATATGGCTTCAAATCAGCTGCATAACTGTCGCCCAACCTATTGTTGTGTAACTAATAGATTACTAATTATTACTGACTTTTATTTGCTCTATTTTGTATTCATTGTTAACAGTTGCGCTCAATAAAGTTATTATTATTTTGATGATAGGAAGGTTACGGATAGACGAGCAGTTAAATATCACGTTCTGTATTCGTATGTTGGCTTTATTACTCGCATGCGGTTTTCGCATGTCTGTACAGGTCTATGTATTTCGTAGGTATAATTCTCTGATTCTGATTTTTTCGTCTCGAGACACGTCATTGCTCATTCTTTTCTCCTTTTCTGTGCTTCTAAATATTATCCAACCGTCTATACCGCTCTTGTTTTCTCACTTTTTCACCATTCCTGGCAAATATGCCTAAATTTAAGCATATCTTAATTTAGGTATGTTTAAATTTAAGCTACAATTAGATGTTATACAATTATTACTTTGAATATTGTGATTGCTACAATTAAGTATTCTGAGAAGGATCCGAAGAAAGATTTCGACTCGCCTGAATACCCGAAATCTATATATAATAAAAGAAAGTTTAAATGTCTTTATTGTTTCGCGAATACATGTATATGCATACACGTGTAAGCAAACATCTCGAACCATCTCGTGTGCTTGGCCTCGAGAATCATGTGCGATATTATCATTACCTCCCTGCCAGTGCTGTGCCTACAGCGCGATAATATGTACGCGGGGTGATTCCTGTTCAATTGTTCGAGTCTAATTATATTTTCCTTTCTTTTGAAATATCGCACATGATATAATCACTGAATATACATTAGACAAAATAAAATGAAATGAAATAGAGTAAAGTGAAATTGACTAACTGTTAAATTTAGAGTAGCGCAAAAACAAAAATATTTGATAATTTTACATATATAATTATAAATGTAATGTATACAAAAAAAACTGTGCAGCTACTCTACTCTCTGCCAACTTGAATACGATCCGGGAAACGAATTCTCCTGCCTGATTTCGTTCTTGTTACCGATCGTTCCTGAGAAAATAATACGTTCTCTGTTTGCTTCGTCCTGTTTGCTGCTGTCCTTTGCTCTGCCACTTTTATCTGGTTATTCCGCTTGGCTGTTTTGCCACTTGCTGATTTATATGATCTATAAAAACCACAATATTCTTTCCATGGATGCGCACGACAAACACTTTGTCAGTGCGCTTAACCATCGGGTAAAGATCATCATAGGGCGTTTGTAACATTACCTTTGGTCCGTCGTGGCGAACAAACACTTACTGCATGGTCGTCAAGTCCTTGAACACGAATGATCGCTTTTCATGGCGAGTATCTTTGGTCGGATGCAGATCATCGAAGTGGCATCGTCCCTGACGAATTCGGCAGCGCTATTCATGTTTTCTGGCTGTTGTTATTGTTGGCCTAAGAACTGCCCCAACAACCTTAATGTCTCTTCATATACAAGTTCGGTCGCTGTTGCTTGCATGTCCTCTTTCTAAGCCGCGCGTATTTCCAACAGGACGGTCGGAAGCATTTCTGTCCAACGATCGCTGCCTTAAGCTGACGATAAAATCTCTTTACCATGCGTTGGTCTGCGGATAATATGCGGTGTTCTTCAGTCATATCTGTTAATTCGTTCAGTTGTTTGAAGCTGTGATTCGACTGTAGTGGCACTCCGAAACGGATAAACCGCCATAATCTGGCTTTCGCCACTGTTTCCGCCTCCTGGTTCTCAAGCAGAAATATCTCTGACCATCGTGAAAAGCGATTGATGCATATCAAGTAATACCGCTTTCCATCTGAAACAGACATTATAATGTCGATATGCACGTGCTCAAATCTTCGAGAAGGCGCCGCGAATTTTCTCCTCGGTGACATGAAATTTTTGTTCGCTGGCACGCCCAGCTACGGCAATCCTTGTTGAACCAGACATAGCGCTGTGCTATGAGTTTGGCTCGGATCCCCAAATGTGCCAAAAAAAATTGCTTGTAGAGCAAATCAAAGATAACTCATGAAAATGGCTTTGTCAGGAAAGATTGTGGCGTTGATATCGCCGTGTTACAATAGACCGCCGTTACAATACTCCTGTATCCTGTATCTCCGTTTTCACTAATTACAAACCGGATCCATGCATGCTTTTAACTCCTCGTCAGCCTTCTGCTGCTAGCGCCGTATAGTTGAAAACTGGCCTTTCTCAATTTTGAATAAGGTGTCTGCTGTATGGTTCTCCTCGCCATATATCTGATGTCCGTCATGAACTGTCCGACAAAGTCCAGAACTGAACTGTCGGAACTGATGTGGGGTGCACTTCTCTGGCTTCTGTCGAAATGCAAACACGAGCGACGTGTAGTCCGTGAATATCATGAATTTTCGCGCCTCCACCAAGTGTCGGAAATATTTAACGGAAATATTTAAATAAATCGCCAATAGTTCGATCGAACATGCTGTATTTGCTTTCCGTTCTCAGCTTTTTTAAGAAGAAAGCCAATGATTTCAAACCATCCATCCAAACCGCCATTCCATTATTGTAATGCTGTTCTAACGCTGCGATAAGCATCTGCGAATAGAGCCAGCTCCACGCCTCAAATGCATATTACGCTTGCGTTGTTCACTCCATCAGCGCTTTCCCCCTCATTATTTTGGCGGAGATCGTTTAGCAACTCTAACATCTACGCGGTTCCCGGCAGGAATCTTCGGTAAATGTTCAATATTCCAAAGTCTCAAGTCCTTTACTATCCTTGGAATCGGATACTCGCGCGTAGGCAAGTCGATTTCCCGCGCCGATCACTAAATAATCGAAGAATTCAAGCTCTGGTTGTCCGAACATACACTTTACTCTAAGATTCAAAATTATCGTCTCCGTTCCGTATATATGAATGACCGACTCATTTGCTGTATAGATAATTCGTATGTCGTGATCTTTGACGTGGTCCGCGAACCATAATCCTCCGCGGACACACAAATCCGTTCCCATGTCGACCAGGAAGCTCACTTTCGTGTTCTTGTCCTCTTGATGAAAAGGCGACGCGTTGAATGACCTGCATTACTGCTAACAATGAGTCGGTGCGTTTTTCGACTGCTGCATCGAACAGAGAAGCTTGCACCGTCTTACCTTAGCCCCGAACTGCCAGTGATAGTCCGGCATAGTCCGATCACTGCGTGATCCGCAAACGCAATCACGAACACGCGCCAGGACCGTCCACCGTAGCCATCGCCGCGATCTCTGCCGTTCCGATTCGCAAATCGACTCGCTCGACATCCAGATAGCTGATAATTGTTCCGCCATTTTCTGTTGTAATACTAGCCGTGAATAGCTGCGCTATTTGCAAATTGAATCTTGCCTCCATGCATCTTGCATTAAGCTAGCTTTCTCCGCGATCATTTGCAGTCGCGAGTGTCGAAAGTCGAGCGATTTCCGCGATCTAAAAGGCAGGCATCCGAGGCAGGCCTCCATTATCGCGTCCGTGATGTCCGCCAACTGGTGTCCTCAGCGTCACTAGGTGCTTATGTATATACGCGAGCATCCGAGATAAATTGTAGGTATACTAGGCCGGTTCTAAGCCAGGTTCTCTGAGTGCGCGGGGAAAGTCCGCCGACATCGCTGTTTATGTAAACAGTAGATAATCAGAACTCTATATTTATATAAAAATAGGACTCAGATCGATGGATCACATAAATATGATACGCATGATGACATTCCGTTATGAGTTCCGTATTTGTTTCATCACCCGCCGCCGCCCGCCACCCACCGCCGCTGCCCGTTGTCTCCCTACCGCCCCGCCGACGCGGACCGCCACTATCGCTGTCATCGCCCCACCGCCGCGCCACCATGCGAGCACACATATACTTACCGTGTACACTATCTCTCTTGCTCTTTTGTGTCATCTTTTCCTCCGCGTTGTCACTCCCATTGAATCATTTTCTCGCAAAAATTTTATCAAATTTAATAATTTAAATATTAGGTGTATAACTTTGCTTCCGCTAAAGCCATCTATAGGAAAACGGCGGAAGCAAAGTTGTACACCTAATAGATCGAATGCTCAATACGGAAACAGCTTGTTTGTGTAGTGAAGTATGTTAAAAAAAAAAAATTTATTTTAAGAAAATGTTTATTTTAATTTATATTACATAAAAAATATTTAATTAAAAAAATAAAAAAATTTTTTTTTAATGTATTCAAGCGCTATCGTTTCTGTAAAACAAAAAGTATTACATTAGCAGTATATATTGGGTTGTTCAAAAAGTCATTGCGTTCTTTCCAATAGATGGCGTTGTCCACATTTATTTGTATGCGAGCGTGACATGAATGTCAAATGTTTACGCGCGTTTTGTTGTTGACACTCAATCCAAAAACCAAAAAAAAAGTTGACGCGATTCGGTTTCAAGTTTTGTGCTTGCAATTGTGGTTCGAACATGAAAAATTTTGAAGAGCATATTCGCCATATTCTGTTTTATTACTTCAAAAAAGAAAAAAAAGCAACTGAAGCAAGGGAAAAGTTGAGTTTACGGCAGAAATGTCAAAAAACGCCAGTGCCAGAACTGGTTCGCCCGATTCCGTGATGATGACTTTTCAATCAAAGACGTTCATCGCTCCAGTAGGCCTTCCAAGATTGATGACGATGAAATGAAAGCATTGGTGCAAGCAAATAAGCATTCAATGGTTCAGGAGCTTGCTACCGCTCTAAAAGTATCCGTTGGAAGTATTTATGGCCATTTGAAACTCGATGTTTGGGTATAAGTTGAAAGAAATTCATCTGACGAATCGCATCAGCGTCTGCGGTCAACTCATCAAATGCGAAGAAAACGATTCGTTCTTGAAGTGTATGATCATGGGCGACGATAAATGGATTGTTTACAACAATGTCAGACGAAAAAGAAGTTGAAGTAGGCGAGGTGAAGCACCAGAAAGACAAGCATAGGCGGAGATCCACAAAAGAAGATAATGCTGTCAATGGGTGGAATTGGAAGGGACCAGTCTTCTATGAGCTACTTCCAAAGAACAAAACGATTAATTCCGATATCTACTGTGAGCAGCTGCAGAAATTAAGTGCGATCGCACAGAAACGTCCCGAGCTAATCAATCGTAAGGGTGTGGTGTTTCACCACGACAATGCGAGACCACATACAAGTTTGGTCATTCGGCAAAAATTGTTGCAACATTGTTGGAATGTGTTA
>Ga0157363_1007734_pt1 | contig 10193 bp, 9 predicted proteins | sample AttsexASBM1_FD_111477 | JGI IMG/M metagenome (GOLD analysis project Ga0157363, IMG submission 111477) | Fungus gardens microbial communities from leaf cutter ant in Ribeirão Preto, State of São Paulo, Brazil - Atta sexdens ASBM1 | ecosystem: Host-associated > Fungi > Mycelium > Unclassified ...
CATAGTACAAAGTAGTCTACCTTATATACTACTACTCATGGTCCGTGCTCACTACTGTGCACCCTACCCTAAATGACCATGTGTATGACATGAGGCCAACATATGTTGTCCATGTTGTATGACATCACTTTATTCCAGAACCTTCTACTCTATTCTTCTGAGTCCCGTGATCAGTCTTGTGACTACGCCATCAATTTGTGACTGATGTGACAGTGTGACTGATAAATCCTAACCCGAGTTGCTCTAAAAATAGAAAATAGAAAATAAAAGAAAAAGAAAAAGAAAAATAAAGTAAGAGAGAAAATAAAATGAAGTCCACCATCAACGATCTTGACATGCTCGGGGTTTCAGTGGTAAAACCCCTATTACCCCAAGCAGAGGTTTCAGTGTTGAGACACTGACAGGAGTAACTCCATCATGGAAGACCAAGTTGAATAGGAGTATCTCCACCATGGAAGACGGAATACCTGGATGATTGCAGCACTGCCATAAGACATGTTGCAAGAAAGGTGGCCACCATGGAAGGTAGGCTTGTATGTTTTGGAGGTGACACCATCACAGGGATGTAGTTTCCGGACGAGTAGACTTGCATATAACACTTTACCATATCTCTCATGCTCTTTATAATTATGTTAATATTTCTCTTCTAATTTATGTCCATTATTTACTACTATTGGTCTTTGCCCATTTCCATAGCCAACATTACTAACATGACCTGCTCTAACATTTCTCTTGACCAGACATCTCCATATTTTACTTCTGAACTATTATTTGATTTTATCTTATAAATGCAGATACCACCCTACCAAGGGGGTATAACTACTTGGATTTATCTTAGTGTACACTCAGTGAGTTTACTTGTTACAGTATAGAAAGTAGGAATAAACAACTCTCTCTACCATGTAATGTTTTTGTGATGTCACACCCTGTGACCCACTTACATAATTAAAAATCAAGTCCTATCAGTCTGACAATAAATATAAAACATAAAGAAACACACTTGTTGAAGTGATTTTACTCTATATAATCATCCATCCGCTTTTCATAAGTGCACATACTATTCTAGTATGTAAAGGTAGACTAGTTGTCATTAATAAGGTGAGAACCTGGGTGTGCTTGTTATAACAGGATTGAGACCAGTTGTCACACTGCGCATTGCTGCTTTAGGGTTCTCTCCAACACCAGAGCCCAAAGGAAAATGGGATTTTGACAATTTCTAGGATTCTATAACTTTGATCAACACTTTGTCAAAGGATTTGTCAAATTTGTCAAGCCATTCATTGGGGAAAGCAATAGAATTGGAAAATTGAAGAGAAAGGAGCATTTAAGAGGTTGAAAAAGCTAATGTCCACTACTGTAGCACTTACCATACCTGATAAGATGAGAATGGAGATAGATTGTTGTGTCAAGAGAGTGTTTAGTAGTCTTAGTCTTATGTTATGAAGCCTCAATCCCAGTGTTTGGTTCATTCAAGGAAACCAGAATAAGACCAAAGCATCCAATATTTATACTATAAGATAGTGGTCTGTTCGCCAGTTAGAAGACTGTGGATCGAGTCATAAAGGTGCTACAAACCAGGACCTATAACAAAGTAACAAGACAGTAAAATAGACACTACTGCAGAACAAGTCATGACACGAAGTGATGAAACCTGTAGCATAATTAAGTATATTGCTATTTACAATGAAGTGCACAAGTAAATCGACTCGTCCACAAGATCATCGTAGAACGGTACCCATCAATTTCTCAGCAACACCTCCCCATGACCCAAAAATTCATGCAGACTCTTCCTCCATTTACTTTGCCAAAAGTATCTAATTACTGCTTCACGCAAGGAGGGCTCAAGACTTAGCTAAGTGATGTGTTCGGATGTCAACGTCAGTAGCTCAGAGCAACAAAACAATATGACCAAGTGGGTGCTGCGAGAATGTTCAATGAACTCAACGATCTACCACAAGCCAATATTGGAAGTCAATAAATAATCGGAGCACCATATGTGCATGGAAGAGGACAAAGTCAAATGAAATTAGAAATCTTGTTAAAGATGGGTCCCATTTACTTTCACGACCAATGTGAAAGCTGCTTCTATACTAACCAATAGGTATCGGCATGATTTCAAACATCAGATAGAAATGATGTGAAAACGCACCATCACTCCCCTAATCCCGATCCAGCAGCAGAACCACTGCGTCCACTTTTGACGCCATACATAGCTACAGCAACACCCAGAACAACCACCGCACCCGCCAAAATTGTTCTCTTTTCCACTTTCTTCTCTACCCTATGCCCAAGCAATCTCGATGCGAAAGTCGCGATACCAGCACCCAAGTTACGTTTGTAACGATGGTGATCGGGTTTTTCAGGGAATTGTCTTCGATGATGCCAGTTCCACAACTTAGATTTCGTGAGTTTATTCCTCTTCCTCTTCTGAGTCCTTGCCTGAGACTCCCCCTTCCCCCGTCGAATTTCTTGGCAAGTCTCTTCATCTATCTCACTTTGATCTTCACTATCATCATCACTCTCAGCATCAGGGCCAGATGAATATACAACTAAATCAATTCGCGATACCATTTTCTCTGCTTCGTCGTCGCTTGGCCAGTCACTGAAGTTCTCAGACCAAGTATGAACGACAGACTGTGGACCCATTATTTCGGAAAGATGGAGGGAGGGATGACTTGGTGGGAATAACGTTTGAAGATGGGAAGCGTGCGCGAGGAGAGAGGATAAGGAAAGGGTAGGGGATTCAGTGGAAGTAGGAGGTACTGGTCTCATGGTAGAGACAGTGGTAGATGGTGAGGTTTGAGCATGTGATGACAAGGATTCATTATTGGGAAAACCGTTCAGTATGGCTTTCGTAGGTGTAATCGGTCTACTAGGGGTTTCATAGCTGCCTCGCCTAGTTATAACAATGGCCTCTTGGGATGACTTGATGGATGTAGCCTCTCCATTCACATTTACGCTAACTTCGGCTTTAACTGGACTTGAATTGGAGTTGTTCGGCGGTTCGTCCGGTAATAGTACTGGACTCTGCTTCGGCCTTCCAAGTCCATTAACTTCTCCTTTCATCTCTTCCGCTGCGAGACTATGAATCGAATCAAACTCAGGATCAGCGACAATGGTGGTATCGATGCTAATATCAGTGCTATCTACCGGTGTTGACAAAGGGGGAGATGACGGTCGAATAGAAGTCCCATCATTTTGCAGGTGCGGTAAGTCCAGCGAGAATTCAACCAAAGTAGGGGAAGCAGAAGCATCTTTCGAGATGGAGAGGGGCTCGTGTTCATCAATGAGAGCGGGAAGGCTGCTCAACAATGAATGAATCATCCCATCTTCATCTTCTTCCACGAGTACCCGTACTTCTTCTTTTCTCGCCAACATCATCTACATAAATATCAATCAATTATACTAACCAGCACAAAGAAAAACAAGAACTCACGGCCGCAGCGAGATAAACGACAGCAACTGGTGGCCGACATAACAGATAGTCGAAAACGTGCTGAATGAGTGGAAGTGTGGGAGTATCATGGGAGAAGAGTGTCAGGAGGTTTGAGAGTGCGTAGAATGGAAGCTGAGCTGATCTACGCGTATCAGGTCAACATAAAAATGGGATAAATGGGAGTACCACATGGACGAACCGTTGAAGCATGGATGAAAACTCTGGATCAACTAATTGAATGAGATTTTTGGTGACGCTATTAAAAATGCTAGTCAAATGTGCAGAGCCAGAACAGGATTGAGACGAACCGTAATAAACCTAGAAGAGGTTCTAATCCCGTTCCCATCGAATCCCTCAACCAATGCAGGCTCAGTTTCTCAACACAAACGAGATGAAACTCTTGAGGAAGTGTCAGCATTATCACAGATACTATGTCATGGTATCCTTGAAAATAGCAGAGTTTGGGGCGTTTTCGAAAAAGAGAGACAATCAGTCTGTGAAGCTGGCTTTGGAGTAACTCTCTATTTTGGTAAGAGGTAGAAGGATAAAGAACAAAAGAGCGGGAGGTGTCGAGTGAGATCTGATATTCATCTTTGTGCGGCTCAGAACTAGAGGAAGAAGAGGCGGGTATGGAACATCGTGCGTTCAGGAGTTGAGGCCTGGGCGGTGTTGCAGGTCAGAGAACAGGTAATAACCAACCAAGATACAAGCCATATTTTTTCTCTGTCGAGGCCAAATCCTCCTGGGCCTATTGAACAACAACGGAGGGATTCCCAGTCGATAGACATAACTAACAGGAGTGAGTGGCAGGAGGACAATAATAGAAAAATTATGTAATTGATTGGCTCTTCACAGTCTCATTCTAACTAGTACCAGTACCTTGTGGTAATCTAAACCAAAAACTCAAACCACATGATGCCGGTTGAAGTAACTCAACACTTAGTTGACGTCATGCCAATAAAGTACCAACTGAATGCTCAGGTCTACTTTCGGTGAGGATACTAGTGTCGACCCTCGGTCACAATATGTTGAGTTGGTCAATTTCTCAGACTTATCTGACAACACTCTGACAGGAGGCATCTCCCATAAGGCTGGACGGCGGAATAACAACACCAGATGAATGCACTGCTGTTTGAAATGGCCAGCTCGGTACATGATAGCATGAATAACAAATGTAATCAATTTGACCATCCTTTAGGCTACAATCAACATTAGCAAGGAGAGAAGTACAAGAACAAAAATAGGCATACCTTGACCTCTTCACCAAGTTTCCTGACGACGAGCATGGGCTGCTGTGCAGTCTTCACACCACTTTCACCTTCATCCCAAGTATAGCAAACCCCCATAGCAAGCTTCGACCCGTCCGAGTTGAAAGCTATAGAGGACACTGGATTATTGAATTTCGGGTATTGACGCAACCGCTTCTTAACCTTGTGATCCCAGATAGATACCGTACCGTCTGAACCTGCCGAGGCAAAAGTGTTGTACTTGGGATGGAATGCAAGACCATTGACTGGCCATACATGGTCCACATCGTCGATAGTCTGGCGGTGGAACTTGAAGGCGTACTTCTTATCTTGAGCCGCAGAACTAGGGTCGAAATATTCAACGGCAATCCGGCCCTCTGTTGAAGCGGCAGCATAACCTTGACCATCCGGCATACATGCGAGAGAACGCGTCATGTACTTCAGCGAGGATTCACGCTGCTGAGAAGGAGAAGACATATTTCGAATGTCATATATGTGGAATAGACGAGAGGCCATAGCTACGACAAGGGCATTGTTGACCAGGTCGAGGAAATATATCCTTTCAGGTGTCGCGTGGGACTGAGTTTGGCAAGAAGAGTGCTGGTTTTGGGCAGAGCGAGGATCCCAGAATCGAATTGTTCGATCCCAAGAACCGGTGATAAGAGCATCTACAGAGGGAACCATTGTGATAAAAAAAACTCCACGTAAGGACCAGGGACTTACTCTGTTCTTGAGACCATGTCATACAAGAGATACTGTCGCTGTGTTGGCCGAGGTGAGTAATATTTTCAGTATTAAGATCCAACCTTGCGTGTCATGAGCTCGATTTTCTCAATATCTTAGTCAGTATGACACACTGTCGTACGGAAGTATCCAGTCCACCACTATAACCATGAGCATCATCGGAAAATGTGCAGGCCAGAACGGCAGCACGATGATCAAATTTCGCCCTGATGTCTGGCGACATATCGGAAGTGTCATAATATCTTACTGTCTGAAGCATTTCGGAACAAGATTGAACAGAACGTGAAGAAAAAGCGTACTGTGTCCCATGAGGATACGAGCAGCCGGTCTGAATGAACTGGTGCATAGCGCACAGAAGATATGCCGTCAAACGGTGGAGAGGGCAGTATAGTCACATTTTGGTCATCTATAGCCATGGTCAGCCATGTGGTGCCAGTTGAGCGCGCAAAAAGAACGAACCTGCCATGGTAGGAAACTGTAAGGTTTTTGTTTGTATCAGAAGCCCAATAATTATTGAGTAATTACCTAATTATTATTAGCAACCAAAGCACAATTTCTATCCAATTATCAGAAACATAACTCTTGTGAAGCAAGTTACAAAAACAAACTTTCCATGCTGCAAAAAATGGTTGCAAAAGGGGAAGCCCCAAATATATCATATCATGTGACGTCGACGTCTATTTCATGCACAATGCTGACATTATTGAGATGTTTTCTGACGCTCCCTCCCTCCCTCAGCCTGTCAGATCCTCAAAATTTCAGGCTGCACGAAACAAAGGCAAGGGGAAGATGAAGGAACCTCAAGTCATTGAGCTCATTGATAACTCCGACTCTGAGTCTGAGGTTCAATTGCTCAGAGATATGGATATGTCTACCAAGTGGCGTCGGGGATCATCACAAACTCCAGGTGCTGGTTCATCCAAAGCCATGCTCAAAGGTAACAGGCAAATTATTGTTGACGAAGACCTGGACGTTGAAGATTTTGCTGCGCCCAAAACACACGCATCCTCAAGTGCTGAAGACAGTCGCGTCGAAGATAGTCGCGCACCAAGAAATTTCAAACATCGTCTACCTGCAAATGAGGAATTTAAAATTCTAGACTCTTCTACAAGTGCTCTTGATGGAAGAAATTCAAACACCAGAGTGACTCAGTTTGCAGGCACGACCCACCAGTAATGAGGTTTCTGTGAGACTGACTTTCCTTTATAGACCGACTTTCTGGTGAATCAAACCTCGACATTGGAGGAAAGCGCACGAAACTGACCCCTCAAGTTTCACCACATCCCCCTTCACCTATCACCCCGCCTGCGCACATTGTTCTAGAATCTCCTAATGCTTCCACGCCACGCATGGTTACCTCTACCGCAAGGACTTCCCCTGCAAGAAAGTTATCGCCTCCTGCATCTCTCCCACCACCTTCACCTGTCCGATCACCAGAAGAGATGGTGTCTCGTTATGTGGCACAAGTCCTTGAAATTGTTCCGGATGTCGATCCAGATCACTGTGTCGGTCTTGTTGCAGACCATCAACATCTCAACGAATCAACCGTTGAGCGTATTCTGCACATCTTATTCGAAGACCCGGATTATCCTCGCGCAAAAAGGAGTAATTATGACGACAATGGGAAACGAAAAACCGATGGATCAAATGATAACAGACCAAATAAGAGGGCCAAGGTGGACGGGAAAAACAATGTAGGCAATGGAGACGACGGGCTCTGGATGAACATGAAAAGGCCGGTTGTAGGCGGTATGGACTACCACAGCCTTGCAATCGTAGGTCACCCTTGTACGCTCATCGATGTCTCTCATCGACGCCAACCACTAGGGTTCTCTACAACAAAACTATCCATTCATTCCTAAATTCTATCTTAGCAACCAACTCTCATTGCACCACGGGTTTTATGCTCCTACCTTCTTTTTTCTCCGAAAGCTTACTCACCAGCTACGAACTGGTGAGATCACACATGAAAATTGCCCATTCAAGCCCAGAAAGGTGCCTCGCAGATTTACAGAGGAAAAAGGCAATCATCGCGCCCTCCAGGATGGAGTGTTTGAACGAGAGATAGCATGGGTGAAAAAGGCAGTCAACATTGAGGAGGGAAAACTGGACACAAATACCGGTGAAGCGGAAGATGACGAAAGCGAAGAGAACGTTGAAGACGGATCCGAAGGAGAAGACGAGGAAAATGGGATTGAGTGTGGTTGTTGTTTCTCCAAGTTCCGTTTCGTAGGTGAAACGTCATTGTAATTATGGTGCATCCGATTAACAGATTTCCAGGACAAAATGATTCAGTGTCCAGACGCCCACCTTTTCTGCATATCTTGCCTCAGATCCTATGCCTCGACTCTTTTAGGCTCTCATAACCCTAACATTACATGTATGTCGCAATCAAGTTGCACAGCTATCTTCCCTGCTTCCCAGCTCATCCGAGTACTCCCACGCAAAACACACGCTCTCTACGAGCGCCTAATACAGGCCAAAGAGATCGATGCGGCTGGCCTTGAAGGACTCGAGGAATGCCCTTTCTGTGAATGGAAATGCGTTTTTGATGTTGGATTTGAGGGAGAGAAGTTGTTTAGATGCGGGAACGATATTGGTGGGTGCGGAGCTGTGAGTTGTCGGAAGTGTAAAAAGTTAGGTCATTTGCCGAAGACTTGTGAAGAGGTGGAGAATGACAAGAAGTTGGATATGAGGCATTTGGTGGAAGAGGCGATGAGTACGTGGTTCTGGATTTGTTTTGTTTAAAAAATGTGGTTGATATGTGGATGTTTAGCTCAAGCGCTTATGAGGAATTGTCCAGAGTGCAAGAAAGGTAGGTTGATGCCCTTTGATTCATTATTAACATTGACTAACTGTTCGGTTCGGCGTCCGATCTGCACAGCGTTCATAAAAGAGTCTGGTGTACGTTATCTCGCGCTTGCTTCTATCTCGTCACCAAACTTGCCGTCTTTCAGTGCAACAAGATGACATGTCCAAACTGTCGAACCTTGTCGTGTTATGTATGTCGCCAAGTCATTACTGGGTATGAACACTTTAATCGCAATCTGTCAACCTCGAGTTCAAGTAAATGCACTCTCTGGGATAAAGATCTCAATGCCTTTCATGCCAATGAGGTGTGTAGTACATGAACCACCTCTTGACCCAACTAAACTTATCACGTTTGCCTGAAACCAACGACTCTTTCCATTTTTCTTAGGTTAACTTGGCTGCAGATCAAGCCGTAGCCGAAGCACGGATGCGTCACCCAGAAGTATCGATGTCTGATCTCAAAGTTGACCTTCCAAGGGCAAATGATGCTCCAGGGACGCTTCGTCGACCGGCGCCTCCTGTCAGAAGAGTTGCAGCATACCGTCATCGTCGCAAAACATCACCACCTGTCCCATTTCCACAAGGAGAATTTCCTGTAGGGCATCCACTCAATGCTGATCAAGTACGTAGAGCTGCTCGAAGGAATAATGGTATGCCTAGAGAAGCGCGGGTCGTGCCTGTCCAACGGCAGGCTCAGATGCCTGACGTTCATGTTCATATGCATCAACTTCCAGTTAGAGAAAATGGTTCCTACGCACGACTATACCATCCTGGTCGAAGGAGAGAGCCACCCCCATCGGCCCCTTCAGAGGCACCAGTGGCCTATCATCAAGCCGTAGCACAGGCGATGGTGGGTCGATATGAGCCAGTGGGAGGGGGCATGGAAGTTGGCGGTAAAATGTTGAGGACTCGAGCTGGTCGTGCTGAAGCTGCTGGTCATCGTCCCCAGATAATAGGAAATGCGAATGGTGTCGCTGCTCCTCGATCGAAATGACGACCGGATGAAAGGGCGACTATAACAATGTCAAGAACGAGAGCTGTCTCGGCCAGATTATTTGCCGGAACATGCAGGCATAGGCGGGAATTCCGAGGGACTGCTTGAACCTGCGCACCAGGTCATTGGCCAAAAGTGCAAGAGAGGATATAGTGCACGGTTCAAGGACTCTTGAAATACATAATGGTCTGATTTCATAATAGTTAATCCTGATGCAGTTTTAATTTGCGTGTGGCTATCAATGAAAAGAAAAGTTAGTTGGAGGGACCCAAGGAAACAACGTGTAACCCTCTTCATTCAGGAACTCATCTGTGATGAAGCCCACTATGTCTTTCTTTTTTTTTTTATTTCCCAGATGGTATGCCACAACAACAATGTGCCTTGTCTTACATGGTCCTTGGCAGGTATGAACTCTCTTGAAAGTTTTGATAGATCACACCAAGTGTTACAATTAGAGTACAGGGGACAAGTGAGGAGTACCAACAACCTTGGAGGTCACTTAGGAGTCATCCAGTGAACAACTGTAAATGACTGAGAGACACGTCCACAGGAGCAGTACATCACATGATCGCTGTACTAACTATGGTAAGACTGAGAAGATCACTTTCCAACACCAAGAACGTCGTTGAATGTTATATGTATCCATGCAGCGCCATAACCAGTGACCAAAATGGGTCAAGGAAGAGTCTGCCAGTTTTCATTTTCGTCGGGGTAATTTTTTTTCTCATAGAAAAAATGGTCCATCGCATCATGTGGCGAAGAGGTGGACTCGTGTGGTGGTGTGTGTAGCGAGATCATTGAGGAAATCATCTCTTGTAAGGATTCAGGTAACAAGTTCAATCCGCTGGTTGATGGAGGAGAATGATGACACCTAGATACGGTTGTACCATGGCCTGCGTTCATTTGAAATGCGAAGAGGTCATCGGATGATCTGACTTGTTGTAGCCCACCTACAGAGATG
>Ga0157363_1007735_pt1 | contig 10193 bp, 3 predicted proteins | sample AttsexASBM1_FD_111477 | JGI IMG/M metagenome (GOLD analysis project Ga0157363, IMG submission 111477) | Fungus gardens microbial communities from leaf cutter ant in Ribeirão Preto, State of São Paulo, Brazil - Atta sexdens ASBM1 | ecosystem: Host-associated > Fungi > Mycelium > Unclassified ...
AAGACTATAATGACAGAGCACATGGACATGGCATGGTGGCCTTGAGGTAGAAGCATGGTGGAGGAGTAATAGGACATGAGGACAATGCATGGATATTAGGGCAGGTAGATATTGTTGTAGCATGGACCACATTGTATTTATATAAATAGAGGAGCAATGCAGTGAGGGCTTCTTGTCGAGTTCTCTTGTAATCTCCACTACTAAATAGCCAGTTAAGAGCTTTGCTGAAGTAAGCAAACCACAAGTGCCATTCTGGTGAGTGGTTGCTACAACATTAAGTTGATATACTTATTCTTGTCAGTACTCTTTCTGTAGACTTTGTTTCAACTTCTGAAATTGCAATTAGGTAATATACAGATGGTACAGCACATAAGCTAGAGCCAAGGTTATTCTAAAAAGCCTACAATCTCATAAACTTTCATAAGCTTTTATACTTGTTCAACTTTAACTAATCCCATAGTCCTTTGTTCTCAAGTGTAAACTGTCTTTAATAGGTTTATATATCCTATAGAATAAATCTACTAGTAATTGTTAGGACAACTGAGTAGAAGTATAAAATGTTGCATTAGAAACTTGAATGAGAGTGGCTACAGCTAAAGTGAATATGACTTATTCTTTGTAGCACAAAAATAAATATATTTGTATATACCTAGAGTAAACATGACTAGATACATGTAAGACAAAGAACAAAACATTGTAAGAGTATTTCTATACTTACCTCAGTCTTCATAGTATAAAACTGAGATGAGACTATATAGTACAAGAATAAAAAACAGTCTAATCTTATATAAGAAAAGAAACATTCAAAGAAATATAATATTGAAATAATAGAGAACATGAAGTAAGATACATGCAAAACAAAGGAATAACAACATAGAAGATACTTCAAGATTCTAGAAAATTCTAATTGAACTGTAGTACTAACACTAGTTATATAACTCATCTTGTTATAATTGATGTTGTCTTATATCTTACAAACATTTATCTTATATACTACTTGTATTAGATATATGTTAGAGTTTGTTTTATATTAGTACTTTATATCTACTGGTCCTTGCATTTACCTAATATAGTATTAGTTAGTATCTTATATAGTAGTAGAGGTTTTTTTATGTTTTTCTTACTAACTTCATATTATTTTCTTAAGAATATCATTTCCTCTTCTTATAGTTATTAGAAAAAGGCTCGAGCAAGAGAGAAGAGAATGATAAATTTATAAAGTATATAGATACAAAACTATATTTATAACTAACTTATAATCTGAGTCAAATTTAGGATTATAATAACAGTTAGTTTTAAAGCAACTGAGTAAAGTCTACAGAGTTACATAGAGTTTACAATCTTCAGAGAAACCTAAGTTATATTATAGTGACTAATAACTAAGTACTATCTATTTTCAGAGAAAACTAAGAGAATAGAATGAGGTTTTCTGAAAGTGGCTAATATCCTAAATACTTTTACTATTTATTACAATCCAGTAAAACAATGCTAAGATAACATTAGAATAATAGTATATAAATAGTCAGAAATCTAAGTTGAAATATCTAGAGTATTACCCAGAAAGACAGAGCATAGTTAGAGCAATAGAAGATAGTGAATTGGTAGTCTAGAAAGTCTTCTGAGTGTATAGAATGTAATTATGAGGTTTGAGTTCTATAACAGCAAAGTCTGTAAGTCTGGTAGTGGAGTTCAGGAGTACAAAGTTGTAGTAAAGTTTATAATGAGGACTATAAAGTTCACAGAAGTAGTGATAACTGTAGAAAAGCTCATAGATTTTGTGGTTGAGAAAACTTGCTTAGCTAGGCATAGTAAAAAGTTAGGTTTTCTTACAGTTAGGCTGTTGAAGAAATAATAAATAACAGTTATGCTACTAAACAGATACAATAGATAGAAAAATATAAAAATTAGCAACTTTATACAAAAATTGTGATATTAATATTATAAATTCTCAAAATAGACTTTGATATTTTTTATTTTTCTTATCTTTATTCCTTTTTTCTAATTTCTCTTTTATTTTATAGTTTATTTTTCTTATTTTATTTTTTTGAACTTAGCTAAGAATATGTAACATAATATCATATATAATAGCTACAATATGACAAAAATATCATATATATCATATCTTTAGATTATATTAGTTACAGTTATAGTTATATAGTTATATAACTAGATAGAATATTATAAAACTTACTTATAAGTATTCAGTTTTCCATATTCAAGTTTAATTTTATCCAAATCCTATATTTAGTTGGTATTTTTATATAGATTGTTTTAATCAGACATCTGTCTAGCTTAGAGCTAGGCTTAGATACTAATCTTACTTAATGTAAATAATTGCTAAACTATATAGTTATAGCACCATTTGAGTTTCTTAGTGTTTTAGATACTTATTCTAGTATTTAAGAACTAGTAAATACTCTGTAATCTCAGTCTAATAATCAACTATAGTTCTTAATTAAAGTTCCCACTACTATTAACACTAAAATCTGATGTTAAGACAATACACTTTACTTTATTATTATATACTCTCTTAAACTCTATTTTATCCTCTAAAGCTATGACTAAGCAACAAGTAAACAGTATAGTATATAAGCTAAAGCCAAGATTATTCTGAAAGCCTGTAACTTCATATTTTATGTATTATCAGACTTCCAAGTCTATTATTGTCTCTGTATAGTTCTATCTACTCTCTTTATTCTTTATTATATTTTATAGTCTTTTCTAATAGTGTTTTCCCAATACAATTTATTAACTTACTCTAGATTAAACTCTATCCTACCTCTCAGAACACCTTTTAATTCTGCCACTTATCTAAATGAACATCTTGCTAAGATTTTTCTATCAAACACTATACTATTTAAGATAAATTAATTAATAGAGATGTTCTTTTTAATCTTCAATTCATAATATTCAAGATATATAAACAGTCTCACTTGTCACAGGTCCTAGTATTATTCTTATAACTAACAATTCTAACTAGGAAGATTCTTCTAGACTTTTTCAACCTTAGAACTCTCAATGATTATTAATAATTATTTTTGTGCTTCTGCTCAAGATACTGGTGGGACTAACAACCAAGTGATCAATTAACTAATATACTTAGTTATATTACCAACAACTTTAACAACTAAACTCTCACATCTTTCTTAAATTTATCAAAAATAAAAGTTTACATTTTTAATACTTTTAATAGTACTAAGCTAGATAAACTTAACAATTTCCTCTTCTAATACCATCTATAATTTTACACTAACTGTCAGACTTCAAGAAGATAGACCTAATTTCTTTTTGTCTTCTTTTCTTTTTTCTTTTTCTTATTTAGACTTAGTTAAGAGATAGTGATATAAATTCATATATGATAAGAACATAATATATGTCACAGATTGGTTACAACATCATATAATACAGAGAAGAACATAAAAGGTTCTAGAAGAATAATGTCATAATAGTATGATTACAGTATGTTAACCCTATATATACCTCATAATATTTAGGATAGATTATATATAAAAGTATACAGAATATTGTTATAACTTAAGTCTTATAAAGTGAAGATAAAAAACAACTCTTGTATTGGAGTACATAAGAGAACTCAATAGAGTTCCTTCTACAAGTTGGTCTATCTTATATACTTTTCTATCATGGTCCATGCTAAGCTATTCCTAACCTACTCTAAAGACCATGTAGTAATTATAAGGCCAACATGCTGTTACCATATTGGATAACATTATCTTGTTCTGGAACTTTCTACACTCTTCTCTTTATCACCTAATCTGTGACCATGTCAGGTGACTTGTGACAGTGTCACACTTTTATCTTCTTTGTCCTTTTTCTATATAAGATAAAATAAAATAAAATAAAATAAAATAAAATTCAAGTCTATTGTTCTCAATTCTAACAAATATAATCTAAAAGTATATAAGGTAAACATATTTATATTAGAAACTTTATTAAATTATCTTATATTAATCTAATATAAGATTTTCATCTTAACTCTTTGAGACTTAAAGTTATAATACTAATCTTTACAATTTAATGTTAATATTGCAAAAATTAGTTTTTTAATAATATATTCTAGAAAACATCTAAGACTGGTTTAAAATAGGCCTTAACCAATATGTTAAAGTTGTGAATAATATATTTAACTTTATTTTATTTTATTTTTCATTTCATTTTATTTATTTTGGACTTAGATAAAAGTGTAATCATATATAAGGCATTAAACAAATTGTTGTTATCACTAATGCTATTTATGTAGCTAGAAAATTTTAATTTATCCTATTATCTATATTAGCTATACTCTATTGCTATCTCAAGAGACCTTAGAAAGTTCTTTAATAAGAACTCTAACAATACTATCACTTTTTGAGATTATCTAAGTAATTAGAAATAGTCTCTTTATTTAATAGTTGATAAAGAGTCAAAATTTTGCAAAATCAGTCCTATATTACCCAGCAAAATATCATGGGACTTGAGCAGAAAAAAAGAATATAACTCAATTGTAAAGAAATAGTAAATATACTTTCAACTACAAAGAAAAGAATTTTCTTGAACTAAATAATAATAATGTTAGAACAACTAGGCAAAAGAGTAAAGCACTTCAAATCTCTAGAAAATCCTAAATTTATTATCTAAAAAATATTAAACTATATACTTATTTCCAAAAAATCCTAAGAGAATAAAATAAAGATTTCTAAAAATAACAATTACTCTATATAATAACATGTCTATTCTTATGTATCAGAATTTTGTTTACATAAGCAATGAATGATTACACTTAAGTAATCAAAAACAGTTTAGAGTAGAGAAATAGAATTAGAAGAGAGCTAGAATACTTAGTAAGTACTTTTAGAGTACAGAAAAGCAGATAAGTAGATAAGTAGATAATACTAGCAGACTTTGAAAGATTATAGAGCATTGTGAAAGAGTAAGGAAGTACTAGAAAGAGAAATTAAATGATAGTTAGAAGTATTGGTATATAGCTTGAAGAGGTTCAGAGTATAAGAAATTGAATAAGCAGATGAGTGTAAATATGAAAAAAGATTACAGAACATAAATCAGCCAAAAAATACAGAAGATAAAAGTCTTAGAAGAGCTAATTCTCTTACAAATAATGCTAATATTATTTATCTATCTTATTTAAAAGATGGTATATAACTAAAGTATTTTAGCCTATCAAATTCTCTGTATGCCTATGTTACTAGACTCATTACTAATCATGTGCTCATTAGCAAATATAGACAAATGTTTTTTTTAATAAATCCACTATATATCTATATATGTTATAATTCAATGATCTTAGAGTTGATCAAAGAAAAAAACCTTATATTAGGGTTAATATAAGAGAACTCAATAGAGAACTCTGTATAAGATTGTCTACCTTATATATTACTAGCTCATGATCTGTGCTCTACTACTTTAGTCTACCCTAAATGACCAAATGTTTGCCTTAAGGTCAATATATATTAAATATGCTATATGATGTTATTATACTAGTGTTACAAACTCAAGATCTTAGAGCTGATTAAGAGAAGAAACCTTGTATAGGATTTACACAAGAGAACTTGATAGAGAGCTCTGTATAAGACTGTCTACCTTATATATCTAGGACTTATAGTCCATGCTAGCTATTTCTACCCCACCCTAAACAGCCATGTATATTTCTTAAGGCCAACATACATTGTGCATATTGTATGATATCATCCTTCTAGAACCTTCTATCTCTTTTCATGCATCTTGTAACTAGTGACCATGTTATGTGATATGACTGATGTGTAATCTCATTACTTTAACCCTAATCCTGGTTCTAAAAATAGAATAAAGGAAACTAAATTGAAAAGAAAATATAAATGAAAAATAAAAATAAAAATAATTAGAGTCTATCATCTTTAGCTTTGACAACTAGAACTTTTTACATCCTTTCATCATAACTACATTATTGTGACTGTGACTGTGACTGTGTTGTGTGATGTGTGTAACACATCATGTGACTGTTTGTGACTGCTGTAACTGTAACATCATGCTAAACTCTAACATTAAATAAAAGAGAATTGAAAATAAATTGAAAATAAAAAATGGAAAATAAAAAATAGAGTTCAACATTCAATGTTCTAACAATGTGGTAATACTTCTATTGAAACAAGAGCATATATTTTATATGACTACAAACAATATCAAAAGTCATAGAATTCAAAATAAGAATCTCTTAAAGACATTCTTATATTTCTCAAGTTTAATTATAGTACATTCTGCTTTTAAGAAGACATTATATAGAATCAAGTTTATATTAATACAATAATACAGCTCTTATATCTTCTTGTTTAGTTCTATATTTCCTATTTTCAATTTTTCTTTTAGCTTATAATAGAAACTCTATGGAGTTTTCTTGTATTACTTAATAAAAGAGTTATCTTTTTATCCAATCTCTAAGATCTAAGTTATATCTTTCAAGATTTACTTTTAGACTAAAATCAATTTGCCAATGAACTCTGCTAGTATTTTACTTTTTCTGACTCTGTAAACCAACATAATGAATAACCTTCATATAAGTCCCAAAAACAAGATATCTACTTATAACATAGATTTTATATGCTATATCTCCTAACTTGGATAGGAAAATAATATTTTGTGTTACTAGTACCATCAGAGTCATCTCAACTGAGTTCAAGACCTTATCTTGATCTAGAAACAAAACAAGCCAACCTTGTTTCAAAACATGTTGTCAGGTAATCAATATATCTAGAAGAGGAATTTTATCCATGGAAAAAATATAGAAGATATTAGATGAGACATGAAAATCTTATTCAAGATATATAAATGCAATTTTTGGATAACCTTGGCTTCAGCAGATATTCTATACCTCTGTATGTTCTAGTAGTTATATTTAAGGAAGAATGATCAAGAAAGAGTAAAATATGAGAGAAGTTGAAGTTCCAAGCATAGGTATTCAGATTGGTGCATCATACTAGTCTTAAATACTGATACTCTATAACTAAAACTATATCTGAGAATCTAAGAATACAAGTATCTATATTATGTATACTAAAGTCCTTGTAATAGTGTTCAGAGCTCTATGAAGAGTAGGAAAAAACCATGTACTTGATTATTGAGTGATTAACTATGGACTAGAGCTAGATTGATCTGTACTGGAAGAGTGGTGCAGACCAGAAGAGAGATATCCATTTCTATGGATGTTTTGAGTGGAGTAGATGTTGGTGAGCATTATTTATAATGAGATCAGATGAGTTTAGATGAATTTTGGTAGTATGTGACACATATATACTTTGGTAATAACTATTAATTATCGCTACTAGAAGTGAGACTGTAAGTACAATTATATATAGTTTATAGAGAAAAAAGCTCTTAAATCTTACTTTAGAAATTAAGATAAAGCTTTCTTTACCACTAACTCTACAGTATCTCAGAATATTTTCCAGCAATTCTCAATAGCTCTTTTTGCAAAATTGTTATCCTTAAAATTATCAAATTCATTGTCTTATACTTCTGAAAAGTAGTCAAGTTTCCTATAGAGAATTTTTTATTTAAGCTGGCCAACAGTGGCAAGTTGATAAATAATGAATACAAAAAGAATATTAATTAAAATCTCTATCTTTATTATAGAGCTAGAGACCACAAGCTAGACTTTTGTTTCAAAAGGTAAATCCTAATCACTTTCAAAAGCTATAGTATGTAAGCAGCTACTTCTGAGAAATTCTCAGAAAAATAGAGAGCAACTCCTAAGACTCTGAATAAACTAAGAGTTATATTGAACTTATCTATACAGCAATATGTCTAGTTAAACTCAATTTATTTGCTCTTTCTGATTCTGATTCTCTTCTTTTATATTACAATTGCCTCTTCATATCTATAGTATAATCTTAGCATGTTTCATAGAATTAAGGGTTTGTTCTTTATGATGTAATGATTGGCTATACCATAACAAGTATCAGTCAGTACCTTATGTAGTAGGCACTGTTTCCTTGTTGTTTTCTCATCTTCTCCTTATGTATATTATATGTTTTCCTTAAGAACAATAGGTATATTTTGCCTAAGTTGCAACCTGAGCCAAGTCTAAGATCATAATATTTAGTAAAGTGTCACTAGGCTTATCTTGCAAAAAAAGAGTGCATAGTAGTTAGACCACTGAAATAATTGATGGTTTAACCATTGGAAGAAACAATATATATGTGGTATAGTCCACAGATAGCAAGATAAGTCAATGTTGAGAACATAATATAGAAACATTGTCAGAACAACTAGGATCTTTACAAATTACAGAAGAAGCCTCAGAGAGAACTACAGAATATACAGACAAAATGTTGACAGCACTAGTACTAGCCAAGAGAGCAATGAACAGACAGGATTGCCAAAAAACATGATCTCTGATCCAGGATGGTTTGATAGGGACAGAACAAAATTTAAGGACTAGTGGAGAGGAATGAGACTATTCCTAAAGAGCAACAGAGTTATGAAAACAGATAATAAGATCACTGCAATCCTTGCCTACCTTAGAAGGGACATAGCAGACATTTATGTCCAGAAAAAGCTTGATGAACTAAATGAAGAAACAGAAATCCAGGATTAGGACAAATTTGTACAAGAAATCAAGATAAAATTTAGTGACAAGACTAAGACTACAGATGCCAGATGAAAGATAGAGACTTTCAAACAAGAAAAGAAGAACATGGCCAATTTCATGATTGAATTCAAGGCACTAGCCATGAAGGCAGACACATATGAATTATATGCAATCTTCTTATTAAAAAAAAATGTGTAGATGGACATTATCAAGACAATACTAGAATACCCACTGATAGTAATATCAGAAACACTCAAGGAATAGAAGATAGTGATAACATTAGTTGGACAGGAATATAAGTCCACAGAAGGAAGACATGATTACAAGACAGAAATAGAAACCATATATGGAGGATGAGGATTACTCATAAATATTGGGAAATCAAAGGAGAACTTCAAGGACAGGAAGCCCAAATGCTTCAATTATAACTCATATGAATATATAGCAAAAGATTGCTGAAAGCCAAAGAAAGACAAGGGCAATAGGAAGTGTTATAAATGTGAACAAGTAGGGCATATTGCCAAAGATTGCAGGACAAAACAGAAGATGAAAAATCAAAACATCCAGAAAGACATAGAAACAGATACAGAGGAAGAAGACAAAAAAAAGAGTTTTAGAGAAGATCCTGAGTAGGCATGTACAAGGGATCTATGTAACTAAAGTTCAGAATTAATATGTTATTTCTCATTAATAGAACAACAAAGAGAAAGAACTAAACATATAAGTAAAAGTCAAAACCAAGAACAGAAAAGAATTATGAGTAGAAGCACTGGTGGGTACACTCATACAGAAATCAATCAACAACTAGTCAAGGACAAGAGGATACAAATAAAACTGGTAGATTTCTCTTTTGAGGTATTCAATGTAGATGGTACCAAGAATGGAAAAGTAACAAGAATGGCAGCATTTGAAGTCAAAATCATAGACACAAGAAATGTATTAAAGTAGCAGTAACAGATTTAAACAGAATGTATATGTTTCTAGGACATAACTAGTTGGTCAAACATAATTCAAAAGTAAACTGGAAAGAAGATAAAATACAATTCACAAGATGTCTAGAATCATGTAGGACAAAACATCAAGACATTGAGTTTAGGACAAGACAAGCATAGGGAATGAATAACCAGGATAACAGACAACAGAAAATAGGTAAGAAACTGGACCCAATGAATTCAGAGGACCTTCCAGAGTATATCCAACCCTTTACATACTTGTTCAACAAGAAGAAATTTGAGAAATTACTAGAATAACAAGAATAAGATTACAAAATCAATTTAACAGAAGAAGCATCCAAGAAACTAAATGCAAAGGCCTATGCAATAATGATAAAAGAAGAAGAAGCATTAAATCAATGGTTAGATGAACAGCTGAAAGCTAGATTGATAGTGGAATTCAAGTCAAGATATACAACAATATACTTTTATATTCCAAAGAAAGATGGATCATTACAATTGGTACAAGATTACAGGAAACTGAATCAGGTTACAATAAAGGACAAGACACTATTATTCTTAATAGGGAAAGTCATCAACAAACTAAAAGAAGTATGGTACTTTAACAAGTTGGACTTGATCTAGGGATATAACAATGTACAAATCAAAGAGGGAGACAAATA
>Ga0157363_1007736_pt1 | contig 10192 bp, 7 predicted proteins | sample AttsexASBM1_FD_111477 | JGI IMG/M metagenome (GOLD analysis project Ga0157363, IMG submission 111477) | Fungus gardens microbial communities from leaf cutter ant in Ribeirão Preto, State of São Paulo, Brazil - Atta sexdens ASBM1 | ecosystem: Host-associated > Fungi > Mycelium > Unclassified ...
TACTAACTTAACAATTATGTAAGCAATGTCAGTAACAATATTAATACTAATTAACATTGCTATGTTAAATAAGTTGATCTCTCAAACTATTTGTTGAGAGATCAATTTAATATAGTTTCTAAATCAGGATCAGGAAAAATATAAAAATTTTTAAAAACTTGAAAGCATTAGGAAAAATTAGGGAAATATGAATTTCAATCCTCTAACATTAAAACCGTCCTATACAAATTACGTGTAATATACAAAAATATAAAGGTATGTATTTAATGTCAATATAGACATCAACCGTAAGATCAATCACTTTATTGTGATATTATAGATAAAATAAGTTTTATAATTCAAAATATTTGCATTTCATTCAGATTAAATTAATGCACAACGACTTTAAAGGACTCCTAAGTCGTTTATTTTAATCATTTATACATGCCACAAATTTAACTTATGTCGTCAGCTATAAAAAATTGACTATTCACAGTCGAACAAGAGGAGAATAATCGACTTCATTCTGCTCACATTCGACTGTGATTGGTCAATTTGTTATAGCTTACAACAGCTAAGTTAACAGTTTACGGCATATATAAATGATCTTTTACTGACTCAGGATTTAATATAAAACTTACAAGTTTACGTGTCATTGTCATACATTCCATATTACTACATCAATATTGCACACGCATATACATATAAATTTTCCAACTAATTTTTCATATTATCTAATTGTAACCTAGTTCTAAGAACTCGATATTGTTTCATGTAACTCCCAGTTCAAATCAAGATTTTATACATACAAGGTAAACTTTCATAGTTTATGTACATAGCAAATAAACTAATATAAAGCAAATATTGTTAAAGCCAATGCCCGAAGCCGATAAAATTGTAATTTTTCAACTTTTTTTCGTTTTTCGATATAATATTATCATTTATCGTTAAATCTGTAGACAGAAAAATATTTATTTAAAAAATAATTGATAAAACAGAAACTTGAGAATCCTCTTAATTTGCACCAGTACGCACTAGTGACTCGAATTTTACTAAATCGACACAAATATCATTCTAACTTTCTTGATATTTAAAGGTAAAAACTTGTGTCGACTTGTGTCATCAAATGGAAAGCATCTACTGTCGTTTCTTGTGCTCTCGAATCTCCAATATAATTAATACGGTCAAGTTATAATCATTACAGTCGCTGATCATCGGTTCTTATCGCGCCGATGGGATTCTTCGCATCTCTCTTTTCGTTTTCTGACGTGCTAAAAATACACTGCGGAAGAGAATTCTATCTCGTCTTTTCTAAGATATAATACGCAGGTGCCGTCACGTCGTCTCATGGGAGGCTCGTGAAAACTTTCTCGCGCAATGATGCGTCGATGGATGCAAATTGCTAGCGTAACGAGATACGCGATCACGTTGAATATTAGGTAATGGTAGTACCCGCCCCCAGTCGGAGGATGCCTCTCTCGGTGTCCCTGATGAGGCTAATAAAAGTGACATCGTTACACGCCCCGGCCGCGGCGCAACGAGCCTTTAACCTACACCGACGACCGTTTGTTCTGATTTTCACAATCTGGCTCACATCGTCGCACGCCTCTGCACCTCTTTTCTCCTCATCTCTCACGTCAGATTGTATCTCTCTCCTCATCCTCCTCCTCCTCCTCTTCTTCCTCTCCCTCTTTCACTGCGTTGGCCAACTATAAAGGACATTAAAATCTTTTCTTTTCATTCCATCAGAGCACCGTCGGGTAATCTAGATGCCACCATCTAGGAGGGTATTAATATTCCCAGCATCCTTGATACGACGCAGAATCCGTGGACGGCTCGTATATTCTCCGTTTAGCGGCGCATTCAATGTCAAACACAATCGTGCGTGTGTTTGTAAGACAAGTTATATCCGATAAAAACAAACGTCATGTTTGACATCGCGTGTACATGCATAGGGAGACGAAAATCAATCGACCGCGTTTAATTTAATCCGTTATTATTTTTAGGACTCCCCTCTTTCTGGCTCGTTGCTTCGTAACGATTAATCTGTTATTGCGTTGTAAATTACTTCATGGATCTCATCATCTTTTTCTACCATGTTACATACATTTTTGCCATATATTTTCTTTTTACGTTTACACAAAAATACATACTGTATGCAAGTAATAATTAATTACTTCAAGTATTTCATGTACCCGCAAATCTAAATTCATTACAACATCAAATTCGTTTAAAATATATTCTAAATCCTAATAAATTTAACACTAACTATAATCAACATTTTTCAAAACAAATTCGATTCTTCAATTTTATAAAATTAGAAGAACGTTGATAAGTTGAAACAAAAAATAAATTCTTTAACTTTATTAACGTTTTTCTAAAATTTAATAATTATATTTTAAGATATTCTCAAGAACATACTCTTGTATGTTCAGATAACCGTTACTTTTAAAAGAAAAAAAATAAATTGAGCAATCACTTTTTTTTTTAGCAAAAGAATGATATTTTTCTGTGTGTAGAATTAATAGAACTTATACATCTTCTTTTATGTAATTCTAGTAGTTTTTATGCTAGTATACTATATTAGGGATTTCATGGTCTTCTCTTATTTTCTCGGGAAGGATATATGCCGGAACATAAATAAACACCATCAATTCACTCATAATAGAGGCCTACGTGATCGCGGAGCCGCGGAAGATAAAATCATATGCCGTAGTAAACTACCTCTCCTTTGCTTGCCAGGATTCAACTTCATCGTAAAGTAGACCGACGGAGGTCACGCTGTACTACGAAAGCCACGTCATCGGCCGCGAAAGAAGCTCCTCGGGCACGGTATATTTCACTGAAGAAACTCGGCGTAATACCAACGCTATTGTCCTTTTTGGAGACGCCTCCTCATCTTCTCTAAAATCCGTGTCACACTACTTGGAAACTGAGAATTACAGATTAGAATGAATTCAACACTCTAAAAAGATATCAGTGTTGATTTAACATCATGCGGTGTCTATATAATTCTCATCGTGTTGGTGTTAAGATCAACATGTGAATTTATAATCGCTAGTGTTTATATAACTATCATAGTGTGGATTTAAATCCATGATGTTTAATCCACATCGATTTTTTTTTAAAGTGTATCAATTAAATTTAATTTAATCTCTCTCCGTTTCGTTTTGATTAGTTGAATCTAATCTTCAATCCTTAATCTCCAATGCGTGACATGGTCTTTATTCATGCTTTTATTTCGAGCCAATCCTGTAACGGAAAATAGTAATGGTGGATTTTTTCTTTTTTTACAACCGCGATCACCGGCGCTTTTTTTTTGACCGAGAAATTATTACGGATTGAATAAACATGGTTAAATAAAACGAATAAATTGATTTCTTGTGATGATTCTTCGCGTGAGCGCCCGCGCCGGATCAGTTAATTAAGTTCTCTCAAAGAGAAACTTCACTCGCAATACTCGTCAAGGAATTCTGACCGAGGATCGGTCGATCGGTTTCCATCAATGGAATGTGCTGTTTATTTGTCTGATGAAACGTGAAGCCGGCTGTGTTTAGTTAAACGCACCGCTAGATTACCTGATTTTCCCAGACACACCGTAGATAGACTATCTATCCCCGCGAATAGATAGGAGGAGGAGCAATAAAGAGAGTAGGATGTTCCGCGACAATGGAACAATCAGCGTAATATTACAACGATCACAGAGAGAGAGAGAGAGAGAGGGGGGGGGAAGGGGGGACTTATGGACAGGCGTGGAGAATCGCAGTTAAGTTTTCGATGCGGCGCGATGTCGCCGGGGGCAATCGAGCGACGGAAATGACTTTAACAATGACGATATAGAGACGGTCTCTGATCGCATAGGTGCCCTTGACAGTGACAGATTGCTCGCGGGGTACGGAAGGTGGGGAAGTTATTTTCCGCCCCCGTCTTGCGCCGATCTTGCGAAGGCGGGTAACTCCAACTTGATAACGATGCTTTTTGCACGTCAATGCACCTGACGTATTTAGTGATACCGGTTGTTAATTAATCTCTTAAGCCTTTGGTCCCTTGCGACCCGCTGCGCCGAGACTGCCGAGAGAACAAGGGACTTGGAAGTCGAGATTGTCTCGAACCTATGTTTCTCTCGAGATTTAGAATTAACGTGCTGTCCCACAAACATCGGAAAAGAATGGTGGGGGCCAAACAGTCAACATTGTTCCGAAAAATTCGCGTAGCTTTATTTTCTCTTCTCGCCTGTTTTTTTCTTCTATTGATTCAGTAAATAAAAAAATGAAATATTTGTAAGTGGTTATTATGTATTATAATGTCAGTTATAAATAAATAGTTTTAATATCACGTATCACTATATTTTATTCAATACTGACGCTAAATATATATAATAATCATATTTCAATTACAAATGGTGTAACTTCACTTTTTCATTTCTGAATCAAGATGAAAAAAAAAACAATAAAAACTTGGGATATGCAATCTCTGGATCGATTCGCTAAAAATCTATTTTTTTTTTTACAAAAAGATCGCTTGGAAATAATCCTCTTTGTTAAAAAAAAAGAGCGATTCTTAACAAAAAGACCAGTTTAGAATAACCTTTTGAATTAGAAAAATTATTCATAAAATCGATCAGTTTAAAATCACTATTGTCGTTTGGGAAGATCAATCTTTTGGAGATCGAAACATTCCTATAGTAAAAATTAATGTGTATGAATTTTTCAGAACAATGTTGATTGATCGCTCTCACTATTCCACTTTTCCGATTCCGTTTTCCGATGTCCATGAGATATAATACCTTTAATCAGCCCTGACTGAACATTCTCCGGACCATTGCTCTATGTGATACGAATAGAGAAAGAACACGAGAGATATTGCCGCTGTCGAGGTCAATGCGAAACGTTATCGATTTACCGTTCGGCCTGGTGCACGATGGCCTTCGAGCGTGGAAAACTGGTGAGAAAACTCATCAAGCGTTTTAATTTGCAACGATCGGCCAGAAAGAGAGAGAAAGAGGGAAAGGAGACGCGCGTCGCTAATTATAATACCCCGAGATCCAATCTCGGAGAGAAGGTTCCACGGTCAATTAAGCCGCTAGCGTTTACATTTCGCGAGATTTTTATTGGTCAACATACGTTAGAAAGTATGGTTCTGTATACACATAGAGTTCCTCGCGGTCGATTTTTCTTCGTCAGTTTCCTCTGCGCGATTTCAAGTGCATGGTCAACACAAATCCAACCGGCCGATCGGCAAGAGGTAAATACCCGCAATTCGCAATGACGTAAGACGATAAGAGCTGACGTTATTTTTTTTGTTGGTAACAAGAACCAGAGGCTTGTATTTCGCTTGACTACTCGAAATATTCCCGTTGCTTTCGACGATACGAGAAAATGTGTAAGCGAAAACTCGTGTTTGCTTCTGAGGGACAGATATTGTCGACGTGCCAAGTTTCCTTTGACTGCAATTTTCTTTCAAATCACCGACTGCTTCAAGTATATCAGTAAAAAAGTACATGATATAAAAACAAGAAGGGAAAATTAATTAGCCGTGAATTTTTGAAGCTGAAAAATGATTTTGGCGAGAGACTTGTCGACTGTTGTTGTCTCTTGACAACTGAATAACTTCTTCATGTTGTCAAAAGCAAGGGAAACATTTCGGGTGAAAGATCCGTGATAAAAGGAAGTCTCTACTTGTCAAAATCAAGCGTCTCATTAATACTCGTTCCATTCTGTGAACTGTCATTGCAATGAAAGTAGAATTTCAAGGGTCCGTCGTCCAGAAGTCGCGCTGATGCAACGTTTACTCAACATCCTCTCACGGAGAAGATCACCATCTTCCGCATTCTTTTTCTCTCTTTACGTCGCATTTTTCATTACGCCGCACTTACAGCCGAGTCACCTAGCGAGAGAGAATAACAAGCTTTTGTTCCATTATGTGCGCTTGCGAAAGCGATACTCGCGAAAGAGAGGAGAAGGCGACAATGCGTCTGCTTTGCGGCGCCTCGGTTTTGTGAAGAATTTGCCTCTTTGTTGTGGTTGTCGCGTTGCGGTCGCGTGTAGGATTCTTTTCTTTCATCTCTCCTTTTTCTCCCCGCACGTGCCAGAAAGAAGCAGGATTGTGCAGAAGCCGAGTCCCTCGGTCGACTGCATCAGGTCCCGCTGCAGCGACGGCGGGGGTGTTATCATGGTAACGCTGTCCGCTGATAGCGTGTAGCGTGGCGAAAATCGATATTTCCCTCATTTCGTATTCCGTATGGCAAGGGCATGCCCTATCTCTGTCCTCTTTCTCCCCCGTTACGCGAACGTGTCCCACAGTTTAGGCCGTGCAGTGATCGGCAATCCTGCAGTCGGAAGTATCCGAAGTCATCGTATTGTTTTGCGGGCCATTTATATTTCTTTAGGTCTCGGAAGCAATCCCGTTTCAAAAACAAATCCTATCCACGAGAAAGATTTATATGGAAAGGACGATTTTTTTGCAAAAGTACACACAGAAAAATACCTACTCTACCCAAATAATTGTTTCAAGTATTTCAAAAGTTTATCACAAACATAAAATTTATTCAGAATATATTTTGAATCCTAGTAAGTTTAATTGAGATTATTAAATTAAAACAAAATTCGATGACTTTATATAAAGTCACTTGTATCAATTTTATAATATTCTTCGAAAGAAAATAAATACTTATGTTTTGAATACATGAGTTTTTCTAAAATTTTATTGGTAAGTATATCAAATAAAATTGTCAAAAGAATATTTTTTGTTAAAGATAATCTTGTTAGTTAAAAGAAAGTAAATTGAATAATCACTTTTATAGCAATAGAACATTTTCCTATGTAAAAATTCAGTCAGATTGCAGATCTGAAAATAATTTTGTTGAACTATTAAAGTAATTATGTAGAATATTTAAATTGGTTGTTAGATTGTTAAATCTTTGCAAAATTGCCCATCATATTTGAATTCTCTCGTAATTACATATTTTGATGCTCTTACCAAAAATATTGTCAAATGTACTTAGCTAAATTAAATATTTTAGCAAAACTGTCCTTTCCGTGTATTGATCATGTGACCTTTTTCTCTAGAATGGAGACATGAAAAGTGAAAATTTATCTGTACAAATACGTAATGAATTTTCACGTTTTTGCCCTAGAAAAAAGGGTTCTTGATCGACCCTCTGTTTTTACATGGGGAAGAATCCTTCACTCTTTCTATTGTGATTCGAGACTATACTCTACGTTTTTGTGCAACAGCAAAATGAAGATGATTTCATAATCGGGAAGTTTATCGCAAGATACCTTGGAAATAAGTGCAAAAGTACACATGGTGACGATGTGACCTTTCGAAAAACATTTGTGATTACCTTGGGTCCATTTTAGAATATAATCTGTATTTTCTCTTAAATTGCGCCGGCGATATCGCCGCCATAATTCATAATTGTGAAAGTCAATTATCTAATTTCGTCGGAGATAATTTTGCACCGCGTTGCATCGTTTCTCCGATGAATATTAAAGTGTACGCGTCGCTAAGTCAGCGAGCTTATTTCGATGTTGACCGTTCATCGACCGGCTGTAAAAAACTGTAACAAATTTAAAACGTCCGAACCGTTGTTGTTATGCCGGGTTACCTCTATTCCTGGATTCACGAATGATCGATGGGAAATCGGGGTCGCCGCTTCCCTCTTCCCTTCCATTGACGGTCAACCGCATTACGTGTAATCGATCGATCCAAACTACGTGGAATTCATTCCGGAAAGATCTGTCGCACATCAGCAAGCATGACGAAAATCAACCCCTCCCCATAGTCTGGTAATGTCAGTTCGCAAGATTAATTAGCATTTGAAAAATGCGTTTTTGCTCTCTCTTCAGCCTTATTCATTCTTTTTTATCCTTTGCGTGCTTCCAAACCATTTGTGATTGAAATCAAAGTTGTCGACCCTTTGTAAGTAACAACTGGAAAAATCAACATGGTGCACGACGTTATTCCGGATGATCAATCCAACAGATTAGGGATTAAAACTACGGTGATCCCTACGATAACCATATTTTTTTTACAGAAAATAAATTTTAGGACTTTATCCCTAAATATTTCCAAACTAGTTTATGATTAAAGTCTACGCATTAATTTCTGAAATTTGTACTTATATAAAATTAAATTTATAAGTTGTTTTCATAAATATTCATTCATTAGTGACATTAAATATTGGAATGCTATTTAGAACAAAATTTTGAATAATATTATTAAAATGAAGGACAAAATTGAGTTTTGAAAAAGTTTTGAAATAAATGTAAACTAATTGAAATAAAGGACTGCCTTGTACAAAAAAGAATGTAAGGTCACGTAAATAACCCGATTCTGTAACGATAGTGTTGGTATCGTTATATTGTCATTGCGTAGATATGATAGAAAAACTGCGCAACAACAAATCAAACTGTTATTAAAGCCCGATTTTTTAATTATCTGATTAACTTGTTTAAACTTAACCTTACTTGATGATAGTAAAATTTATGTTCGTCTAGCTATGATAATCATTAAACTGATAACTTTAACATTTATTCACTACAAAATCTCTTTGAAGTGGAATCTCAAAGAGTGAAAATTAAGCTGGTCTTGAAAAACAGTGGCTCAGTTTTCAATCTTTAAGAGTAAGATTTCACTTTCGATTGCATTCAGAAACATCACGCGAATGTCCTCGTTTTATCTTTATTATTCACTCAATGTTAACACAAGGATAAGATGATACACGGGGCTATCCGTAATGTTTCCGAACGCAGCCTTTTAGAATGAGATAAAAAATTTTTAGAGAGATCAATTTAGTAATTAATCATAGATAGAAGAATACAATTTTTACCAAATCAGGTTAAACTTAATCTAATAAGGTATCAGCAAATGAAAACCATACCTAAGAGTTACAGAATCGGAGTACAAGTTGAATCCGAGTTTTGATCGTCTCGTCATACTCGTCAAATTGCGTGTCCAGTGACTTATTGGGTCCAATTAAGAGTACACAAACGTTCGTCAGGGTCACTCCAGAAGTCGCCTCCATGCAGTTAAGGCCAGTGGGTCATCGGCGCATCAAACGTGCAATATGTAACGAATGGCCTTTCGCGTTGCACATACGAAGGACATTCTGCTTTAATGCATCACGACTGCATTCTTGTTCCTTACCGGCTTTGATATGCTTGTCGCTCGATATGCTTGTCGTCGTAATAAGAAAAACATACGTGTATATGCCGATCTTTCTTATCATAATCTTTTCTTCGTCACTTCGCGCAGAGAAGTTTGCCGACCGATTTATTCGCCCGTTGAACATCAATTTCGACGACCGCAATCGACTTCTCCCTCTGTGTAATCACGGTAACATACGCGGGATGAGAATCACGACGCAACCATCACGAGAAACGTGAGATTGATCCTCTCTTCAATTTGCACATGAACCACCGTCCGACTCTTCGATCCCTATATTTTGACTCGCCATTCGTTTTATTATCATCAATTCAAACTGAGGAGGCTGCTGGTGATCTGTATTTATTTTATTTTCATTTTGCTGGAGTTTAACTCTTAGTACACACGATAATTTTTCGGTCCTTTACTACGTATGATGGATTATTTATGTTTATTTCAATAAATATACAAAAATTCTCAAAATTCTCACATATACTTTAATATCTTTAGAAAGATTTATTTATAAGATTGTGTATTTAAAAAAATTATAATATAAATGTTATATAACTATTTACTTGATGTATCTAGTTTTTCAAAGAAAAGACGTATGCAGGACACGAAAGACCGCGCGCGCGCGTGTGTGTGTGTGTGTGTGTGTATAAAAGATCCTACAACAGAATCTAGCCACAAGCAATTTTGTCAAAGGTAAAAATTCTATAACAGAGTCTGACCACAAACGATTTTGTTAAAATCCTACGGGAGAGAAAGATATATATAATTTCTCCCTGTATAAACTCATTCTAACTTATCTCTTTAATTAAGATTATAAAAAGACAATAAATTAGAGTGAGATAGTATATAGGAGATATTATATATATTTTTCTCTCATAAAAAATTTTAATAAAATTGTGACCAGACCTTCACATAGGATCTTTGATCAAAATAAGAATGAAAAAAAGATGTGTGTGTGTGTGTGTGTGTGTGTGTGTGTGTGTGTGTGTGTGTGTGTGTGTGTGTGTGTGTGTGTGTGTGTGTGTGTGTGTGTGTGTGCGTGTGTGTATATATA
>Ga0157363_1007737_pt1 | contig 10192 bp, 12 predicted proteins | sample AttsexASBM1_FD_111477 | JGI IMG/M metagenome (GOLD analysis project Ga0157363, IMG submission 111477) | Fungus gardens microbial communities from leaf cutter ant in Ribeirão Preto, State of São Paulo, Brazil - Atta sexdens ASBM1 | ecosystem: Host-associated > Fungi > Mycelium > Unclassified ...
CCGACCTCGGAAGAGTGGCAAGGCACAACCCGTTATTTAAACGGTGTGCAATTGGGTGAAATCACGCTGACCGCTAACCCGGCTTACCCTTCTACGTCGGTCGGTGTGCGCAGCCGTCACCCGCGACGGGCTATCCGGTCCCGCTATCTGGAGTTGCTGAACTATGGCTAAGAAACGCCGCTATCAGAAACGCGCAAAGGCACTGACAGGCGAGGACAACACGACCCCGGCTTACGATCGGTACTGGGACAAAGTTTCGGCCCAGTCAAATTCTGTTGCCGGTGTGCATGTGAACCATCGCACCGCTGAGGGCGTGAGCGCCGTTTATGCCTGCGTTTCTGCGATTTCTGAGACCGTAGCCAGCCTGCCGTTTTGCATTTACCGCAATACGCAGCAAGGCCAGATCCAGACCCAAACGCACCCGCTTTATGCGCTACTGAATCGCTCGCCTAACCAGTGGCAAACCGCGATCGAGTTCCGGGAAATGCTACAGCGTCACGTTCTGTTGCGCGGTAACGGTTATGCACGGCTGGAGTGGGACCGTAACGGGCGGATTACCGGATTAATTCCGATGCACCCCGACCGCGTGACGATTTACTGCAACGCCATTAACGATCGGCTGGTTTATGAGTACACGGACCACAAAGGGCGATTCTTCCGACTAAATCAGGATGATGTGTTGCATCTGCGTTACCACCCTGACGGGGATTACTTCGAGTATCGCGGACGCTCGCCTATTCGCGTGGCGCGTGATGCTGTCGGGCTGGCCATTGCGGAGCAGGCACACGGGGTGGCCATGTTTGGCAACGGGGCGAAACTCTCCGGCGTTATCACGACCCAACCGACCACGACCCCGGAACAGGCAAAGAACATCGCCCAGAGTTTTGCCGATGGCAATAGCTCGGTGCTCAACCACGGACGCACGCCGGTGTTGCCTGGCGGCGCTGACTTTAAATCCGTCGCTATGACCCTTGAAGATGCGGAGTTTATTGAATCCCGTAAGTTCTCGGTGATTGAGATTTGCCGACTGTTCCGCGTGCCGCCCGTGATTATTCAGAGCATGGAGCAGGCCAACTATTCAAACTCGGTGGAGCTGTCCCGCCAGTTTACCTCGCTGACGCTGGCCCGGCATTTGTGTTGCTGGGAGCAGGCAATAGACCGCCTCATTCTGAATAATCCCTATTACAGCAAGCATGACTTAGACGGCTTGTTGCGCGGTGATGCCGCTAACCGTGCCAGCTACTACCAGCGCGGGATCGAGGATGGCTGGTTGCTTCGGTCCGAAGTGCGTCACATGGAAAACCTGCCCGTTGTGCCAGGTATCGACGCCACCGACAGCCCGTCTACCTCGACCGCGATTAACGGGAGTGCCGCCAATGAAGAAGCGACGCAAGTTACCGCTTAACGGTGCCGCGTGGGCCGTGGTGCGTGAAGAAGTGTTATTGCGTGATCCGGTGTGCGTGATGTGCCTCAAGCGTGGGGTGTTTGTGCCGTCAACGCAGGTTGACCACATTGATAATAACGTGGGTGATTATACCGACGTAAACGAGTTGGTGAACCTGCAAGGGCTGTGTGACTCCTGCCACAGTCTGAAAACAGCGGCGGAAATGGGCAAGCATGTGGCGCTGGGTTGTGACCTGAACGGCCAGCCGATTGACCCCGCCCATGCCTGGAACGCTCAAAAAATCACCAGTTAGAAAACCGTTTCGATCCGCGCCCAGGAGGCTTTTTTTCACTCTGTCGAGTATCCGGGCGACCGATTTTAGGTAGTTTACTTATGAAACTATACCCAGGGTTATCAATTTCCGATCAGGTTGCCGCCGTCCAGACAGAATTGACCGGCGTCAAAGTGCCTGACCATGTGAACCTGCGTCACGGTGACTTGCCTTACTGGGAAACCATTGTTAAATCCCGTCCGGCAAAAACGTGGCACGGGTCCGATCTGATTCTGGCCGCTCAACTGGCACGGGATTATAACGACCTTCAAAAGCTGGCTGATGCAGTCGATCGGACTGGATTTCTGGTCGATGACAAACCGAATCCGCTGTTGCTGATTCAGGACCGGCTACACAAACGCGTGTTAGCGACCGCTCGCCAGCTCATGATCAACACGGTTTCCACCGTGGGCGAACAGAAAACGATTATCAAATCCCGCGATAATCTGCCTTCCCCGCCGCCGTCTGATTCAGACGACCTCTTAGCGGGGTTTGGTTTACAGTGACCCGCGCCGATCGGGTAATGGCATTCATCGAAAAATATTGCGTCACCCCCGAAGGGCAGGACGTAGGCGACCCGCTGCACCTGGCGGACTTTCAGCGCGACTTTATCCGGGACGTGTACGACAATCCGCACGGAACCCGGCGCGCTATCCTGTCGATTGCCCGTAAAAACGGCAAGTCGGGACTGATTGCCGCGCTGATTCTGGCGCATCTGGTCGGGCCGGAAGCTGTGCCGAACAGTCAGATTGTGTCCGGTGCCATGAGTCGCGAACAAGCGGCGCTCGTCTTTCAGCTGGCGTGCAAGATGATTAACCAGTCTGAACCGCTTAAGGCGATTGTGCGCATCGTGCCCAGCTCAAAACGGCTGATTGGTTTGCGGGTGAATGCCACGTTTCAGGCGCTGGCCGCTGACGGCAAGACGGCGCAAGGTTTATCGCCGGTGCTCGCGGTACTGGATGAAGTCGGGCAAGTTCGCGGACCACAGAGTGATTTTATCGATGCCATTACGACCAGCCAGGGGGCGTATGATAATCCACTGCTGATTGCGATCAGTACCCAGGCGGCCAGCGATGCCGATTTGTTTTCTACCTGGATTGATGACGCACAAACCGGACTCGACCCGACGATTGTCTGCCACGTCTACAGCGCACCGGCTGATTGTGATCTGCTGGATGAATCCGCCTGGCGTGCCGCTAATCCGGCGTTAGGACAATTCCGAAGCCTTGCCGACCTGAAATCCCAGCTCGAACAGGCCCAGCGTATGCCTTCGATGGCCAACAGTGCGCGCAATCTGTTGCTTAATCAGCGTGTGGCGACCGACAGCCCGTTTATCAGTGCTGAGGTATGGAAAGCGTGCGGCGGGTTGCCAGAATTGCTTACAGGCCCGGTTTATGCCGGTTTAGACCTGTCCTCGCACAAAGACTTAACCGCCCTTGTGCTGATTAGCCGTGTAGGCGATGTCTGGCAGGTCGAACCCCACTTCTGGACACCGCAAAAGGGATTACGTGACCGCGCCCAGAAGGACCGCGCGCCCTATGATATGTGGGCCGAACAAGGGTTACTGCATACCACGCCGGGGGCAACCGTCGATTATGAGTTTGTGGCCAACGATATCGCGGCGATCGTGGGTGACTATGACGTCCAGGCAATCGCGTTTGACCGCTGGCGCATCGAGGTACTCAGAAAAGAATTTGAGCGCATCGGTGTATCTCTGCCGCTCGTTGAACATGGCCAGGGGTTTAAGGATATGGCCCCGGCACTCGATACGCTGGAAGCGGAACTCCTTAACCAACGTATTGCCCACGGCAATCACCCGGTGCTGACCATGTGCGCCGCTAATGCCATTGTCACCAAAGACCCCAGCGGAAACCGCAAGCTCGACAAATCAAAACGCACGGGCCGTATCGATGGCTTACAGGCGCTGGCGATGGCGTTCGGTGCCACGGCAAAGGCCGAACAGCCCGTTATGCAATTCACAGAGGTTATTTTTGCATGAGTACGATCACTGTAGACCAGGTTAAAACCTATCTGCGCATCGATGACGAGAACGCCGCCAACGATAACCAGATTCAGACCCTGATTGATGCCACTGAAAGCCATATCGCGAAACAGCTGGGCGCGGATATGCCGGACACGCTGGAATCGCCGCTGATTGCTGCCGGACTGCTGATGATTGGCGATCTGTACGCCAATCGCGAACTCCAGGGACCGGAAACCTATTACCAGAACCAGACGTTTAAGCGGCTGCTACACCCTTACCGCTCGATGAATGTTGAAATTAGCCAGTAAGCGACACAAAAAAAAGCCGCAGTTTGCAGGGCGGCTTTGAGGTAGCAGAAGTATTTCGATGTTCACGGGGATTGTGAAACAGACTGGCGAGCGCGTCAATTGCTGGCAAAGCCATCACCCCGTGTTATTATTTTTTCGTGAACGTGAGTTTGTTCGCCCATGTTCATGGCTTATCCCTCGGTTCGGGACCGGATCCCGCGCTTGGGAACCCGGCCAGCGTTGAAACGCCAGCGCTGGCCAACCTTCTGATATTATCGTGATACCAAAGTGATATTATATCGGTATCGTACCAGTATCATATCGATATCGTATCTGTATTATATCAGTATGGTAGTGATATCATCGGCATTCCCTTTACACGGAGTCCCGAACCATGACCGCCCCCGTAAACTTTATGCTTCGCATCCCGCCCGACCTGAAAATCCTGATTGCCGACCATGCCAGGAAAACCGAACGCAGCCAGCAATGGGTGATCCTGCGCATTCTGGCGAACTACTACGACGCGGAACAGAACAACCGCCCTACCCTTTCGACTGAGAAATCCCCTAACACAGCCCCCGATAAGGCCGATTCTGTGGCGGTTCCTAAGCGTATGGACCCCAAAGCGGATTTTATTGGCTATGACGAGGCGCGAATGATTGAATTTATCGTCGCGTTCAATCAACAGCGAGAAGAACAGGGAATGAAGCGAGACAATCACGCGTTAGCGGATGCGATGAACGCGCAAGGCTTCAGGACGTTAATTAATTCTGAAATTACTAGCCACTATATTTCACATTTCATCATTAAAAATTGCTCGGATCAGGCAGTCAGGCCGAAAGCCCAGGACTGAACGCAAAAACGGCAAGGATTTTACCCCTTGCCGCCTTCACACGCTGCTGTCAAACCGATGAATCAAAACACCCAGCGAGATTATTTACTCTGTGATGTTGAGTGTCAATTGGTGCGCATCTGCCTCACCACATCCAGCAAAAATCCCAGCTCGTAACCCTTCATCGCTGGCAACGATACACGCTTACCCTTGACCAGATCACGGGCGATAGACATAATTCGACTTGATGACATTTTAAAGTTCCTCGACAGGTCTTTAAGTGGATTCCGCGCCCCGCAGTGCTTCCAACACTGGCGGGGCATCGTGTTTTTAATCTGGGTAAAATTCTTCCTGCATAATCTCCTCAAACGACCACGGACATTGTTTTGGGAATGTCGAGATAGGCAAACCTGTCTGTTTGTTTGCCGCCTTAACCGCTTTTGGATAGGCCGTTGCCATGAAATCAGGTACGAGGCGATCAAATGTATGGTTATCCTTCATTAAGGCTTCAATTTCTTCTCTTGATCCGTCTATGGAATCTGACCAGCTCCCTCCTCTCCGTACTGATTGATATTTCCATTTCAGCAGATGCGATAACAGCCTGATAAGCTCAGAAACCATAGAACGCTTATCCCGCTTACCCATCGATTCAATCTCCTCTGCTAAGTTTTCAATATCCACGGCTGACAGGTTGCCTGACCGTAACAGGCTGGCTTGTTCCTGCGTCCAGACGTAAAAATCTGTTTCGTAATTGGTATGCATAGTTACCTCTTCTCTCTGCGTGACTTGCCGCACAACGCCACCGGGCAAGGTGGCTAAATTATGCGTTTAATCTTCGGTTCGTGTGCTCTATCTCCGTCAATAATGCCGAAATTACCCTTTGATGATTTCCGCATGTTCTTAACGGCCTTCCAGTGTGCCGGTATATTTCCACGCCAGAAATGATCAGGTGAAAACATGTAGGTTTTACCCCTGGCTATGTTTGGTACTTCAACTATAAATCCCTCATCAATTAATGACTTTACACCCCTACTGACACGTGATGTCGAGATTCCTAGCCTTGCCGCTATATCTCTTTGACCCACTTCTATGTGGTTGTTGTATCCAACGTTAGACAGCATGACTAATAACACTCGCATCGGCTCTGGTTTGAGTCGGGTAGCGATCTCTTCAAATGCTGGTAAATGCACTGTGCATGTCTCCGAAAAATACGAGTTTGGTTTAGGTGCTTTTAGCTCTGGACCTGGTATAATTTCACCGGTTGATTTTTTGACCGTGTAGTTTATGTAGTCGTCATCTTTTGACATAACCAGCCTATAAAAATTGGTCCGAAATGAGATCTCAAAGTGCGCCAACACTTGCTGATCTCTCCCTTAAAAACGACATTAAAATGAATCTAGATTGTACTTATTTGCATGTAATGTTCAATATAATGAAAGTTAAATCTTCGTAACTATATGTATTTTATGAATATTTTTTTCACCCCTATATATTTAAATAAGGGTAAAATTGATCAAAAAATGATCAATCAAAGATCAGAGCGTAAGTGCTATCTATCAGACCTGATTCCTTTCCGCTTCCTCGTTCACTGACTCGCTAACGCTCGGTCGTTCACTGTGGCGAGCGGTCCCGACTCAGAAAAAAAAGTTAACCCTTCATCGTGCAGCCGATCAGGCTGAGGGCGTCAGCCCGTCACAAAAAAGTGTTTTGAAGTTCGTTTTTGTTCTGTGTAACGCGATCAGCGGTACACGCTGTTGACCTCTGCAAGTTCAAAAGCGGCTTAACAGGGAAAAACCTGTCACTGAGCTAAATCTCAAGCCCAGTGCAAGTAGTGCTCGCCGCAGTCAGAATTTTAATTCTGGCGAGGAAGCGCAAGAGAACCGATCTGACATATTGCACTGACGCACTGAACCCAAAAGTAAGCGCCACAAACTGAAAACCGATCACCGAAAAATAATCAGGTGATTATAAATCCCAGTAAGTAACTGTTTACATTAATAATTATGGCACAAAGTGCAAAAACAGTTAGCAGGCTATGTATCTACAATGTTTCGCACACATTGAGATGTTTTAGAGAGCCTTCTATGCAATACGTCAAACCCAGCACGCCGGAAGAGCGTGAAATCAGGATGCGGATTTTCGCCAATGGCACCAGGAACAGTAAAACCGGCCAGATGGACGCCAGAGAGCGACAGAAGGCATACAGAATGGTTCATCAGGAAATATTGCGGCACAGAAGCGCACAGCGCGGAATGAAGTACGATCCCGACCTTGAGAGAGAGTTACAGGCCATGCACGACCGCAAAGGCAAATCCTTACGCCAGCGAAACTTTGAAGAAGCCGCCGCACGGCCTTACAGCTGGCAACCGTCGAGACCGGCGCGCGCATGAGTGATTTACTCTTAGCGCTGGCGCTGTCGATTATTTTAAATGTCGCGCTCTTTTTTTTGTTGTTATCACCTCGCCGGAATTAATCCCGATGCATCTTGTCATTGAAGGCTTATTTTTTTTGTTCACCTCGTTTATCTGATTTACGGATTCAGTTTTGCCGCCCTGTTACTGCTGGCAGGGTGGCTTTTTTATCGCGGAAACTTAATTACCTATGATGACCCAATTAAGCGACGTCCTGTTATTTATCACCCTGTACTGGTTCAGCCTGTGAATAATGAATTACCCGCTGTATTTGTGGAAACCTACGGCAAATATAATAACGGCATCATGGCCGGGAAATGGTTATACCCCACGGAATATGATTCCCGCGCCGACTTTTACGCCGCCTGCTTTGAATTACACGCCGATGAATCACAACCCGAATTAATGTTTACTGAGGTTGAGAATTTTCCGAACGGTAACGCCGCTGTGAGTGAACCCGGCTGGATCGACTGGGAATTCATTGAAGGCTATCAGAAGGCCGACGAGAACCACCACGCCGCCGCCTATGTGGCGTTTGTAGAATGGTCCTATGATACGGACTACAGCAAGTTTGAGGATCTGTATTACGGGGAAGCGGAATCTGAAGAGGCTTTTACCGAATCCTTTCTGCATGACACCGGCGCATTATCTGAACTGCCCGACTGGGTATTACCCGCCATTGATTTTGAATATCTCGCACGGGATTTATTCAGTTCAGATTTTGCGATGCAGGATGGCTTTGTTTTCCGTAATGGTTAAAAACACCGGTTTGATCGTGAATCTGGCCGCTAATCGGTGGCCATTCACTTTTTTGCATAAACCCTGCATATGCTGAATTATTATCTTTAAATATTCCCGACCTTTCCCCCGACTTTTCTTTCAGAATTCACGTACACGCGCCTGATTGAGTCTGAAACGTTATCCGCTTATTCACGAAATCCGTTTTATGTTCAATAGCTCGCTTTTCAGCAAAATTTCACTGAGCGATCATCGGCTTAAAATTTAGCTGATGATGACCACTAAGCTAAAAATTTAGTTGAGTTATCACCGGCCAAAAATTTGACCCATTAACATCTGAGAAATTTAATCGGCTAAACCCTAAGCCGATTTCGAATACCTGACCTGTTTACTGGGTTATTCGTTTTTGTTCACTGTAAACTGAAAGGTAAATTTCTGGTTTACGTTTGATGTATTTGTGATCACCTGTATATAATCACAGCAACCCTACGATTGCAGGTTGCTGAAATGACTAAAATTAACGAGCTGCGCGAACAACGCGCCGCCACCACTGACCAGATGGCCGTGATGCTGAACGCCGCCGCCGCTGCCGATCGTGATCTGACGGATGACGAGGCAACCCAGTTTGATGCCCTGACCGCTGACCTGGAGCGCCGCGACAAAATGATTAAGCGCTTCGAGTACATGCAGGATCAGGAAGTGCGGAGCGTGGTTCCGCTGACCGATACCGCCCGGAACCTGGAAAAGTGCGTTAGCGTGCTGAATGTGCTACGCGCCCAGACCGATGGCCGCGCCCTGACCGGTGCTGAACTGGAATACTCACAGGAAACCGAAAAGCGGACCGGACGCAAAGCGCAAGGTGCGTTTATTCCGTTCTCGGTGTTTGAGCGCCGCGACAATAACACCACGAACGCCGCTGGACTGGTGCCAACCGATCACCGTGCCGATCAATATATCGATGCACTCCGCGAAAACCTGATGGCGCGTCGTCTCGGTGTGCGTGTGCTGTCGGGGCTGGCTGGCAATGTTGACGTGCCGAAGTACGGCACCGGCACAGAACTGGGCTGGGTGGCCGAAGGTGGCGCGGTGCCGGAATCAGAAATGAGTTTCGGATCGGTCACACTGTCACCGAAGCATGTTGGCGGCAAAACTGAAATGTCACGCCAGCTCATCATGCAATCCTCGCCGGACATTGAACAGCTAGTGCGTGATGACCTGGCCTATATGATTGCCAAGCAGCTGGACTACGCCATCATTGCGGGAACCGGTGAGAACAACGAGCCGCTAGGCATTCTCAATACTGATGGCATTCAGACCGGGACACTAGCAGTACCACCGAATAACGTCGAGGTGATGCGGTTCATTCAGCAACTGGAAGATCAGGAGCTGTTTAACGGTCAATGGCTGGTCGATTCCACCGCGAAAACCGTCTTTGCCACCACGCTGGTTAGCCCCACGTCGAGCGGTTCCGATTTCCTGCTGCAAAATGGCGTGATGGGCGGTTATCCGCTGAACGTGACGCGCCGCCTAACCGATCAGGTGATTTTCGGTGACTTCTCACAGGTGCTGTTGGGCATCTGGTCAGAGATTGACATCCTGGTGAACCCTTACGCGGAACCGGCCTACAGTCGCGGCGGTGTGCAGGTTCGCGCAATGGCAACGTGTGACGTTGCGCTGCGTTATCCAGAAGGTTTCGTGCTAGGTGCATTTGATACCACCGGATTTTTTGATAATCCGACCGGTGCCGTTGAGCCTGGCAGCTGATGGAAACCCGCGCCTTTCAGGTTTCAAGCAGTGGCCGCACCCTGACCGGGTACGCGGCAACATTCAACACGCCAACCCGGATTGCTGACTTTGACGAGGTGATCCGCCCCGGTGCCTTTGCCGAAACGCTTAATTCTGACGCTGTAGGCGCGATTACAGCGCTTTACGAGCACAATCCACAGAATCTGTTAGGTCGGGTCGGTAGCGGCACGCTAAGGCTGTCTGAGGACGCCACAGGACTGGCGTTTGAACTGGATTTACCGGAAACCCAGTTAGGCAACGATGTGCTGACACTGGTTAACCGTGGCGATCTGGCGGGCATGTCGTTTGGCTTCCTACCGACCTCGGAAGAGTGGCAAGGCACAACCCGTTATTTAAACGGTGTGCAATTGGGTGAAATCACGCTGACCGCTAACCCGGCTTACCCTTCTACGTCGGTCGGTGTGCGCAGCCGTCACCCG
>Ga0157363_1007738_pt1 | contig 10190 bp, 5 predicted proteins | sample AttsexASBM1_FD_111477 | JGI IMG/M metagenome (GOLD analysis project Ga0157363, IMG submission 111477) | Fungus gardens microbial communities from leaf cutter ant in Ribeirão Preto, State of São Paulo, Brazil - Atta sexdens ASBM1 | ecosystem: Host-associated > Fungi > Mycelium > Unclassified ...
AGCATGTACTGCGTAGCTCGTCGTACATTAAGTAAGGGCGGTAGGGGTGGAGTTTAGAGGGTGGACCCTCGACCAGCAACACATTTCGCATCTCCCTTTCATGCAATGGCGTCTCTTGTGCTGCCTCTTTGTATTGCCCCGATGCCCGTATTAAATATAATTAGTAGCTTCATGTCTTCCAAGTTTTCAAATTTACATAAATAATTATTGAACTTAATTCTATAAAGAAATAATTCGTTTTTTACTACTTATGTTAAATTGTTTCTTAATAATATTAATATATTATTTTTATCTTATATTATATTATTTAAATATATATTATATATATATTATGTTATTTTGATTATGAATTTTAAATACTGATAGCATAATAATTATTTATTACTGTTTAAAGAGATTGTACCTGTTTCACACGAGCGAGAACCTATGTTAAATAAATCTCTTTAGCCTGCTACATGCTTTCAAATACTAAGACCTAAAACGGTGTATAAAGTTACTATTGACGTTTCAAGTGTGGCACGAGCATCATTGCATCGGTAATTGATGTCTACCTGCAGTGATTTTTACCTGCGCGCGTGCCGCGTACCTGTCATGCATGAGAGTTAGGTCCAATCGAATCGATGAAGCGCGAATAATAGGGTATCAATACCTGTTGCTGAAAACGCTTTCTGTTACCTGTTTCAATTGGCCCATTTGCGATACCGCAAGAATCGAGGCATCTATAAGTCACCCATGACGGTTAGTTTGCCGTCCGTAATAATGGACACTTCGAACTTTGCTTTTTGAAATGTTTTACATAATTTAAGTACCTCTTTATTTTCAATAAATTTTCATTTATAATTGAAAAGATGAAATAAATTTTTTCAAATAAATAATTAGATAAATATAAAGAGTTAGATCTTGAACAGATTTTTTTTATGTAACGATAAAACTTTTATAGGAAATAGTGTTTTTATTTTGTGTATATATGTATTATAAAATATTAAAATAAAGTACAAACAGATTTCTCGAAAGTATACAAAAAATAATACCCATTCAAAATTAAATAAAGAATAAAAATTTGAATCGAGTCCAATTTTATTCATCTAATTATCAACATAAATTTCCTAACAAATATAAAATTTAGGCTGATATTCTGATCTTTTTTTATTTAAGATCGTTTTAACAGTTCAATCTTAAACCAATCATAGAACGGTATATTTTTATAGTCTATTCTTATTTTAAGACCATCTTAAGTAATGTTAAGATCACCATAAATAATGTATAAGATTATTTTAAATAATATATAATATTAAGATGTTAATGTACGAGGCTCTGATTGGTTCTGTAATTGGTTCTTAAGATGGTCTTAAATATAAGTTCCGACTATAAATACGGATCATATAGAGTCATATTAGCATCTTGAGACATTACTTAGGACAGTTTTAAAATAAAAACGGATTACAAATCGTTTCAACTGCCAGACTAATTTTGTCTTAACAAAAACGTTTGATATATTATAAAAATTATAAATTGTGACTTAAAATCTTAAAAGAAAAAAGATCTTAAGTAACCTTTAAGAGCTTTTACGTTTCGGGAACTTCTTCTTTGAAAAGTTCTTTGTTTCCAGTTACCACTTATAATAACTCAAAAATAAACACTTTGAATTTGTGAAAGAATTTATAATGCCAATTACGGTGACGAATTTGTCGAAATTGCTGCGCATCAGAATCTGACATGGCCCGTTTATCGGGGTCGTTAAAAGTACGGGCGAGTAACGAGCATGAAATGAAGTTTTAATGGCGCCGAGTTGGAACCAGCAATGTCGTATTTTGTTGTGTCTTTTTGGGGGTCGCGGGGTTGGATGTAGGAGGGTCGATAAACGCCATCGTCACCTTTTATTCCACATCGATGGCGGCGATCAGAGCTTACGAAAGATTCGGCTTGAAGAAAGCCAAATCACGATCGACCTTCTCACTATATACTTAGCCATCGCATCTGATGGCGCCGAGAGGAGGACGACGAGAGTTAATTACTGCATAATTAACGTGTAAGGTAATCTGGGACTTACGTTTCAACCGAACAAGAGAACGCGAGGACTCGTTATTAGCGTCCTGCCTATAAGACTTATGCCTTCAAGCATCTCCTGTTAAAAAATATTCTTAAAGTATGTTTTTTCTAAAATTTGTATTAATAAATTGTATTAATGTAAAAATAAATTTAATTTTTGGTAGTAATTGATAACAATTAATTATCTGATTAATACTACGCAATCAATATAAAACTAAATAATAATTTTAATGTGTTACATTTTTTTATACTTTTTCTCTACCTTAATTACGGATATATTGCGTTTCTATTACTTATTATGATGAGACATCGATTTTAAAAACACTTTATAATTTTTTCAAATTAGATTTAGATTGAATTAAATTAAATTGTAACTTTTAATTCAAAAAGGTATTGCATAAAGTTAGTTGAGTATACTAAAACTATTTGTTATTTTAAAATAAAAAAAAAATTATCAAGAGATAATTATAATTTTGGAATCAAGGCGCGGAAGGAAGTGCGCGATAATTGATTAAACTTATTTTAATGTGATGAAAAAATTGATTATAAATAATTCTGAATTTATGATTTAATTGTATTTCTGTAAAAATTAAATTTTTACTTTATGAGAAATTATAGAAATTATTTTTTTTTATTTTTTTAAATATCTAATTTCTATTTTATAAAATAATTTAATATTTTAATTTTTAATTATGTAATTACTATTTAAATTTTTCTAAAATTATAATTAGTTTTAACAGGATATTATTTGAGAAAAGTTCGTTAAAAGAAAACAAATAAAACAGTATTCAGTATTGTGTTACACCCTATATATATATATATATATATATATCATGTATAAATATTATCGACTATAAATGATAAACAAGTTTCAAACATTTCTCAATAGAGGGTACGCATTTCATTACAGCACCCTTACTTGTTTACAGTTCTCTCTATTATCGACTATAAAGGGGTAAAACAGATATCTAATTTGCCATATTCAGTGATTCTCAAAGCTTACGTAAGAGAGTTTAATGTTCACATTAGAAAATATCTCACGTTCTCGATTACGTCGCGTTAAGCTTCTAAAAGAGATTTATAAACGCGATAAAATGAATTTCCATGCCAATATGTGGCGGCGACGGTCAAATTACCGGAATAAATTAGAATTTAGTATTATGTTCGACTGATTGCTTTCGTATATTTTCCGTGAGAAACGTTAAAGACAAATAGCCCTTTACTCTCCCTATCTAATTATGGGACGCGTAAATATGATAGCAGTTACATAAATTTCCTTTGTCATTTTATATAAAGTTTTTATATAAGTCATTAAAAATTTTATTTAAGTCATTAAAAAATGTAAATGTACATCACATGTATGTATATATTGAAGTATGTCTATTTTTTACATTTATTATTATCTATAATTTATATAGTCTGTAAATTAACCTTTGTTTCAAATATATTAACATAAAAGAATTATTTCCATATACTTATATATAATTTACAGAACAGAATAATTTTATCATAATATAATTTTCATATATTATATTATTAATGCATAATTTGTTTAAAGAAATAATTATAAGATTTCCAGCGTTGACTGAGGTAAGCCAGTCCATCTAGCGTAGAATGATAAAGAGTTAACGAACTTTCGGCCTCGTCAAGAGGTACTCGCAGAGGTACCTACTCGAAACTTGCCGATCGACCTTGCAGCGAGGAGCCGGTTCTGATGCTCGGCAATGTATTCTCTCTGCTGTAAAAACAGTTATTATTTTTCCGGCGATTGTTCGTGGCGGCAGATGTATATTGAAAGAATCTCTCCTCACTCGGTTTCCGCCCCGCACGGCCGACTCTTTCTCCCGTCGCGTCGTATCGACGCGATAGGATTTGCATACGCGGGAACGAATCGGTCCGGGTCCGGAAGGACGGCAGGTAGGACGACGACGTACGATATGCAGTCGTCCTAACATTGCGCCGTGCACTGGCGCGCCGTAGGGTGAAAATGAAGTGGCCCGGGCGCATTAATAACTGCACAAAGGGGGCTGCTCAAAGATCGGAGTGGGGTGCACGTTTGGCCCGCGATAATGCATAAATTAAGCCGAAACGAGTTTCGCGGGCCAACGGCTTCTCGCCATGACGACCGGACGCTGTGTTGTTTGCGCTGTGTTGTTTTGTTCTCCTCTCCGGTGCTCGCCGCGGGAATTTTTCTCTTGAAGACATCGTTCACGCGAATCGAAGTTCTCCTCTCGAACCAAACTAAATGGATATTCCGAATAAATACAAATTTTGACTTCCTTATATCCTTAGTACATATTTCTTACATATCTTTTATCAATTTATATATGCCATTAAATACGTGTAAGTAAAATGAGTGACGTTAAATATATGATAAAGGTTCGAAAATCTGCTGAGAAAAATTTCTGGTTGAAAATGAACGAACGAGAAGAATCTGATTACATCAATCAGACACTTTTTCCAGTGCGCTTATTTATATAAGACAAAACTAATTGTAAGATGATTCTGTTTTTTAATAAAATATATATATATATATATATATATATATATTATGCTACAAATATAATTAGATAAAATTACATGTGTTACTAGATAAAATAATACTTAGCTGCTGTAAGTGATTGATTATTAAAAACTGTTAAGCTTGATTAAATAATTTAGACGTCTAATATTGCAATAAATACTATAATGACATGTATCAACTAGTTAAGCTTTTTAAAATTCCTAGATTGAAATGCTGAAAATTATTTAAACTAATTTATTTTATTTACAAATAAAGATAATTAAGACAATTGTTCTTGTAATATTAAATAAGTACGTATTCATAGATAGATAACTTATAATTCAATAAGCATTTACGAATTTGAATATTTAGAGATCTCATAATAGTATGGTTTTTTTCAAAAAAGAACATCCTGCTTTTTGTCCGTCAGAATAACGCCATTGGATTCTTGAGACATCGCGGTAGCTCATCTTGCGCTTTTCAGCCGACCTGCCTACGCCACTCCAGACAGCTTTGTTCCTTTCTGCAGTACGAAAAGCAATTGTTTCGTGTTAGTAGTCTGCAAGAGAGAAAGAATGCAGGACAAAGAATGGCTGCTGAAGGGTGGATTGGGGACAGAAATTATAAATGCGCGACTGCCGTCGACACCCCATTACTTGGTTAGGGTTCTCGTCCTTTCGACGCCACTGCATCGAGGATTCTTCGTACGATCAAAAACAAAAAATAGACTTTTATGCAAGAAACTATATTTATACTATATTTATACTAATATAAATATGTCTGTATTATAATTGGTTTTTAAAAAATTTTATATATATATCTGTTATGTTTTCTTTTCTTCTATTAATTTAAGACGAATGATTAGAAATCCGTTATTATATTTTTATTATATATTATTATAATATTCTATGTTTAAACATTTTTATTATATATTGTTATTATGATATTTTATGTAAATATTCATCTTTATATTTTTTTATTTCTCGATTTTCAAAATTTTGTGATTTAACAATACCATACTTATTTCTCGATTACAGTCCTTGATAGAATTATAATAATCACAAAATATATTTGACAAAATTTTGGGAAAATCAAGAGAATGGAAAAAGAATAGAAAAAGTCAAAGTATATAAAATGCTTATAATTTTATTTTTCTTTGATAATATTTATTATTCTATTATAAAATTAATTTTTCTCGCCAATTGTAATAATGAAGTTTATTTCCGAATCATCCGAAATCATCCGAAATCATCCGAAAGAATTAATTTATAAATTCAATATATTTTAACTAATAATCATCTTACATGAGTCACAAATTGTGGCGAAATATTTTCAAACTTTTAATTATACAATGGCGAATGCATAGGTATATTTTAATGTTATTTTCCAATATCAATAGATTTTTCTTTTTTAATAAATTTGATTGGCCTAATATATTATTCGATATGTTTAGAATAAAGAATAGTCATCAGATTAGAATAAATAGTAAAATTTTTAGAAAGAAATTATTCATTCCTTTCATAACGTTACGAACAAAAAATGTCATTTTGGTAGAGCATGTAAAAGAGTCTGATTTTTCCAAAGCTAATATGACTCTGTTGAATTTACGCGCATAGCTGGACACCGGCATGTTCGCGTAAACAAGTTTATAGGGCGAAACTCGTATTTTTTCCTTTTTTTTTACCGTGTTCTCGTTTTTCCACTCAATTCAGCCCCGTAAATCCGGGTCCATGTTGGTCTGGAGTTGAGCGCACACTCCGATCGATCCAAGGCGTCGCGACGTCTACCTCTCTTTTGGATTCTCGGCATATGTTTCCCTTCGAATCTGTCGACAGGGAGTACCTTCTATCAGTTCAAATCCTTCAGATCGAGACGTAGGCATAAAAAAGATCTTAAGGATATAACTGACAGGATAAAATTGAAGACCACGTTACAACGTGCAATGATTAATTGTATACCTAACGATAAAATAAATTTTGATATAAAACTTTATAATGCTTTTCATTACTTAGAATACTATTATAATTAGTGAAAACAAAATTTCCTTTTGTATAAATAAAACGTATTTAATACGAAATGTGATAAAATTTTGCAATAAAATGTTAGAAATACGATGCAATTTCTTGTAAGAAATAATAAAATGTTTTTCTTTTAAAGTTAATCTTTCATTAATAATCTAATATGCGGAGTAAAGATAAAGAGAGACAATATATATGATTTTCTCGATTCCGATGAAAGCGTAATGTTCTAAGAGAGTTTGACGTAAGTAAAACTGCATGGGACTTTCCCCGTCTGGCGGTTCTCCCTACATTTCCCATATCACGTTTCAAGACACACGAAGGTAAATGAGAGTCTCGCGGAAAAGATGTTATTGATGACAGCGTTAATAATGGATCGGGTTCTCAGCCGATAGATATCATTAACGATCATCTGCCTGAGCTACAGTGGCTTCGATCAATCATACGAAATGCCGACGTCGTCGGCAGACTTCTCTCCCGCTCCATTCGGCTTCCATTCGCCCCCGACCACTCGTGTTGTCGTTTCTTCTTTCGGCCCAACCCCTCACCCCCACAACGTCATCGTCTTCGAGTAATTCCTGCATGGGCTGGGATATCTTTTTTCCACCCGCCAGCCTGGAGATTCGCCAAGATTCATTCATCACCGGCATCCGAGGGCGCGAAAGGAACGCCGCAAAAACCTGTTCGCAGGATGAGAAAAGAGCACGCGAGGAAGCGAGCTGAAGCGAATCAAGGTGGAGAGAAGGTCGTTATCGCTACAGCACGAATGCGTGGCGCCGGTTAGAATTATCGGTATGACGTGAGAAGACTGGAGAGAATAACCGAGAAAATATAAGTATATATAATTAAAGATATAAATAATTAATTAAAAGTACGACAGAATTATTATTAATGTAATTGATATTATTGTCAATGATATTATAATTTAAATAGGGTAGCACATAATGCTATATGTATGTAATAATACTTTTGATCCGCTGCCACGAGTATTTTCTTCAAAGAATTAGCTACATGGTTTGCGAATTATCTCCGTATCTTGATATATCGTTAAATATTAGATATACAAATAATATTATATACGCAGACAGAGAATAATATAATAAAATAAAAGAAGCGATAAAAATTAGAATGTGCAATGTAGAAAAAAATCTAATAATGAGTTTAGTTGTGAGACTTTTGTAAACACACATAGAATCATGTAAATGCGCCTAATCGTGTGCGCGATGCAAAAATCTCTCTGCGATTTCCATCTCGCGCTTTCGTCAGCAAAGAGCAAGCGTATATAAAAGCTGAAAAGCTGAAAAAAGCTTTCGATTCGGTGGTGTCAGTTGGATAAGAGTTCCCGCTTTAGCTCCTTGTCTTCGCTTTTCTATTCGTGTTGATTTTCTCCCCTTCTTGACTTTCTCTCCTCTTTACGTACGTTTTATATTTAATTCTCCCACACTACGGCGCGATGCTATAAAATGAGAACAAGGATCGAACCTTACTTCCTAATTTCATCTAAGTTACGTGTATATATCTGTTTTTCTCCATTGTTTTTGTAACACGAACACATCGCATTACGCAAAAGCCTTTAAGTTCTTCTCTTCTTTATCCTACAGCGAAGATACAGCAAAGGATATGTTTTTAAAAAAGCAAGTTTTATAAAAGTCTGAAATTACAACTCTAATATAATAATTAATAAAATTAATTACTTATAAAATATGTATATACATTAAAACACAGAATCTTCTAACGTCTAATCTTCTAAGAAGATTTTTCTACACTTTTTTTTATTCATCATAGAAAAGATATAAAGTACATATTTGACGTTGTATCTAATGAACAAACAATTGCGAACTAGATAGCGAAAAATAGCAGTAGTCAATAAAATTTTGACAAGATTGCTCTAATTTTCATGAATTTATTTACTAAATGTATCGCAAATGCAAGCGATCATTTTTTTACAATTATTCGTGCTAAGATTATTTTAAAATTCCTATGAGATTATTATCTATCAACAAAATTAGCGATTGAAATATTTCCAATCGCCAATGTTATGCGCATATTCATACACGCGTACGCGTGTCCGTATCCTCTTTTGGATACAATGTGTGCGCGTCAAGAATACACACTATTGATCGTGGGTGGATGCGAGAGAAAGAGAGGGGGAGGGAAAGGAAAAAAAGAAGGAAAGGAAGGACGTGGAAATGGCGGGAGCGGGAGGAAAGAGACGGTGAGCGCCAGGAAATACAAGGAACCAGACCGAGCAAAGAATTTTTCTCCTTTCCATATTTTTCATGCAGAGAATACGACACCCTCTAATAAAGTTCAACTAAGCATCTTACTTTTTGATGAAATTGAGTTCTAAACGGAAGTTAATGACGTTTTTTTAACGAATGTAATGATATTCACTTTGTGAATTATTTCACTCGTAACTTTATATTGATTATGCATCGATTATATATGTTATTCAAGGTATAATGTTTAAATATATTTTGTAAAAAAATAAAATGGGTTTTAGCGATTGACATAGCTTATTAATTTATCTAAAATAATATGATTTATAATGTATTAATAAACAAGTTAAAGTTAGAAATACGCAACAAGATACAAAAATATATAGATTTTGAAGTAATAAATAAAATTTTAATTATGTTTTTTATGATATATAATAATGTTATTTTTGATATTTTATTGTTATATAAATTACGTTAATATAAATTTATATAAATCTTTATATCGTTCTGTACTTTTAATTAAAATCATAACTTTTATAAAGAATTTAGGAATTTAATAACATAAAAAGTTATAAAAGAACTAATTCTTAAATTAAATATATAAATTAATGCATTTATATATATCTTAAATTTTTATTAGATAAAATAATTTTAAACTTGAATTTGTCTGAAAATTTAATTTTATTACAGTCTAGTGACTAAATAAATTGTTCCTTTATTGGAGTCCTCCATTTGTAAAATCATTAAGTCGTAATGTGTAAGTGTCGGCGGGATCCGGTTTGTTTACCGATCTTGGACATTGACAAAGTATCAATGATCTATAAATTTGCCTAAAGATTGAATACTTTCGCGGGGAAGGGCTGCTGTTATTATGCGTAACGTCGATATATCCTTTACCATACATACGGTCGACGCAGCCAGTGTCGCGTCGTCCCTTTATGCGAATATTAATGGCTATCGATATGTGTCACCTCTTCACCGTCCGCATCGTTAAACACCTGCCCCACCTTAACGCGGGTAAGATAGACCTTCCATGCTGGTACCGAACGTGGGAAAGCCCCGAGCACGGCATTTTCTTCAGTTGCCCCTTTCGTCTGCGCGCGCGAGAAAGACCGCATAAATCTGCATACATGCATTCGCCGAAGTAAAAACTTTGACGCCCCGCGTGCATACACAAAGACTGTTTTTCCACGGGGAAGTTTTCGAGAAGCATCATCGGGAATGGAGGGGAACACGCGCGAGGAAGGTGCAACGATGACATTTGACAACTAGAAAATCGCGTTTGGATTATTTTTTATTCGGGTCATCTTTGTATCACGATTTTTTTCACGTCTGCAATTTTTATTTTCAATAAGCGAATACACAATTCTCGAGTCTCTCCATCTTTAAATATCAAGCGCT
>Ga0157363_1007739_pt1 | contig 10190 bp, 8 predicted proteins | sample AttsexASBM1_FD_111477 | JGI IMG/M metagenome (GOLD analysis project Ga0157363, IMG submission 111477) | Fungus gardens microbial communities from leaf cutter ant in Ribeirão Preto, State of São Paulo, Brazil - Atta sexdens ASBM1 | ecosystem: Host-associated > Fungi > Mycelium > Unclassified ...
CGCCAGATAATCTTCATTGTGGGTGCCGTAGAAGTGCACCACCTCGCCGATTTCGCCGCGCGCGATGATCTCTTTCGCCAGCTGGCTGGTGGGGTTCTTCATGTAGTTGAAGCCCACCAGGGTTTTCACCCCAGCGGCCTGGGCCGCCTGCACCATCTCTTCCGCGTCGGCCACCGAGAGCGACAGCGGCTTTTCCGAATAGACATGCTTGCCGTGGCGAATCGCCTCCAGCGCCATCTCTTTATGCAGGAAGTTGGGCGCGCAGATATCCACCACGTCAATCGCAGGATCGCGCACCAGCTCGCGCCAGTCGCCGGTCGAACGCGCAAAGCCAAAGGCGGCCGCCTGCTTCTCTGCCAGCGCCGGATTGACCTCCGCCAGCATCTCGCGCACGATTTCGCCCTTGAGCGGGAAAACCGTCGGCGCCTGCGCGTAGGCGATAGCGTGGCAGCGTCCGATATAGCCGCTGCCGATCATGCCGATCCTGACTCTGTTCATCGACTGCCTTCCTGTTTCATAAATGAATTTTTACGGAATATACGTTTCGAAATAACCCCAGGCAAACAGCAGAGATGAGAAGTGTGAGCCGCTTTGAAATCTTTGTCTTAATGGAGCATCCGGGAGATTCAGGCAGTGTGTCGCACGCGCCGAAACAGGCGATTTTTTTCATTAAACCTTGCAGGGAAAAATAATTTTCATTTGTTAGACGGGCGCATTTTTACCGGCGCACCGGCCTGTGGCGTTTATTTCAGCAGTTAAACGTTTTTGTGAAAAAGGGCTTTGACATGGCCGATGTGGGTCGATAATATGCGCCCCGTTCAAGCGATTCCTCTGTAGTTCAGTCGGTAGAACGGCGGACTGTTAATCCGTATGTCACTGGTTCGAGTCCAGTCAGAGGAGCCATATTAGAAAAGCCTGCTTTTAAAGCAGGCTTTTTGCTTTTCTGCGTCATGGCGCTAGCGCAAAATAGCCTCCAGCCTGGCAAGCACTTCATTTATAACAGCGTCAGGTATGCGTTCCAGCCGCTTGCCGTTCCGGGCTGCCATATCAATGGTTCTGGGCTGGTCACAGCGAATAACGCCAATCGTTTTTGTCCCTGCCCCTTCCAGTGAAACGGTGAAACCTGCCGTGCGAGCAAAGTGTCCGCCGCTGGTAACAGGAACAACAACGGGTAGCCGGGTCAGCTTGTTAAACGATGCCTTCGATACGATAAGTACCGGACGTTTTCCACTTTGCTCGTGGCCGGCAATCGGATCCAGTGAAACCAGCCAGATTTCTCCTCTGTCCATTTACAGGATCTCCTTGCCCACCGCAGGCGCATCAATCCATTCTCGCTCTTCTTCGCTTATTTCAGCGTGCGGATCGCACTGCGCCAGCAGTTCCTCAAGCGAATAACGGGGTCGTTTTTGGGGTTCAATAATCAGGCATCCATTATCAATGGTCATACCTACCTCGCTATCCGTCGACAGCTCCAGCGTTTTCAGCACGGCGGGAGGAACCGCCAGCATGATGGATCCGCCAACCTTTTTCAGGCGAGTTGTATACATAAAGCACCTCCTGATATTATATTTTAATATAACATCTACGGTGGGCGATGCACAATTATTCATCAGATTCATTGGGATTTCCTTAACGTAATAAAGCGCGAAGAAAGCCTTAATCCATCAGAGGACAGATCCGGCAGTTTTCAAAGGCGGCAGTGCCGGTAAAACGGCGATCATCCTGATACATCAGGCGCTGCTTTCAGGTCATGAAGCACTTCGTGCAGGCAGGAGCTTAGGTCGAGGTAAGAAGGCCGATAATAGAAAACTGTTTTTGCGGTTCAAAGGATTATGACGGATCAGATAAACGAAATGCGGCGCAGCTTCCGTATCCAGCCTGTGCCTGGGGGATATCAGCGGTAACGTGAAGGCAAGTTTTCATGCGCAATGCCCAGCACAGACAAAAACTGGCCTGTCTTATCGAAAGAATTAATAACTAAACTCTTATTCGACTGATTTAAACAGCCTGCTCCGAGAAACCTGAGCGGGCTTTTTGCATTTTTCGTCCTGACACCCGCCTCGCTACTCAGCCTGCCGCAGCGTTCTGATCCCCGGCACCAGGCAGGCCGCCAGCGTCGCCGCCAGCACCGCCGCGGCGCAGCTCAGCAGCACCGTCTGGCTGCCGAAGCGCATCGCCAGCGGCCCGGCGACCAGCTCGCCCAGCGGAATGGTGATAAACGACCCCATCGCGTCATACGCGTAAACCCGCGCCAGCCGGTCGCGTGGAATATGGGTTTGCAGCGCCTGCGCCCAGATCACGCCAAACTGGCCGAACCCCATCCCGGCGATGCAGAACGCCCCCATCAGCCAGCCGGCCGACGCGCCGCTGGCCAGCAGCAGCATGGGAAAGGCGCAGAGCGCCACCAGCATCACGCCGGTGAACATGGCGCGGCGCGGACGCCAGCGCAGCGCGATGCCGGAGCCGATAATCAGCCCGACGCTGTGCGCCGCGATCATCACGCCCCAGCGGGCGCGGCCAAAGGCGCCGTCGGCGATAACCGGGCCGAGTACCATCATCATGCCGGTAAAGGCGGCGTTAACCACGGCGAACTGCGCCACCACCGCCCAGACCCAGCTGCGGGCGGTGAATTCCCGCCAGCCGTCGCGCAGATCCTGCCAGAGCGTCGCGGCGGATGCCGCCGCCTGCGCGCCGGTGCGCACGGCGTAATAGAGCGGCGCGGCCAGCGCGAAGCCGAACGCGTCCACCGCCAGCCCCCAGCCCGCGCCGATAGTGCTGGTGAGAACGCCGCCCAGCGACGCGCCGATAATGGTGCCGGCATAGACGCCCGACTGAATAAAAGCGTTCGCCTGGCGCAGCTTTGGCGCCGGCACGGTTTGCGGCACCAGCGCCGACGAGGCGGGCAGCGCGATGCCTGCGGCCGCGCCGTTGACGGCGCTCAGCATCGCCAAAGTGATCAGGGTCGCGGCCTGCTCGAGCACCAGCCAGGCGACGCAGCTCTGAGAGAGCGCGGCGACAAGCGACGAGAGCAGCAGCACCCGATTGCGCGAATAGCGATCCGCCAGCACGCCGCCAAACAGCAGAAAGAGGACGTTAAACAGTGAGCGCGCGGCGACCACTACGCCGAGGTCGGTAGCGGAACCGCCCATATCAAGCACCGCAAAGGCGAGCGCCACCGGCGCGACGCTGTTGCCCAGCACCGTCAGCGTGCGGGCGAAAAAGAGATGGCGGAACGGCGCGTAGTGAAAGGCGTGACGCGGAGTGTTACGCTTCACGGCTGCGCTCCCTGCTGCCGAGCTTGATCCTTATGCTGCTGATAGTGCCTCCCTGCCGCTGGCTGCCGTCGATGTCGTGTAGGGCGAAATCATAACCGGAGTGGCGCGCGCTGCCCAGCCCCATCCTGCCCGCGCCGCATGCTTTGTCGCCGCCGAGCGGTTATCCTTACCCTGTTTATGTCAGAGAAATGAGAGCAGTTGATGGCCGTTACACGGGATATTAAAACCGACATTCTGGACGCGACGCTGACGGTGATAATCAACGAAGGCGTGCGCGGCACCACCTATCGCCGGGTGGCCGATCAGGCGGGCCTTTCGCCCGGCACCCTCACCTATCACTTTCCGCAAACCGATCTGCTGCTGATGGGCGCCTTCAGCTATATGGTGGATACCATCTCGCAGGCGTTCCGTCAGCGTATGCAGAGCGCGACCGAATGCGCGGACGCCTGCGAAGCGGTAGTGGATTTGATCTGCGGCGATATCTGGGCCAGCCAGCGTCATCTGATCCTGAGTTTCGAGCTTTACTCGCTGGCGGCGCGCAAAGCGGCGTTTCGTCAGCTGCTACAGCTGTGGATGGCGCGCAGCCGGGCGTCGCTGCACCTCTGCTTCCCCATGGAGACCGCCTGCGCGCTGGATGCGCTGATTGAGGGCTTAACCATCCATAATTTGCTCAACGACGCGCCGATGAGCCGCGACGCTATTTTGCGGGCGGTGCGAAAAATAGCGGAGCCGATTCAAGAATAATATTTCGCCTCTTCGCTCGCGCCGCGCCATTTTTGTATTATTCTCTCGTACATCCGTACGACAAACAGGAGTCGTGATGACGCCTCAACAACAGGCTCGCGGCAAGTGGGCCATTTTCGGTCTGATGTTTATTCCCGGCTTTACCTGGGCTTCCTGGGTCAGCCGCACGCCCTTTATGCGCGATACGCTCGACGCCTCAACCGAACTGATGGGCATGATTCTGTTTGGCTTTTCCTGTGGGTCGATGCTCGGCGTGCTGCTGGCCGGCAAGCTGATCGCCCAGCTCGGCACGCAGCGGGTAATGCGCTACGGCATGGTACTGCTGCTGATCGGGCTGGTGCTGATGGCGCTCAGCCTGACGCTGGCGAGCGCGCTGGGCGTCTTCGCCAGCCTGACGCTGCTGGGCGGCGGCACGGCGCTGATGGATGTGGTGATCAACGTCGAGGGCGCCGCGTTCGAACGGGCGCTGGGCCGCTCTGTCATGACCATCATTCACGGCTTTTTCAGCCTGGGCACGCTGGCAGGTGCGCTGGCGGGGCTATTGATGACCGCCGCAGATATCAGCACCAGCCTTCACTTTGCCGCCGTGCTGCTGGCGGATGTGCTGATTGCCGCCGTGGCGCTGCGCCATCTGCCTGCGACCAGCGACGGCGAACGCAGCGAACAGACGCACAGCGGCGGCTTTATCGCGCAGGTGCGCCATGAGCTGCGCGATCGCCAGCTGCTGATCCTCGGCGTGGTGATCCTGGCGATGGCGCTGGCGGAAGGCTCCGCCAACGACTGGCTGCCGCTGCTGATGATCGATGGCCATAACCTGAGCCACACGCAGGGCACGCTGGTCTATGCCGGTTTTACCGCGGGCATGACGCTGGGCCGTTTTCTCGGCGGCTATGTGGTCGATCGCATCGGCCGCGTCTGGATGCTGCGCGTCAGCGCCTTCTCCGCCGCGTTCGGCCTGATGCTGGTGATCTTCTCCGATCATTCATGGCTGGCGGCGGCCGCCGTGCTGTTCTGGGGCATCGGCGCGGCGCTCGGTTTTCCGCTCACGGTCTCCGCGGCAGGCGACGGCAACAACAGCGCGATTCGCGTCACCATCGCGGCGACCCTCGGCTATCTGGCCTTTCTGGTGGGACCGCCGGGACTCGGCTTTATCGGCGAGCACGCCGGACTGCGCATGGCGATGCTGCCGGTGCTGGCGCTGGTGGTGATAGCCCTGTTCTGCGCCGGGGCGGCGGGCAGCCGCAGGCGGGAAAAAGCGCAACAGGCGAGTTAATCCGTGCAAAAAAACGGCGGCCTCGGCCGCCGTTTTCACGCTTAGCGCCAGCCTAACTCCGGCGCGACATATTTCAGAATCGCTTCAATCACGTGCGCGTTGTAGTCGACGCCGAGCTGGTTCGGCACCGTCAGCAGCAGCGTGTCCGCTTCGGCAATCGCTTCATCCTGCGCCAGCTGCTTGATCAGCGCTTCCGGCTCCGCCGCGTAGCTGCGGCCGAAAATGGCGCGCGTCTTCTCGTCGAGGAAGCCGACGGAATCCTGCTCCTGGCCGCTGCGGCCAAAGTAGGCGCGGTCCATGTCGTTCACCAGCGCAAAGATGCTGCGGCTGACCGACACGCGCGGCTCGCGCTTGTGCCCCGCCGCTTTCCAGGCTTCGCGGTAGGCGCGGATCTGCTTCGCCTGCTGCACGTGGAACGGCTCGCCGGTTTCGTCATCCTTCAGGGTAGAGCTTTGCAGGTTCATGCCCATTTTCGCCGCCCACTCGGCGGTGGCGTTGGAGCCGGAACCCCACCAGATGCGCTCGCGCAGCCCTTCCGAGAACGGCTCAAGGCGCAGCAGGCCCGGCGGGTTCGGGAACATCGGCTGCGGATTCGGTTTGGCGAAACCTTCGCCGCGCAGCACCTCTAAAAACGCTTCCGTATGGCGACGGCCCATATCGGCGTCGGTTTCGCCCTCCTGCGGCGCATAGCCGAAGTAGCGATAGCCTTCCACCACCTGCTCCGGCGAGCCGCGGCTAATGCCGAGCTGCAGACGGCCGTTGGCGATCAGGTCCGCCGCGCCGGCGTCTTCCGCCATATAGAGCGGGTTTTCGTAGCGCATATCGATCACGCCGGTGCCGATTTCGATTTTGCTGGTGCGCGCGCCGACCGCCGCCAGCAGCGGGAACGGCGAGCTGAGCTGACGCGCGAAGTGGTGCACGCGGAAGTACGCGCCATCCGCGCCCAGCTCTTCAGCGGCGACCGCCAGGTCGATGGACTGCAGCAGCACGTCCTGCGCAGAGCGGGTGGCGGACTGTGAAGAGGGCGTCCAGTGACCGAAGGATAAGAAGCCAATGTTTTTCATAATTCCGTTCCTTTCGCGGGCAGGTTTTGCCCCTGCGTGAGAGAGAAGATTCGATGGGCAAAGGTTACGTCAGCCGCGTCCGCACTGATAGCCAATAGTTTTCAACCGCATCATCAAGTTTTTCGACATAAGTAAGTCACTCAGGATCTTTCTCTTTTTGCCCGCCTTCACGCATGTTGTGCTGAATTTGGTCACTTCCGGCAGGTTGCTATGACAAGAGGCTCGTCCGACTATCTTAATGCGCAGCAGCGCGCGCAAATCCATCAGTGGAAGCAAAGCTGGCTGTGGCGCAGCGAGCTGCCCACCTGGCTGCTGATGGCGACAATCTACAGCGGCTGGTTCGCCACGCTGGCGCACTGGCAGACGCTCGGTCTGTGGCCCGCCACGGGGTTGCTGATCCTGTTGACCAGCTGGTATCTGTCGCTGCAGCATGAGCTGATCCACGGCCATCCGACGCGCTTTCCGCGTCTGAACCAGCTGTTGGCACGCTGCCGCTGGCGGTCTGGTACCCGTACGGGCTTTATCGCGATTCGCATCTGGCGCACCACCGCAACCACAGCCTGACCGATCCCGACGACGATCCTGAAACCTGGTATCTGTCGCCGGCGCGCTGGGCGCGGCTGCGGCCCTGGCAGCGCCGGGCGGTCCACCTGCGCAATACCTTTCCCGGCCGGTTGCTGCTGGGGCCGCTGCTGGATATGTATGCGGCGCTTCAGTCGCTGCTGCTGGCGATCTGCCGTGTTGACGGGCGTGCTATCGCCATGTGGGCGATTCATCTGGCGCTGCTGGCCGTGCTGTTCGCCTGGATGGCGCACCTGGAGTTTTCACCGCTCTGGTTTATTCTGGCGGTAAGCTATCCCGCGCTGATGCTGACCAAAGTGCGATCTTTCTATGAGCACCGCGCCGATGCCGATCCGCTGGCGCGTTCGGTCAACAACGAGGCGGGCTGGGCGTGGCGGCTGCTGTTTCTTAATCTCAACTATCACGCGGTGCATCACGACCTGCCCGGCCTGCCGTGGTATGGTCTGCGCAGGGTCTATCTGCTGTGGCGCGACGACTATCACCAGCGCAACCGCGGTTTTCGCGCGGCAGGCTACGGCGAATGGATCAGGGATTTCACCACCACGCCCGTTAACGTTAACGCCCATCCGGGCTGGCAACAGGATCTCTCGCATGAGAAGGCTTTCGCTACCGATGTACGACATCCATCGTCCGCACACCCAGGCGCTGATCGCCAGGCTGGCGCAGCGGTTACGGGCGGATGTTGAATGGCCGGACGATCTGCTGGCGCACTGGCGCGCCGACGATCTGCTGCTGAGCCAGACCTGCGGCTATCCGCTGATGACGCAGCTGCCCGATGTGCAGCTGGTCGGCGCATTCGAACTCAGCGCGCCAGGCTGTCGCGGCGCGCGCTACCGCAGCTGGCTGGTGGCGCGCGAGGAAGATGAAAACTGCGCGCTGGCCGATTTTCGCGGCCGCCGCGCGGTGGCCAATAGCCTCGACTCCCACTCCGGCTATAACGCGCTGCGCTATCTTATCGCGCCGCTGGCGCAGCAGGGCCGTTTTTTCAGCACAGCGCATTTGAGCGGCAGCCACCGCCAGTCGCTGGCGCATCTGCGCGCCGGGAAAGCGGATATTGCCGCGATTGACTGCCTGACCTGGGCGCTGCTGCGGCGACACGCCGCGCATGAACTGGCGGGGCTGGCGATCGTCGGCGAAACGCCGCTCTGCCCCGCCCCGCCGCTGATGACGTCCGCGCAAACGGATGAGGAGACGCTGGCGACGCTGCGCCGCGTACTGACGCAGTTTGCCGAGGAGGCGGCGGCGCGCGCCAGCTTTATTACCGGATTTACCGTGCCGGATCGCGCCGCCTATCAGGAGATAATGCGCTGGGAGTCGCAGGCCGCCGCGCTCGGCGTGACGGCCCTGTAACGCGCGCCGCGCTTAGTGGCGCGCGGCGACCACCGCATCTGCCACCTGGCGCGGCGCCTGCGCGTAGTGGGCGAACTCCATGCTGTAGGTGGCGCGCCCCTGCGTCAGCGAGCGCAGCGCCGTGGAGTAGCCGAACATCTCCGCCAGCGGCACTTCGGCACGGATAATGCGACCGCCAAAGTGCTCATCCATGCCCTGCACCTGTCCGCGGCGCGACGAGAGATCGCCCATAATGCCGCCCGCATACTCCTCCGGCGTTTCGACCTCTACCTTCATCACCGGCTCCAGCAGCACCGGATCGGCCAGCTTCGCCGCCGCGCGGAAGCCGAGAATGGCCGCCATGCGGAACGCCATCTCTGAGGAGTCGACGTCGTGATAGGAGCCGAAGGTTAGCGTCGCCTTCAGGTCGACGATCGGGTAGCCGGCAATCACGCCGCTGTTCAGCGCCTCGCGGATGCCCTTTTCCACCGACGGAATATATTCGCGCGGCACCACGCCGCCCTTGGTGGCGTCTTCGAACACAAAGCCGCCGCCCGGCTCCAGCGGTTCCAGCGTCAGCACCACATGGCCATACTGCCCTTTACCGCCGGACTGGCGCACAAACTTGCCCTCGACGTCGCGCGCCGCCTTGCGCAGCGTTTCGCGGTAGGTCACCTGCGGACGGCCGATATTCGCCTCGACGCCAAACTCGCGCTTCAGGCGGTCGACGATGATCTCCAGATGCAGCTCGCCCATGCCGGAGATAATCGCCTGGCCGGACTCCTCATCGGTATGCAGCCGGAACGAGGGATCTTCCGCCGCCAGCCGCTGCAGCGCCAGGCTCATCTTCTCCTGATCGCCTTTGGTTTTCGGCTCGATAGACAGCGAAATGACCGGTTCCGGGAACTCCATGCGCTCCAGGGTAATAATGGCGTTGGGATCGCACAGCGTTTCGCCGGTGGTGACCTCTTTCAGCCCGACGCAGGCGGCGATATCCCCGGCGCGGATCTCCTCTATTTCATGGCGCGCGTTGGCGTGCATCTGCACGATGCGGCCGATACGCTCTTTTTTGCCCTTGACCGCGTTCCAGACGCTGTCGCCTTTGCGCAGCACGCCGGAATAGACGCGCACAAAGGTAAGCTGTCCGACGAAGGGATCGCTCATCAGCTTGAACGCCAGCGCCGAGAAAGGCTCATCATCGCCCGGATGGCGCTCCGCCTCGTTGCCGTTTTCATCCACGCCTTTGATCGCCGGAATATCGGCCGGCGACGGCATCAGCTCGACCACCGCATCCAGCATGCGCTGCACCCCTTTATTCTTGAAGGCGCTGCCGCACAGCATCGGCTGGATCTCGTTGCGCAGCGTGCGCTGGCGCAGACCGGCGATGATCTGGTCATGATCCAAATCGCCGCTCTCCAGCCAGGCCTCCATCAGTTCATCGCTCGCTTCGGCCGCCGCCGAGACCATTTTTTCGCGCCAGGCGTTCGCCTCGTCCAGCAGCGCGTCGGGGATCGGCGCGTAGCTGAAAGTCATGCCCTGCGACGCCTCGTCCCAGTAAATCGCCTGCATTTTTAGCAGATCGACCACGCCGCTGAAGTGCTCTTCTGCGCCGATGGGGATGACGATCGGCACCGGATTGGCGCTGAGGCGATCTTTCATCATCTGCACCACGCGGAAAAAATCCGCGCCCTGACGGTCCATTTTGTTGACGAACGCCAGCCGCGGCACATGGTATTTGTTGGCCTGACGCCACACCGTCTCCGACTGCGGCTGCACGCCGCCGACGGCGTCATAGACCATTACTGCGCCGTCCAGCACGCGCATTGACCGCTCGACTTCGATGGTGAAGTCAACGTGGCCGGGCGTGTCGATAATATTGATGCGGTGCGGCGCGAAGCTGCCGTCCATGCCGGGCCAGAAGCA
>Ga0157363_1007740_pt1 | contig 10190 bp, 5 predicted proteins | sample AttsexASBM1_FD_111477 | JGI IMG/M metagenome (GOLD analysis project Ga0157363, IMG submission 111477) | Fungus gardens microbial communities from leaf cutter ant in Ribeirão Preto, State of São Paulo, Brazil - Atta sexdens ASBM1 | ecosystem: Host-associated > Fungi > Mycelium > Unclassified ...
TAAGACATCCTGTATATTAATACAAAGTGTTCATATGCACACTGAGAGAAAAAAAATAGTTGTGGCTATTATAAAGTACAACTCTAAAATTTAAATTCTTGCAACTTTAAAAAGTAATAAAAAAGTAGTACCAAATACTATAAAAATATAGCATTCAGTACTTTAGTTCTTATTACTTTGTAAAACTATTTGCAAGTACTTAAATTATTAGAATTGTTAATTTAATAATTGTCAAAATTATATTTTTCTCTGATTGCAGGCAATAGAATATGTATTAAATTAACACTAAAATCGACGGGGTGCAATGATGAATCCCCATAGGATTTCCCCATAGGATTGAATGAATGTGTCCTTACAGGATCCAATTGGATACAGCAGTCAAAGTGTTAATATCGAAAATTAAAAGGTTACAACGGATATAACAACGGATATAACAACCTGCCATGAAATTCTCGTTAAATCGAAACAACAAATTCGAATCTATCCGCCATTGAAATTTATTGTAGTGAAAAGAGCGCCAGCGTATAGATTCTAATATAAATTGACCAGTCTGGCAAATTCGTTATATCCCGAAAAAGTACACACGCGCTCTCACACATATACAACTTTCTTGACAGTCCCTTTCATCACGCGAAAAGCGATTGATAACAAACCCTATCGCGGGCAAAGGGAATCAAAGGATCGAAAGGCCAGCTTTAATACATGGGTATAGACTCGCACTAAAAATTCTAACTTTGTCCGAAAGCAAATTTTGTTTCAAAGGGCAACCGATATCCTCTCCTCCTCCATATCTCCCCGCTCTCTCTCCCCCACTACTCTTCACCCTCACTACCGTTTGATCTGGCGGAATCCGGACCGCGTCAGTCAATAGAGACAGCGAAACGGGATGTATGAAAAATGAATCTGAGGGGGTTAAAGCGATTCGAGCCGCATCAGATGGACGGTTTTGTTAGCGGTCGAATCGCGACAAGACACAGGAGCATTCAGTGATGGTGAAGGGGGTGAAGGGGACGGGGGAGGAGAGAGGAAGGAAAGGGACGGAAGAACCTTCGCAAATACACTCCGCGGTCGGCTTACGACGGATCGACCGCGCGGTCGTTGCACAGCTCGTGCGGAATATAAATGTAAACGGCAGGAATATGCGGCCAATCCGCTCACAATTCCATTCACGTCCCAACACTCCTACGTCCTGGCTGTCACCGTCCGACCAGAATCGCGCGGCGACCCCTCGCGTTTCATCCCCTCCCCTCTCCCGGCTTCTGCAAATCTGCATCCCCTTATCGGAGCGAGAGTGCGTTCGGCAACCCGAAACTATGCGCGGCAGCTACTCGCGGTCGTCTAATTCAGTGCTTCTCAAATTAGGTTACGCGAGAATAAATCCATAATACACGTCAAGATTAATTTCGCCTCAGTCGTTTGCACAAAACGCATTTAAATGCATAACGTCTTGTAAAGTTTTGACATAAAAGAATTTTAACGCGGTTCCACTGATACATTTTAATTACATTTATATAGTTTAATTACATTTATATATTACCTAAAAGTAACATTAATCCTTTTTATAGTTTTATCGTCATCATATATAATTACTTCTTATTGTTATATTTACAATTGAATTTAATCAACTAATTTGATGCAATTAATCTTTAATTGTAATACTTAGACAGGAAAGTAAACGTTAGTCTTGCAAAGTTTGAGAAACACTGACTTGAATAGCTTGACAAATACGATGCACATTGAGGTCAGAATTTATGTATATGTACTCCGAATATTTTTATAACGGAGATTATACGTTTCGTTTGTTTCATCTACCCGATCTTCCAAATCTCTTATTCCATCCAGTGAATCATTACGATGTAGCATATGATAAATGTATAAGAGGTAACTGAGAGCCGAGAGTTCTCCTCTCCGAAAACGACTCTCAATAAATTTACTCAACTGCGAGAAACTTTTACGTAGGTACGTATGCGAACTTAACTTTGAAATTATGTATGATTGGCTCTAAAGGGATGCGTCTAAACTATAAATTTGAGCTTACCAAATGTAAATTATGATGTAAACTAATACGATGAAACATAATAAATATTGTTTCGAAGTTATGGCATTTTTATGAACTTTAAATTTTCTCAGAGAACGAGAAAATGAGATGTCCGTGTGATTTCGTAAATGGAAAAGACAAAGTTTGCCGGAAAAAGTGGTAGAACGACACGTAACGCTGGAGGACTTGTGAGAGGTCTCAAAATGAATATTCTCAAGGAAATGATATTTCTAACAAACTTTTCAAATATAAAATAACGGATAGCACACATTTTAAGATAATTATTCGCGTTTTGAGATAATTACTTTGCGTATAATATTAACATCATAAACATCATAAATGGTTGAACGTACAAGTTAAAATTAGAGATAAATACCTATAAAATGTAATATCTGGGACACAATGTCGAGAATGCGGTTGTCGCTTTGTGCTTGTACAATGGATTATATTGATTGAATAAATCCATCGAAATTTCTCTTTTTAATAAATCACTGACATATAAACGCCGAAATTATACTGTGCCATTGATAAATATTAAACATGAGATTAATTATAACAGTACTCACTAATTAAACGCGTTGCGACGTTGTTCAGCTTGGAGTCGATTCGTTCTATAACAGTGACGTTCCGCTAATGAATTAATTAATAATTAAGACACGAATGATCGAGCAAATTAATCGAAATTCAGCGCATGACACATACAACACATTTATACATAAATACTGTGAAAGATGATATTATTGAAAAACAGTCGATATATAACTTGAATTTGATTTGACGATTCAATCCAAAAATAATGAGCAGATTACACTCAAACCGGCAATAAATTTAAAGCGCAACACGGAATATATTTCACGTATTGTTAAAGGAATAATTATCGCTTATAAGTATCACAATAAAACAATAATTTATAATTCCACTTTATCGTTATCATTTTGATTCCTAAGTACTTCAAATTAATAAATTATGAGAAATACCTACTCATACAATCGTCTCGATATGCTTATGAATCATTAAACTCGAGAGTTACTTAATCACGTGATTCATTGTAACAATTAGAGAATAATGCATTTTGAAGAATATTAACGATGTATCAGCGTTAACATTTAATTTTTTGTTGTAGTGACAATTTAATATTTCCTACAAACTAAAAATACTAAATATTCATTTTCTTAAATATTAAATATTAATTTCAGTGAAAAAAACGAGCTAATTATCGCTCATTTTACATTACATTCTAGTCTCGTATACTGTTAACGTTCAATTTTACGTCCTTGAGAGTGTTTTAAGTTTTACAGATTATTTAAATCCTAATACAAGTATGTTTGATTAATGTGTTTACATGTGCATTGTATAAATACGTTTATGTCATTCGCCATACCTGAAATTAATCTCAACTCGAATTAACACGTTTCAAAGTTAAGAGCTCGGTGTATAATTATCACGATACCACACTGGCCGAGCTCGTTCGACAAGTTCGTGTCATTCGCTCTCGATCGCTACTTGAGCGACGCTTGCTAAAACGTGGTTGACGCGCATCGGCGATAACCGCGCCCAGGAACGTACAATCGCGCGAATTGCGGTTGAGACCAGCACAAATTTCGATCTCAGAGCTGTTAATGTTCCGTGCGAAAACTGGGTGAGAGGCGAGCAGCTGAGAGAGAGAGAGAGAGAGCGTACCGGGTAATTACATAACTTACCTCCGAGATGGCGAACGTAAGTGCGCTGCTCGTGACACCAGCTAGTTTTCCGGTTAAGCCAGAAGATATTTACTCGATTGCAGCTTCTTTTTTGTGCGATCGAGTAAGCCGAGTGCTCCGGTCGCAACGCGACTGAAATATGGAAGATAATTTGAGAATTTAACACGATGCAGTCGGAATGATGAGAACAGTTTTCTAAAGAGTGTCCCGGCAATAATGTATTTGTTTCGAGAAAGATTTTTAGAAAACCTCGCAAAATCCTTCCATTTAAAGCTTCCGAAGCTTTCCCTTTTTTTTTCTATTTTTAGAGAAGAAACCCGATACTTTTTCCATTGAACCGTGGGATATTTACCCGATTGCATCCACCTTACTACGCAATCAAGCTGCATTTCGGCTATCGTCGATCGACACTACTGAAATAAGATTTTCAATTTGGGAAATTAAAAACATACAAGCACACATACGTGTGCACACAAACGCTGTAATCGGATTCTGAAGAGAGCAAACAATAAATAGTATCTAGTAATGCCTTACAAAATTTTTTTAGCACATTCTTCGTGTCAAATTAAAAACTTTAAACGCTTCACGTTTTTATTTTTTTTTAAAAGAAACCTGACAGTTTTTCTATTAAGTCGAAGAAATTTACTCAATTGCATCCTCTTTCTTGCGCGGTCAAGCAACGTTTCAAGTATCATTTCAACACGACAGAAATATAAATCAGATTTTTAATTTAAGAAGTTCCCAGCGCTTCCAAGATAATCAGATTTAAGAAAATTAGATTTAAGAAATAAGTAATTGTTTCTGGCCTTCTGAAAAAAAGTAAAACTTTTAAATCTTTAAATCGATCAAAGAGTTCAAAAGTTTTTTTCTCATTTATTTTTTGAGAAAAGATATTCCAATATTTTTACAATTAAGTTCGAGATATTTGCTCGAACGTAGTTTCGCATTTCACGGTAGAATTGGTGAGATCGCTAATTTCACGAGAAGATGGATTTCACATCGCATGATCACAATTAATAGAAGAAGCGATGATGCGTCATTAATTGTTTCCGCACTTCATTAGGAGCGCTCAATAAAATCACGCGCGCTTGTTACGCTTTAATCGCTTACAATGAAATCGAGTACATGAGAATCGCGAGAAGAGGATTAACGCGGCGCCATTTTATGCCGAAAATATTACACGTTACCTGCCTGTCGCCGCGCCGAAGCGAACATGCTCCACCGTCGCACGTCCGTTGACAGCTTTGCGTAATTGCCCGATCAGCTCTAATGACTTTAATGCAAAATTTCATACGTTACGGCAAAAGTTTTAATTAAGGTCGCAAGCCAAAGAAAATCCGATTACGTGGCGACGCGGCAGAAAAATTGTCACTATGCGCGGATACAGGAATGCGAATTAAATAGCTGCGTGTTACCGATTAAACTTATCGAATCAAGAGGGTTTTGTTAATTCACACAATGATTCACTCGGTTTTAAATAATAGTGACATCACTGTGATTTTTAAATTTAAAGAATTATGTCACATACGTCTCGCTTATAGAAGAGATAGAGAGAGAGAGAGAGAGAGAGAGAGAGAGAGAGAGAGAAAGATATGACTGCGAGTAATGACCATCCGATATCCGCGTAATGCATTAGGGGAATACCAGAAATTCGACTAAAACGCTAATCATCACGCACCAATTATCCATTCAATCATATCTCTCACCCTGTTGCCCAAGAGTGGGACGAGTCTCCACATTTGACGATAATAATCCACTGATCATACACGGATAACATCAAATATATCAAATAGAGAACAAAAGGAATATATAACAAGGATATATAATATATGGAGATGGAGAGAGAGAGAGAGAGAGAGAGAGAGAGAGAGGAAGAAGAGAGAAAAAAGAGAGAGAAAGGAACATTGCCTCTATGCGATTTTTACTAGTCTGAAAAGTGCAGAATTACGTTGGAAAAGCACAAAGGATAAAATGCTTGCTTTATATACCTATTCTAAAGAGCTGTGCAAAGAAAATATTATAATACAAATTACATAAAAAATATATTATTACATAAAATAAATTATAAAAAAAATATATTCCTTTTTACAGAATATATTCCTTCGTTGTAAAACTGAAATATATTTATTATTATTATATTATTATAGTATTTTTAAGTAAAAATTGATAGCTACTTGTATATTAATAATCACATATCTACATGTACACTTTTACTAATTATTAAAAATTGCAATATAAATTGTAAAAAATTATATTATAAGAGTATTTTAATTTATGCTATAAAAATTTTAATTGTACATTTAAATATTTTTAAGCATTATTGTAATCGTTTATTATTAGACTAAAAAATTACTGTATGTATTTATATAAAAGCAACCGCATTCAAGAAGGCAAAATTTCAGTTGCAGAATTTTTGTCTCGCTTTAGTGAAATGTGATTATTTTAAATTATACATTAAATATTCGAGTAATTACAATAATTCTCTTATAAAATGTATGTAATATTTTTTAGAAAAAATATTATAATTTTTATTAGTATATTTCAGTATATTTCAGAAGAATTTTCTACAATATTTTCTTCGAATACATTTCAAATCGAATAAATTACATAGTAGTTGTACGTTTAAATATTCGAATAATTATTCTATGATATCTTTTGTAAAATATAAAACGTACATAATATTTTTGAAGAAAAATATCAAAATTCTTATCATAATAGCCAGAATAATAAATTGATATTTTTGTACGTCAAATCGAATAATTTAAATTAATATCACGTATTTGAAATATATGTACAATATATATATATATATATATATATATATATATATAACGAATAATCTTCTCAATAATACGTATCTCGCATACTAATAAGCATTTCCGATTTAGTGGAATGACGACGTTGTTACATAATCCGCGTTATAACCCATTTGCTATAATCACCCACTGCGAGTCTATTAAACAGTGTCGATCCTTTGGGATATTGACAGTCTCCCGGCTCCGTTTCTCCACTGATTGAGAGCCATGCCTGTTGCAATTAAGCAGGAGAAATCCTCGAAGGCACGTCGAAGGGCGATCGGTTTATTGGTGATGCGCTAAGCACTAATACCGATATATATGGTGCGGCAGCATCGACGAGGCCGCCCGCCCGCTCACCCGTTTTCAATTTGTCCCTCACGAAATACCGCCATTTATCTTTATTTTCCTTAAGCTAAGCCACGGACTTATCGTTATCGGCCGCGGCACGCGAGGCCGGTTTCCTCCGAGGAACGTTACTCGCCCGTCGTTCCGCGTGAATTCAATCTCACGAAACGATCTTTCTGACCCCCTGTTTGAGCTCTATCTGCCTTTAATGCTATCCCTCGCAATCATTCGCAAAAGACGGGAAACACACTTTTGGCGTTTCACGGTTGTCAAGTTCGTAACGATTTTCGACCTCCATCTTTGAAGAGTTGCTTCCGATATGTCTATAGAATTTAACATTAACATTTTGAATTCCCTCAAAATGAATATGATAAAATATAAAAATATAAAAAGTATCATAGATGTAATATTGATAAATTGACTTTACTGCAATTTGTATTAAAATCACCCGGTAAAGAAATAATGATGCCTCATAGCAATTCTTTAATTAAAGACATCAAAGTTAGCAGTAATTGGCGCATTATATACATATATTCACGCATAACAGAATTCGTTTACTGCCGGCAGTGCAACCTTGAATAATTGTCCCTGATGTTGCTATTTCAATAAATTTAATTAAAAAAGTAACCCATCAATTTTCATGCCTATTTTATTAAAAAAACGTCATTTAAACATCATAAAATTGCTTTATTACATACAAGAAAGTAAAAATACCATGTTTGCTTGCACTTTTTAATCATGCAATTCTGCTTCACTTTTAATTAGAAGAACATGGAGTTTACATGTTCACTGACATTTTTTAATTTCTTTAATTACTTTATAAATACAAAATCATATAAAATACATATCGAATATCTTATATAGTTGTGCTTATATTTACAGTGAGTGCAAAAAGTATTCGTACAAGGAAATTTTTTATAAAAAATGTCTTATTTGTAGAAAATAATACATTAATTAACAATTTTATATCATGAATATATTCTCTTTTAATATGAAAATGAGCTTTGCATTCCTGATTTTAAAAGCTATAAATATTCCTCAATTGTACAAATAGAGGAAAGTCACCGATACTGACATAGGTCTTTTAAAGCGACATCCTCTTATTTCTGAGAAACTAACTATTGCACTTTATTATTATTATACTAATAAAATCATAATCTGTTTAGCTAATTAAAAAAGTGTTACGTCCAGACTCCACACAGTTCTTTTCTTCGATTAGAATTTTCGCCATCATCACCATAAAAATTATTAGCAAGTAATACCGATAGACCATCTGTTTCTACCATAGGAAGTTACAAGAGTAACGAGCCGAATAACATTAGCCTTTTTAGACTAATAATCTACAGGATGAAGTTGTTGGATTAAATATTTGAACTAAATATCGAATAGAATATCGAACTTTATCCCGAAAAAGAGAAGAAGCAAATAGAATTACAAATTGAAACAGCAGTTGTCTGTAATAAATGACATATGTGGCTCTAAACTATTGAGCATCCGGCAAATGATCGATGACGGAAATTGTTTTAGACACATATCCTAGTATCCCATTTCAAAACCGATACTCTTAATCCTAGATTAATTAATCCTAGATTAGCAGTAACATACGCGAAGTCTGCACGCAGTATTACTAACTCGCGAATATAAAAAGGAGACTCTTCGCGAACAGTCAAAACTCATCTACAAAACATCACTCTGCCAATCCGCTACCAGTCCAATAAAATTCAATATCAAATACGACACTCTGCCGGTCCGCGATCAGTTCTATCAACCAACTTTAATTGTGATCCGATCGAGTGACACGATCGAGTCACTCTAGTGTCTCCAAATCACTTGGGTCCACAAGACATTCAGCCACCTACAGTCAAAAACTGAGATCCATTGAGATCGGGCCTCCGGCAGTCATTTTCGAAAAACCGAAACTTGCAGAGTAAGTCCCTCCTTTCAATTACTTACTTCGGGAAACTAGATTACTTTCTAGAAAAAAATCTTCTAAACAATCCCCCTTTCAACCTCTACACTTTTAATTTTCCACAACTCATCTATCGATCTTATCCTCCTATATCGATTTCTTCGATGAATTCTATATCCTTTACTTAGAAGTACATCTAATCCACGAAATTCACTCTCTCATTATCTGCCTTCCTTTTTTCTACGCAGAGCCTGACAATAAAACATTTTTGTATTTAAAAATCGTAGTGAGTGATCGGCCATGCCTTTCCCGCGCGGCTAAACGCCTACGCACTCAACGTCGCAGGGAAGCCCGTCGACTTCTGGACACGCTTATCAAGCATACTTCAATAGTAATAATAATAATAATGAAAACATTAACGCTAATGAATTAGGTAACGATAATATCAATAATGATACATATAATAAGTCGAGCTAATAATAATAATAATAATAATAATAATAATAATAATAATAATAATGGTAACGACAATGGTATTCCAGTAGGAAGCCCTGCTCCTCGATCTCTTTTCCCTGCTGAATCAATCTCATTACAGTTAACACAACAAATATTTCCTAACACTCTCCCTTCTTTTCGTCTCCGCTTCTCCCGCTGATTCAAGCGTGTCAAATTATTTTTATTATTTTCTTTTACATCTATTTCTCGATTTCACAGTCTTAATACTGTCACGCAATGTTTTTTTTAAATTTTTCTTCTATGTATTGTATAGTACTTACCGGTTGTATCCTTAAAGGGCTTGCTCTAGAATATTAATAAAATTTCTATTTATCTATCTAACTACCTTTCTCTCTTTCTCTCATGGCCAACGATGCCAATGGTGACGATGTCGAAATTTTACCGACGAAACAGATGTACGTCCAAACCCTGGAAAATTTGTGGAGCTAATAAGGAAAAATGAAGAGTGGGGAAGAAGAGACGGTCAATCTCGCAGCGAATCGAACCTTTTATGGTCCCGGAATATAAGTCAACGTCCTGAAAGGACTCTATGACACCTGTTTCGGTGAACAGTGCGGCCCTACTTTTGGGTCAAGGAACTTAATCCTTAGAGTTCTTAGAAGTCTCTCTTCTTCGTCCTTGTTATTACTTTCTCTCTCTTTCTCATCACGGTAATCCCCAATCTTTCATTATCTTCTCTCTTTTCTCAGTTCCAAATTTCTATCGAACCCCTTCCCCAAACACTTTTATCATAGATTTTCAAATCGCAGATCCCGAGCGCGTCAAAAGCACAATAATAGAACAACCACTGGAGCACAATAACCACACACACACACACACACACACACACACACACACACACACACACACACACACACACACGCACACACACACACACACACACA
>Ga0157363_1007741_pt1 | contig 10190 bp, 5 predicted proteins | sample AttsexASBM1_FD_111477 | JGI IMG/M metagenome (GOLD analysis project Ga0157363, IMG submission 111477) | Fungus gardens microbial communities from leaf cutter ant in Ribeirão Preto, State of São Paulo, Brazil - Atta sexdens ASBM1 | ecosystem: Host-associated > Fungi > Mycelium > Unclassified ...
ATTACAAAAAATACACTGTACTGCGATCTTAGAAGATAAATAATTTAACTTTTTTATATTTTTTAATATTATTTTTATCTAAATGTATCACATTGAATTTTTAAAAGAAAATTTAATTGTAACTTGCTCTTTAAATAAAATTTTAATTTTATCAAGTAAAAATTTTTTGGATTAAATATTTTAATTAATATTACATTTAATTCTATAGTCATTGATTTATTACTGATATATGGATCCAAACTGCATATATGTTTCTATACACGTTTACATTATATATGTATTGATCTTTTGTCGTTTGTTTTAAATATTTACACATTTAATTACATCGCACCTCTGTTTGCGTTTAGCTCGCAGCAGACCTTTAACCTTTCAAACTGATTTCGTAATCAATGGTCTTTTTTTTTATTTTTATATCGTTCAATTTTATTGTTCCGTATTTAACTTCCCCGTTTTACTCTTTCGATCTCATATTTCTATCTTTACGATTGTTTTTATTTATATTGCGCATTTATTTTCTCGGGTGTGTTAATTAATTTTTTTCACTTTGTTTCGTTTGTTTATTGCAATGCCAGAAAAACAGAAGAGTGATGCATTTTCTGCACATTATGTTAGAGTCGGCGAAAACCGTTTCCGACTACTATAAGTTTGATAAACGTGACTAAATGGCGGTTAGCTTCGACATCATCTTTATAACTGCAGCTATTCCAACGCCGTCGCCGTAGCATGTATTTAATTGGTGATTAAACTGAATGAGAGTCCATTGGCTAAATTCAATACAGATGATTCGCGGTGTTATAACATTCTCATACTCAACGCCTTGATTATTATAAATAATCTCCTCCTTCTTTTATCGTATTATGCGTTATCACCACGTGACATCATAACTGGCAATATCTCAGTCTCTAACGTGACTTGGAAGTTTAGTTTCATTTCGTCTTGCAATTTATAGCCCTTGGAATTTTAAATTTATATATATATTTCTTTTGTGAAACTTAAGTCCTCTGATTTCATATACTTTATCTTTTGAACTATCTATTTGTTGCTCTTTAATTAGAGTTTTATTATTAATTTGTTGATATAAATATCAACTATAAATTAACAATACAGCTAATTCAATCAGAGCTTTACTGTATTTAATATATATTAATTATAATATAATACAGTTGTATAATAATAAGTATATTTCAAATACAATTCCAGTCAACCAATAATTATCTTTTAAAATTTATTTGACTTTTAATTTTTGATAAAATAATTTTGACTTTAACAATAATTTATTTACTTGTATAATTTATTTATTTATTATATATAAGTGAATAAATTATTTAACAATTAATTAATTAATCTTTATTCAGTAAAAAACAACTAATTAATTTTTATACTCGCATTAACTCTAAAAAGTATTTCTATTGTTGATCAAATAATGTTTAACATTTTATTTGATAATTGTATACGCAAAGGTAGTATTTTTGTGGACGTCAATATTATTTATGTAAATGCGAAAATTGTAAGGAATAAATTTTTAGCATTCGAATTCTTTCTCGTATTATATGCAGTGTCAATATTTTCAATGGTTGCAGCTAGCGAATTCAGCTGTATTAGCTAACACGTTTGTATAATCAACAAACTGGTCCACCACAATGATCTATAGAATCAAATAGTTCTGCAATGAACTTTTGATTTTGTTTTTGTTCGGGCTATATATAACTTGAAAATTATTACATAGTTAGAATTACAAGCAGACGTTCGAAATTCTATTACTTATAGCAAATTTGCATTTTGTTGTTTCGATTTTCGAAGATTAATTTTTTTCTTTTGATTAACGGGAAAAATCTCACTTTTTTAATCGACACCTCAGTATTAGCGAGATCAAAGTGTTTAAAAGCGAACACTACTCAATTTCCTTTTCTCGTGTACTTTGAAGATGAGGGCGGTAATTGAGTGCATGCAAACGCTATGTAACATATAGCGTCTAATTAACAGCTAAACTCGCGATCGATGCGAGACTCCGCCCCTCCGAAGTTTTCAACTTATTTACAAATTATACATGACCTATAATTAGTAATATTAATTCCATCAACTGCGTTAGCGAAATAAAACCGCGCTGAATGATAAGTCTTTAAGTTTCGTTCGAACGTCTTATATGATTATGTCAGAAATATCGCTCTAAAATTTTTACTTATCAAATGAACGATAAATGGATTATATATGGATTATATATACGTGCGTTATATCTTTACAACTATACGCTTTGTGTTCGTATAATTAGAACACGACAATCAGCAAAGTAACATTTTCTCGTTATGAAATAAGCACCTGTGATTTAACGATCACAAGTCTTTCTCTTAGTACACGCGTACATTACATACATATCTAGAATGAATTACTCTTCTAGAAAAAATATCGAGAAATAAGATATCTCGAGATATTTGAAAAAAACAGTGATATTTGATTAGAATATAATTCCCATATAGCACAAATCATTACAATATTGTACCAATATTACAATATTCAGCAAACACTGCAATAATATTGCTATGTATTTCTGTGCTGTATAAGTCTCTTTGTGTAATACATTTACAACGAAGTGTTTAATTACTGTTAACTATTTTAACTATTGAAGTGAGACAAAGTGAAGACAGAATGTCGCTTCGCGTTATTTTTGCAAAGACTTACCAGTACGTAGACCGCGAACGGCATAACAAGCACCGCTACGAGGAGATCGGCGACCGCCAAACTGACGATAAAGTAGTTAGTGACAGTCTGCAATGCTCGTTCTCTCACTACCGCTAGGATAACGAGCACGTTACCGAAGAGCGTCAAACACGGCACGATCACGAGTATCAGAGCCCACCAGCTGTTCGCGTTAGACTTCTCGTCGACGCCGGCAGTCCCGCACTCGCCCGGCCTAACGGTTCCTCCGGCGACTATCGACGACGTGCAATTAACGCTACTGAGATTCAGATCTGTGCCGCCGTCGTAGTAGGCCGTCAGATTCACGAGAACGCTGTAGTTCAATCGATTGATGTAATCACTCAGGTCGTCGAAAGCGAAGAGGTCGGATACGCTACCAGTATAGTTGTCAACGCTCGTAGAGTACGACGACGTGGAGTCTGCGAACGACGAGGAGGCGGACAGAGTCGAGAAGGTGGCGGTCGTCGAGTCATTGAACCAATCGGATCCGTCGCCATCAACGTCACTATTATTCCCCGCAAGAGCATCGCCCAGAAAGTCCGCCATCTTCTCCTCTTGCACGATCGTGGCGACAACATCGATGGCGTTTGTAGCCACTTCTCCTCCAGGCGGCTCGTCTAGATGCCGATGCTCGCGGATCAGCGAAAGGTTTCGAAGGATCGACCTCACGAACGATTCATTCACTCTTGCCATCACACTCGATCTCCGTACTCGACCTTATCACCACGGTCAGGCACTGACACCAATCACGAGATTTTTGAACATCTCGCCCAAGATTTCATCTTCTTGCCTACGCTCGACATTTCCAAGTTAACTTATCTTCTGGGCCACGATCACATTTCCTGTCTTCTGTTTCCCTTCCTTTTTTCTTTCCACTCTGCCGTTTCCTTTCTCTTCTCTGGATTCTTTTTCTTCGTCTAGGTAGCAAGTACGATAAGACTTCTTGATCCTCTTTACGAACAAGAAGAGGTACTGTTTCTAACCGGCCCTTTGGCCGGTAGCACAGTTTTCCAGGATTCCCAGCTTAGACGTGTATCAGTTGAATCCTTCCTCCAGAATTTCTGTAATGGAGGAAAGGTTGGTGGTCACTATCAGCGCTCACTTTAACGGGAAAACATGCAACCGGGACAAAAGTTTGTTTTAAAATTTCGCTCGGAAAATTGCCCAACAGAAATTTTCCACTTGTAAAACGTGACCTAGAACCGATACCGTGTTCTCGACCTGTATGTACATACGCAATGTAAACTAAGCATTCCTAACTTTTCAGTTTAAATTTTTATGAAGGCGCGGGTTAAACGTGTGTGTTCTCAATTTCAATTGCAAATGCAGTAGTTAATCGGTTATTCGTTATTTAATTGGTATCGGAATTTAATAAAAGTTTTAACTAAATTTTTCTTTCAGATTATTGTTAAAAACTAAATTATTATTGTTGACTAAATTCTTCTATCATTTATTACTTTGTTTCATTAGTCATTATTTGGAAATTACTAATTATAAATTAACTTTTAAAAAAGTGTCATTTGAATATAGATACAACAAGGTTTTATTATTTAACTATTCTAGGAATTCGCGCAGAGTCCTTAATTTTTAAGTTTTAATAAAATTATAACGTATTACGAAAGCTTTTTATTTTTTTTTGTCGTACTTTCTTTATAATAATGTGCCCAAGATTGCCGCCGTATCCATTACCGTGTCCTCAAACACTCTCGCCAAGTAGAACAAACGCGCTCTATTACTCCGCTCGTGATCGCACGGTGATTTTAATCCCGATCAAACTTTCCAAGCGAGACGATAAATTTACGCAAGGAAGCCGCCCGGACTATCGAGTGTCTCCTCTCTAATGAAACGTGGAAGGAAAAACTCGCGCAAGGTCCCATCTGCGCGTACCAACATTCGAGACGAGTGTCTCGTGGTGCAATCTCGGAATTAAACAAAAGCTCACGATTGTTCCCATCTGTCCGCCCACGGATCGCTCGAAATGGAACGCCGTTGCATTCTCGGTATAGGCGAAAGATCGAAGGTACATATAGAGAGAAAAGTCGGATGACAGTTGGACAGGCATTATATGGTGTTTCTTTTCTGGCATGAGCGCTCGATGAGGATGTGAGAAATGTAGAGAGAAAATCAGAAGCAAGAGAGATGTGTGTGTGTGTGTGTGTGTGTGTGTGTGTGAGAGAGAGAGAGAGAGAGGGAGAGAGAACGAGCAGAGGATAGGCCTCGAAAGATTTCAACACAGCCGTAGGTAAACCCTCTTAAGGACAGAAATCATCTCCTTATCCCACGGGACCTTCCTCCGTCGATTCGATCCCTGCTCTATATAGAGCCTAGAGTAGAAAGGCGAAGTGCTACCGGTATATGTGTATATCGCTTGGCAATATCTTTCAGACTGTAAATTCCTCAGAGTATCGCAGTCTACTGGCTGTAAAGTTCACGGGATATATATGTAGCGCATAATAGCATCCGGTATCCGCTATCTGAATTCTCCCGGCCATGGAGAGTTGGCGGTGTTCATGTAAGCTGAGGGTGAGGAGGGAAGGGAGTCCGATGCAAGCAGGGGGAAGGTGGTTCGCACACGGTTGGCGGGGAAAACGGGAACAAAGCGGCTCTGGAGCTGTGGAGGCTGCTGTTAAAAGCCTATGTCGGTCTCTTTCCTTCATTCGTCGGACGACGGATCTATCTATTCTTTATCGACGGCCATTCGTGCCCACGCTTGCGAAAATTGAATTCCATTGTGGCAGCTATTGCAGGCGACCGCGGCGAGTCGTCCGTTTAATGCATTAAGCGCAGCGAATATGCAAGTGTCGGCTTGTACTGTTTTGGGTTGCAAATGCGTGCCACGGGAGACCTTTTTATTTTTCCTTACACGAATGCGCGCAGTTAATACATTTGTTTCGCGCGGGGATATGTTGTGTATCGACATTGCGAAAAAATGTCACATTATTCACGGCTAAGTAAATTATCAAAGAAGATGTAGAAAGATTATAAGTATGACGAAACATTATACTGATTTGTATTATACGATTATATCGTAAAATAGTATTATATGTATATAAAATAGGTTTATATATATTATATATTTTTATTACTAAAATGATTAAATTCAAAATAATCAATTTTTTTCAAACTTTGATCACCAAAAGTTTTAATTTTAAATGTTGTCTGTAGAAAACTCTTTTTTATTTACAAATATGACACAACCTAAATCGATCACTTTGAAAGTATTATATAAACTCTTTGAAAACTTCAAGAAATACTTGTTTTAACTAAAAAAAACTTATTTTAACTAAAAAATTGCATTTTTTAAATTGTATTATGTTTGAAGTAAAAAAACGAGATATTTTTAATAAAACATCAACCAATTCAAAAATTTTAGTTACATCAAATATACATATAAATATAGATAAATAATACAGACGTAAATAAAAATTGGTTTGAATATAGATGACTGAAAGCAAAAATCTTGCAAAAATATATCTTTTTTTAATTTTTCTATATACATATTTTTTTCAAAAAGCTGCATTTATATCAAATTTAAATTTATGAGAACTTTTAGTATATTTCATCAAAGTGACGCATGTAAAGAGAATGAGTAGAATTTATGGGAAGATAACTAACTGTATATTTATAAGAAACTATAACAAAATATCTATGTAAAGATATATCAAACTATAATTTTCCATGATGTAACTAAAATCTATATGCTACAATCTATTTTTTTAATGGATTTTATATATAGTTGCATATGTAAATAATTAATTCTTAAATTTTATTCTTCACATAAATTAATTTTTATTCTGTATTTAAATATTTTTGTTTATATCTTTTAAATATGTGTATTTTAATTTTTATTTTGTAAACTAATTGAAGATAATAAAATTTAGAAACTAGAGAACATATGTTAAATAATTAAATTAATGTTTATTCTAACACTCAATATTTCGAAATTATTATTTTAAACTGTAATATATTTTTTACCAAAATTCTTTTATAACGTATAAATTTAATAATACAATGTATAATATGATGTATTAATAATTATGGCCTGTTTAATTTTTGATATATCAATATATTGATTTTAAAAATTCTAAGATCAATATAAAAAGAAAAATTGGAGGATTTTATCTTCGCTTTTATAAAAGAATAAATGCATATAACCTAGTTCCTCTAAGCTCTTGAAAACCATTAGGGAAAAAATCCGGAGTAGAGACGACCTAGAAAAGGAAACAGCACGCATCCTGTAATTCACCCCGTATTCTCTTTTATCTCTTTTTTCTTTCATCATCAGCATGCTCTCCTTCATCGTTCAAATCTTCTTTTTACTTCATATATCGTGGCCTTCGTTCCATTCTCCAGCAACGTATTCGACGGAAGTGTAGGAACTGAAGAAGAGTGAGTGAATTTTATCAGAAGGAATGTATACCCACTGCGAAAGTCAAATCTTAAACGTCGTTCCGCCCGAAACCGACATTTTAGACTGTCTCTTCGGTATCGACATTCTGGAAATGTTCGCGAATGCCATTCCCGACTTCGTTCTGTCGTGTGAATTTGAGGAAAGTAAACGGAATGCTGCGGTGTAAGTGTTTTATATAATAGCAGTGTCGCATTGCCATTTGTTGCTCGAATTACTATGTGAATTACTATTATTCTATTACACAAACTGCTTTTGCAAATCTACTTTTTTCTATGTTTTCTTACTTTCATAATAATTGATGTACAATTAATTTATTTATGCAATTTAATGATTTTAATTTCAAGTCACATATTAATATTTAAAAATAATGAATATTTGTTGAAAACTTTCAACAATTCCCGGATTCACAAATCGATTTAAAGTCGATTTTTAGGACTGTTTTATTTGATATCTACTAGATTTTCTATTGATCTTCGAAAGAAGATCGATATTTTGTCGATGCAGTGTTAACAAAACATCGATCTTCTCGATGCACCATTGATAAAATGTCGATCTTTTTCGAAGATCAGTAGAAAATATAGGTTTCGAAAAATCAATCGATATTGATTTGATTTTGACTTATGAATCAGAGTTTTAATTATCAACAATTTGTAAATCAACAATCTGTAAATTGAAAAGAATTGAAAGGATCTTCAGTATTTTCTGAGATATATCTGGAATTCTAAAGCTGCAAAGAAATTTAAGAGATTAATGATGAAATATATTTAACAGTACTTGCAATATTTTTAACGACAAAGTGTTTTATATATCGTATTACTCTTTTCATTCTTTATGCTTTCATAGTATTTTATACATGGAATATATGATACCGAGTTAGAGCGCAGGCAAATTATTCATAAGAATACTGCTATTCTCCCATGGAATCTTTGATATTTTGAAGATTATGGAAGATGATTTAAAGACTTGTTGAATTTGTAGATACCATTAATTTTTCCGATATTATTCTATAGAAATACCCGACTTCTGTTTACAGATTGTAAGGATTGTGAACTGATATACATGCTCGATTACGATTAATGCTGGTCTGAGTAATAAGTGAAGTAAGAATATTCTCTTTTCTTCTGCCTCTCAACAGAAACGTGGCGTTACTTGAATATGTAAATATGCAAAACGATATTAATCCCTAGTGAAGAACACAGTGTTGAAATTTTGTTCTCGGCATTTGGCGCCGTTGTTGCCGCTCGCGTCCCCTCCTAAAGTAAAACTTCATGCATTATTCTGCGCTTATGCACAGAAAAGAGAAAATACCGAAATTTGACATTTCATTTCCTCCAAACCTAACATAATGTGCGCGTTAAGAACAGATGGACATTACGCATTCAAATATCTCGCAATATTTTAGAGCAGAAAACATTTACATTTATAAGAAAAAAAGTGATGTGAATTTAAAGATTTTAAAGATATGCTTTATTAAAAGAAAAGTGGATTCATTAGAATTTATTCCGTAATTTTTAATTGCTTCGTTAGGCGTAAATAATCTTTCGACTCATCAAATTGTGCGGAAATAATTTCACGATCTATTATGTTAAACTTAATTATATTAATTAGTTATATCAATGAATTAAAATTAAGAGAAAGAAACAAGCCTATTTTTGGTTAAAGTGAATCTTAGTGCTTTAATATTTCAGAGTGAATTTATGTACAAGTTCAATTTTGCATACCGAAATCTTTTTTGGTTTTGAAACGCAATCATAAACAGAACTATAATATTGCATATTAAATTGAAAAGCAATTTATTAATTTTTTATAATAATGAGTATTTTAGAAGAACATTAATAAATTTGAAAATAGATGAAAATAAATTGATACAGTCAGTAACAAATATCAAAGTTAATTATATAATTTCACCATTTTAATGTCATATATTTTATCAAAATTATTTTACATTTATAATAATCAAAAAATTTAGATAGTTCTTATAATCTTATGGATTTTACCATCAACAATTTTACTGAGGTTAATTGATTTTGGTTAATGACAATAGATTTTCGATATTTTCTCCTCAACCAAAGTTGATCATAAATCATTTGAAAGTGAGCCATCATATTTTTATCCATTCGGCCAGCCAAGTTATAAATATTTAAAAAATTGCATCTTTTTAGAATTATATTATCATGTTTTAATACAATTGTCTTTAATTCATTTAAAAATAGTTTCGAAAATAATATTCAGAAAAATATTACAAAATTGTGTACGCGTATGAATGATTTTCTTGATATTCTACTCTCTCGAGTTCTTCTCGAGAATCTTTTATGACATATATTTGTGATATATATTTTGATGTTATTCACTACCCCAAAATATTCATTGCAAAAATGTTTTCTGTCAAAAATCGCACAGCATAATTTATTATCGCTTTGACATCAGATCCATTCAATCGAGAAAAATTGAATGGTAACGAGATGTGAATAGAAAAGCTTTTAAAAATTACAAACGGATAATGCGTGCGCGCGTTCTAGGAAAAAATGATCCAGTTTTCAAGTCAGTCAGTATCACGAGGATCATGGAATATAAAAAGGTTGCACGTACACGCAGGAAATCTCGCAGGCGTGAGTAATGCGAGTTCGTCCACTCTCGCGTAGATTAGTCTCAAAGGATTCCGTTGTCGACGAGCTAACTTTCGCGGGCACGCAAACAAGCCTTCGGTGTAACTTTGCCTGCTCCGTACCTTTCTGAGAATTACGCGCAAGAACGTTGCTATTCGCGTTAATGACAAACGTTGCGTGTTCTATAAGCGAACAAACATGAACGCGTGCTTATGAATATCGATAATCGATACATATATGTTATTCATATTCTACAACTTAAGTCATAAAAATAAAAAGAAAATAGTATTATGCAACAATGTAATATCTTAAGTCTTAAGATATATACCTCCTGCAAGAATGATAAGGGTTTTTAGATCGAAAACGATGACTTTGTGCTCATAACTAGCAAGTAAGACAGAAGTTATAAAGTGTCACAGGAATTATTATGGTTAATAATTCTGTAATATAGTTCTTATATTTACTAGAAGTCAAAGTAA
>Ga0157363_1007743_pt1 | contig 10189 bp, 3 predicted proteins | sample AttsexASBM1_FD_111477 | JGI IMG/M metagenome (GOLD analysis project Ga0157363, IMG submission 111477) | Fungus gardens microbial communities from leaf cutter ant in Ribeirão Preto, State of São Paulo, Brazil - Atta sexdens ASBM1 | ecosystem: Host-associated > Fungi > Mycelium > Unclassified ...
ATAATTCCATATAGTAAATGTAAACTTTAATGAATAGATATTGCACAGAAAAAATATTAATCAAATCATAAAACCATGAATATTAAGTTCATATCTCTGTAACTTTGAAATATAAAGTATTAGAGAGAAATTTCTTTTTGATTCTTTCAACAAGAGAAAGGAAAATTTCACACCTTATACAATACACCGGAAAATGACACAATTAACAACGCGTGTAAAGTATATGTGAAAAGACACGCACTCAATTAGAGTGTTGACGTTCGTTAACAGAAGAGCCTGTTAACTGTACTGTGACATGCAACATCTATAAATCCGCGCATATGTCTATTAACATCAACACGAGCTTTGCCAACGACTTATCTCTCACCGGATACTTATATATACTTACATCGATCATCACTTCCTTAACCGTTGCCAAAAATAAGTATATCCATTAACAAATAAAAGCAATTATCTTTGAAATGTTGAGATTAAGATCATATACGTTATACATTGAAACTTATACAAACACGATGCTTGCTTATATCTTTATACCTGAATAATAATAATTAATACTTTTTTAATTAATATCCACGATTATTTAATATTAATTTCATATATATGTATATAAAATTTTATTTTTAGAAATTTATTATAACACCTACCAATTTTATTTCTGAAATTAAAAAAAAATGCAGCACAGAGAGATAATGTACTTAAAGATTTTACCTAAATAAAATTATTTTTAATTTTTTATTTCCATATTTTCATTTAAAATGATAATTTCTTTCTCATTACAACGCGTTTCAATTTTCTGTCTCGTCGCATCCGCAGAATTCTCGATATCTTTTTCACAAATTTCGATCTGAATTATTATATTCGAAATAAAAGTATTTATTATATATCATAATTTAACATTACCGAAGGCAGCATGCAATTTGAGCTAAAACATTTATATTAGGCGCGGGAACACTTCCGAGGAGGCTCTCAACTTGTTTCTTGAATCGAATTTATACCTTTATACCATTCGCAATGCACGAGCCAAAGACATAAACTACATCCGATGTCTAATATCGCTTACATCCTCATTGAAATTCCAAAATAAAAGATGTATCTCAGAGATTGATGCAAAACTGCGCTCGAAAAAAAATATTGATCCTGCGACATATACCAGATGCTTCGAAGAAAAAACATCCAACTATATTTCAAAATACATATCATGTGGTAGAAGAAATATAAAAAGAGCACAATTTTTATGCACAATAGAAATATGTTATTCTCTATAGCAATATTAAATAATTATTTTAAGCACACAACAATTTAAATTCTGTTTTCTTCATCGACTATTAATGTCAAAAAATATTATTCATATATAAAATTAAATTTTGCATATAATTGTCTTTTGAATATAATTATCTCACAAATTTTTCATTTTCTTTTTAAAATACAAAATATTCCATTGCTCAAATGAATAGTTCAAATGTTTCTTCAGCCTTCACAAACATTTAAAAGTGTCAAAATAGGAGCATCTCCTCCTCTAGGTATTATTACTTTACGACGCAGAAAACATTATGATATCACTTTTGGCAAAAACGTTACACCGAGAAAAAAGTTATTAACTTTGACTAAATGCGTTTAGTTCGTAATGATTATTTAATATCAAATATTTATATATTCAGATTAACAAAATCTTATAATTTAAAACATGTTATTTGTTTAAATTAACAAATATTTAGTAGAATTAATAAATATTTGCTTGACAATCCATGACCATTACATTTGAATCAACTATATATTATTTTCCAGTGTGTGATATCACCAGTTGATACCAATAATCGATGGATTCTAGCAACTGGTATAAATCGACTAGTTCTCTATGAATGTCTCGTAGACGCTTCTATGCTTGCAATAACACGCTTCGCGGAAATGTTACTGTACGTAGATTTTTTTATGTGCGGCAATTTGAATAAATTATACGCTTAGATAAGACCGTCGGTATCCTGTCGATGTATGAGGCTTATTGTCGCAAATCGCCTGGTTCGTATCGTAACGACATCGTAAACTCGGTGTACGCATTCCGATATAATTAATCTTCGCGCGACTAATATAGTACAGATCAGGCTCGTAAAAATAAAAAGTATAAACACGTGTAAAATGTAATCGATGTTTATGTGTGACATCGCGACCTGTGTTACACGCCAAATAATTCTGGCCGTCTCTCTATCGTCTTTATCTTCTCTAAATTGTATAGCATTAACATATCTTAGGCCTCTACTCAAATGATAAATCATGAACATTTTTAACGACTTTCGTTTAATAACGATTTTGAGTTGATAGTTTTTTAAATACATGTCAAACATTTAACGAGAAATAATATATTTTATCACTAAAATAATATAAAAATATCTATAAAGAGAGATATGTATAATATTATAAAAGAAATAATAATTGTTAAACCGTAAAATAATTAACAGTGAAATGATAATAAAATTTTATTAATATCTACTATAATTTGATACTAAAATGGAAAGTATAATATCACAGTAATGTATTAACGTCAATCATAGTTTTCTTTTTTGAAGTGCAAGATCAAGTATAATTAAAATGTATAATTACTTCTTAATCCATCATTATATTATGCATTACGTGCTACAATTATAAAAAAAAATATGTACTTTGAAATAGTATTATGGGACAGCTTTTTTAATTCCGTATGCTATCTTGTTATTAACTATCTTATATATCACATTTTTTTATTATTTTTTTTATAATATACGGGTTCGATGTTTTGTATAATTGCGTATTCCTATTGCTACAATTCTTTTAATAATCCTTTCAATATGCTAAGTGAAATCATATTATAACACAGCACGCAATCTTATTTATCTCTTAGAAAATTTTTTGAATTTATACGTTTTTGATTAATCACGTCAATACTAATTAATAATAACTTATAAGTCAATTCCTCAAAAATATAATTAGAGATATTATATATCTGGATATATCATTTTGTCATAATCATTATCATGTAATACCCGATAATTTTATCTCATTAATCACTCGAGGATCAGCGATTACTAGCGAATCGTAACAGTATAGGCAATATTGTTGCTTTATAACACAATTTTCTTCGCGAAACTCCTCATTCTAGCTGCGTTAAATTCTCTTTTAGGATGCTCATTAACATTGCGCTCTTGTACCGTTTATAGCAGACGAGCTAAAACGATCATGTGTGAACCTTTTCTTTTCCGTATGTCTTACACGCCTTGAATATCTTAACTGCGGATACCGATCACGTACTCTAATAACAGATCCGCGCGAGCTACTATCATCATTGATTTTCCGAAGTGGTGAGTTATACTTAATCGATGCGTTTTCAATCATAAAAAGAGCTATTCCTAATTAATGCTGCGCTGATAAATATGCAGAAACCGAACTCACATCTTCGCAGTTACGTGATTTCAGTTCGATGATCGTTGATTTGAAGCTGAAGCCGCGATATCCAGAGATCAAGAAAATGTAAGATAAAAAACATGCATCTCGCAGTTGTAAATGCAGATAAAATAAAAGAGAAAAAAATAGGAGACAAAAAGAATTAAATTCAAATTTTAAATCAGATTTTGAATTTTAATTTAATTTAAATTGTACGGTAAATAATATTTCGTTATTTTTTATTTCGAAAATTCAGTTCGCGAAAAATTAAATTATTTTAAATTAAATTAAATTAATTTATATTGTTTGACGATTATTAGAAACATCATATTATTAATAAAAGTTGACCTTAAATTTTTTGTCAAAAAATAATTATCTATTTTCTTTCTGTAAATTCTATAATAACTTCTATTCTAGGGGCCATTAAGTAGCGCGTTCAGCATATTAAACGGTGCTATGTCTCATAGAAATAATGCGTAAGTCACTTCTTAAAAAAAACACAAATATATGAGATATTTACGTCTTCATAAATCGTTGGAGTAAATGACTAGCACACCGATACATCTTCCCATGTGACAGCATGTTTAATCGCAATGACAGCAACACGTTGGGTGCTAGAAAATAGAGACACTTAAGCCAGTCTGGCTAATCATCCATAAAATTAACTTGCGCGATTTCTTATCAATTAAAATTAATTTTAAATGTCGATTTTTTTAATTACAAGAAGTTAAATACCGTGAAATAGATACATGTTGATAAAGAAATAAATAATTATAGATAAAATACATTAATATTTTTCTCTTGACGAAAGTTATTATTAAAAATACACGCTTTCCCACAATCGAAAATAAAATTTGCGAATCCTGATAAAAATGTATGCAGTTTTTCTAGACACTTAATCAGTTATAATATCTAATATTACTGTACTCTTATTAGTTGTGCCAATATTGAGAAAATGGACAAGAACTTGATACAGTTTTATTCTGTTCACTTCATGAACAGTTGGTTTGCTTATTAATCAATTTAATATCCATTATTTGTTGTGTTTCTATTCAGTAAATGGATTCAGCTTTTACGCATCTTTTGCATGCAGTAATTGCAAACAAAGCGTTACATCCTGATTGGGATCCTAAGTAGTTTTCAGCTTCTCAGTTACTAGACAGAAGTTGATATAACTGTTTAATAATTGCTTAAAAAATGAAATTTATATCGCTCAATGAATTTCAGGACGATAACATAGCAGCATGTCACTCGCGAGTTCCGCACTCTCGCATTTAATTACGCGGCTTTTTACATGCAAACCATGCACTGCACTCGTCTTATTATTTCACAATATCAAAAGAGATTAAGAGAGCAAGCAATGAATTACCGCGTTGAACACCCTGTATTTAGCGTGCGCCATCATCTCGTGGTTCGTGTCCGGGTGGAGACAGTTACGCGATCGCGTTCGTTTTGCGATGCAAGATTGTCACGCACGTCTTTAATGTTACGTGCCGGCGTATCCCGGGAACTATATTGAGAAATTAAAATGATTACACTATGTAAGCACGTACTCCGTCAGTATACCGCGGAATGAGCGGCGCGATCTATGAGCCGAACATTGTATACGCTTCTCCCCCGAGAAATCCCCCCGAGAATCCCAGAACCAAAAAAGGAAAGAAAGAGGAAAACCGATCGTTCCTGATAATTCATTTCATTTACCAGACTCTCATTCAGGTACGCACGATCGCGTACCTTTTACGACGCTACATCATGTCACGCACGTCTTTAATACACACTCTACGCGTTCTGTACCTATAGAGAAGTGGCTTTGAGGAATTAAGATGATTACACTAAGCGTTGTATACTCAATACGGAACTGTGGCCGATCTATCAAGTGCAACAGGCTTCGCATTTCTCTTAGGGGAAAAATTTGAAATGGATAAAAATCGATCATTATTTCCTGAAAACGCATCTCATTTACTAGTCGTTTACGTGTCTCTTTAGGACACGCGGAATATATCCCGTTTGCAATAAGCAGACTGGCATCGTATGCGATGTCACGCCAAATGGACGCTAAAGACGGACTTTAGTGTTATTCTGATGCATAATTTTCGCTCGACGACAAGTTTACCCATAGTATAAAATACCGATTCGTCGATGTTGCATGTCTTCGTATCATCGCGAATTACAACTTTGCATTACGATTTCATTCATCAAAGCCAGACACGAATAGCTTCAAACATTGAACGCTCGAAATAAATATCATGAATTATGGATGGGATTGAAAATACATAGCATTCATAGCACCGAAGATTGTATCATTAGAGAAAAAAAGATCTTCAATAAGCAACAAGATTAATTATAAATTAAAACATTTGAAAAACTTGTTCCTCGGTCGTCCAATTATATACACGATTAATTTCGACAGTTTATATTAATATTAAAATACTTATGAGATAACGTCATAATAAAAACACATTTAGAAAAAAAAATTTTGATAATTGGATGTTAACTGTCGCCTTTATTTTTTTTTTCAGCCATCTTTCAAAGGATATCAACGTCAAGAGGACAACTAAGGATCCAAAGCATGGCAACCTGCCTTTTCGTGTGTATGGATTCTTGCGGTTTACTTTACGGCTCGGTAAGTAAAGCTTTCTTCATTATTCGTTTTCACTGATACGAATCATGAAAACGTTTCGTAAAATATGGGAAAATTCAAAATGCAGAATATAGAAAATTATATTCCAACTCTCTTTTTTATTTACTTTCTTTATCATAAACGTTATGAACGATAACAATTATGAATTATTAATAAATATAGATGGATAAATTAATATCAGATTAGGATATCAGCATATATATTGCCTTATCTTTCTTTAATTTATATAGATGATGTATTTTAAAAAATCTTGAACAAATCTTGTTTTTTCATTAATTTCCATTATATATATTTCATCCTGAATATGTAAAAAGCAATTAAATATAAAACTTAAATCTTATCTCGTTGTTCACAAAGTAAGTGAGCAGTGAGCACTACGAAGAAATTAAAATAAAATTATATTCCAAAAATATTTTAATTATTACAGCATTATTTTACTCCTTTTACTTTTTTCAATTATTCGCTTAACCAATAAACTGGAAAATTCAATCTGTATAAATCATAATGTAATTGAAGGTACTCTAAAATGGTTTAAACAATATCATTATTACGTCATTTCTTAATAATTCTTCATAGTTTCCAACTACATTTCCTTTGTTGAAAATTTGTATAAATTTTGTACATGTAAACTAAATCAAATGCAGATTATCCAGGATGAAATACTGAGCTTAATTCATTTTAATCTATCCATTTTATGGCAATAAATCTGTGATATATTGTTTATCAATAATTTTGTCAATATTTTTAATATAATATATACATCTAATCTAGATTTTCACAGATCCATTATTATGATTTAGAATACAAGATAAATCACTCACCAATACGAAGCGCAGCAGCGGAGTTGTAATTGCACTGGACCTGGAATTAAAAAATTACGCTTAGTTGAGAATAGAGAGATATATCTAGATTAGAGAATAACATTTAAAATAATTAATATTCTAAAAAATGCGATTATTGCGCGCATTGAATCATTTTACTTATCTTTAATAAATCTTTAATTATAAAAATACATAATTTCCGAAAAGTCTTTTTTTCAATTTTATAAATAAAAATTTAATTCTTACAGAAATAATTCATTCGATTTAAATTTAAAGTGCGTTCAAAGAATTTTGATACATGTACAAGTAACAAATATTAAGCAACATAATTTCTATTATAAGTATTTTAAATAGGTTCTTCTAAAATGTACAGATTCAAATAATCTCTTGAATATATAAGTACATTATTGTATTACAGTGCAAAATAGTATATGAAACTTTTTATGTGACACGGAAATAAATGATTAATTTTGTAGTAACAAGTAACAAATAACACATAAATAATAAATTACTCCAAAGTTGCTCCGCCGTGGCATGATGCCTCCTAGGCCTCCTCCTCCTCTCAGCCATCCTCTCAACCGTTGCACTCACACAATATAATACTCGCAAAAATACAGTTGATTACAATCGCATGTATAATAATCACAGGAATACGACGGCACTTTTCGCGACACGCACTTCATTGTATTACGACGCAACAATAATGAGAGAAAAAAAAATGCGTAAAAAGTTATGACCATCTTGATTCCCGTAGAGTTTTGCATAACGATTGAATTCACGAGAATACCACGCAATTACACAAGATTCTTTTATCGCCTATTAAACGTTCTTGGTTAATAAATCTTTACTACCAAATAATATTAAATTCGAACGGTACGCAACATTTAGACAAATACGATGTGAGTGGACAAACGATACTGTATGATCGAAAGATCGTATTAAAGTATAACAATTAATTACGACTGATTGCTGTACATGATTCGCATTTTTTTAACGCATAGGATTCTTCTGATATTCCAATGCAATTTCGAATACCTCATTCGTAATGAAAACCAAATACGTATCACGACGATACTCGGCTCGTACGAATAATTCAACTATTTATTTCGATATATATCTATATGTTAAGTATTACAGTAATCATGAGTCAATCAATCGAGCATACGCGCCGCTAATTGTTCGCGAAGCAATGATTCTATACATCTCCTGATACTTCAACGACCAAATCTTGAGAGATAATAAGCGAGAGATAAGCGCGGAATAATAGAGCGACCCCCACTACGCGACCCTGCGTAGCTTCACTATGCGATTGATAACCGATGACCTTGTGTTATTGTTTACCGCTGTGCGTCGACTAACGGCCAGCGATTTCCGTTAGTTTATTCCGCATTACTCGTCGAACGATGATCGTGCTTCGAAACATCTAATTCATAATCTCTCAAATAATTAACAATTGACTCTGTCTGCAAATTAATTGATTCTTCCAAATTTAAGATAGTTATTTGTTACATAAAGATATCTCTCGTACGATTTACTCTTGTTCATGTTAATGTTCTTTAATATATACCTATAAATACAAATTTGTATAAATACAAATATTTTCTAAAGATTAAAATATACATAAAAATTGCTTAATAATTTTTATATATCTGTAAAAATCATGAAAATTAATCCAGGACACGAAAAACTCATCGTGTGTAGTAAGAGTGCCAAAAATTTGTATTTATAAAGTATGTACTAAGAGTAAGTCATGTTAAATTAATACAATTATAATTTCACTTGACGCTTTAATAACATATTGCATATCGTAATTTCGATGTACGTATAATTTATTTTAATCTTCCGTTCATGTTTAATTTACTAATCGCAGCAATTGTCAGATCGGATCTTACTCGCATTATTTCGTAATAAACATGTAACATCTAATTGAAAGTATTGCGCTCGAATATTCTAATCAATGAAGAATCAAGTACATATCGCGATGACATCGTATGAATATTTAATCATTTATTTCGATAATATCTATGCATTTAAGTTATAGTACTCGTGATTCAATTAATCGAGCATATGTAATCGTTAATTATCGAAGCAAGTGATTCTACACATCTTCCGGTACTTCTACGACCAAATCTTGAGAGATAATACGACGATAAAGAGCGGAATAATAGAGCAACCCCCCTACGTGATCCCCATCTGCAAGTTCCACTATGCGATTAATAATCGACCGACGTCGATGACCTCGTGTTATTGTTTGTACGCTCGTGCTGTGCGCCGAACCAACGGCCAACGGCATTAACGGTGCGAATGAGTCTCCTTATCTGCGCATTATTCTTCGAACGATGAACGTGACAAGTGCTCCAAAAAAATTTAATTCATTTTCTCGCAAATAATTAGAAATGGACTATCCGCGAACTAATTGATTCTTCCCGATTCGAGATGATTATCTATTACAGTAAAGATATGTTGTACGATTTATGATTCTTGCTCGCGTTAAAAGTCATGTTTGATTAATACAATTATAATTTCACTTGATGCTTTAAAAACATATCGCATATCGTAAATTCAATATTTGTATAATTTATACGATTTATTTTAATCTTCGTTCATATTTAATTTCCTAATTGCAGCTGAGATCAGACCTTGCTCGCATTGTTTCTTCATCATGTAATAAAGTGCGTGTAGTGTGTAATTGAAACGAAAGTGCGCTTGATCGAATATTCTAATCATTAGTACATACATGATAATAATTAGGTAACTGTGCCTTCGCGAGTGTTATATCGAATGCGTGTGTCTGTACAACAAAATCTGAGAGGAAGAGGAGGCCTGGGAGACATCATGCCACGACGGAGCGACAATGAGATAAATAATTTATATTATATATTTACGCAACAATTAATTTTTTAAATAGTAATTATTTCAGGCGTTACTATAATTTGAATATGTATATTTTGTCTTTTATAGTTCAATACTTCTTATATTACAACTCCGCTGCTACGCGTCGTATTGGTGAGTGAGGAATTACGTTTTATTTTAAATAAAATAAAATAATTTATTTATAATGAATTTGTGAAAAAATGTATGTTAAAAAGGATACTATAGTAAAAATAAATACATTAGAAATAAGTAATAATATAGACTGCCAAGTAATAATATTCACTGCCTTACAATAGATGTAATCGATAAATAATTTATCCTGTAGTAAGGATTAGAGTCAATAATTTATTCTTCTAAATATAAATTGTCTGACAATAGAACTGATAATATCTTTAAAAAATAACATATTAATAATGTTGTTTGGATAATTTTAGATTTTAGA
>Ga0157363_1007744_pt1 | contig 10188 bp, 5 predicted proteins | sample AttsexASBM1_FD_111477 | JGI IMG/M metagenome (GOLD analysis project Ga0157363, IMG submission 111477) | Fungus gardens microbial communities from leaf cutter ant in Ribeirão Preto, State of São Paulo, Brazil - Atta sexdens ASBM1 | ecosystem: Host-associated > Fungi > Mycelium > Unclassified ...
ATTATCAGTAGCAGACACAGTAGCGCGAGTACGACGATTAACGTAATCGGAACTGTGCCCCAGCCACGGCTGGTAATTTGATTAATCATGTCGTTTTCCTTAATCGGCTGAAACAAATGTGATAATGATAATTCTTAGATTACTTTCTTAGATTACTTTCTTTCAATAGATATTAATGATCATTTTTCACGATTCGAGCAAAATTCATGCGTTCGTAAATATTTCTAATATGTAATAGAGAAAGCAGTTATATTTAAAATGTATATAATGATAGTATCGTGTAACGTAGTATTAAGTATGGGAGTTAAGGGAATGTAAAACTCACTGTAATCGGACATATGGGGCAACAAGTGCCTGGTTTCGGTGGCAACGGATTAGTGCAGGCCACCGAGCAGATGGTTTCTTTGCAATTAAGTCGTCCACCAGGCTCGCAAGTGCATGTGTTGCAGCTGTTCGGGTACCAAGTTGATCCCTCCGGATGCGTCTCGTTCAAATGGTCCATGCACGAAGCTCGACAGCGGCATATCTGCGAGGAGAAATACATCAGTATTGTTTATTGTCATACAATATTTCAAAATGTGCAGCTTTTTGTTCTTATACTCTTGTATTTCAATTATTTTAATTTTAATTCACTCCATTGTTTTATTTTCATTTATTCCGCGTGTAAAATAATACAAGGGAGCGTTGTACTCACGGGACAGCCGCGTTTATTCGTCTTGAAACCGAAGCTACACCTCTTCCTGCATCCGAGAAGCGGCGGACAGCTGGATGGCTTGCACTCGCAAAAGGTGCAGTCGTTTTCGTCCATAACAAGTTCGCAGTGAAGGTCGCACTTGACCTCAGGACAGATTTTTTTATCGTTCACGGTGTCCGGAGTGGTGACATTTGGCGAAGGATAACGCGATGGCGTCTGACAGGCGCACACAGAACAGCCGTCCTCATCCTTGACGAGATCGCAGTTCAGTCCACAGTGCGGCAGTTCCGGGCAAACTTTGTAATCTTCCGGTAGCACGTCCGGTACAAGGTCGACCTCCTGGAGAAGACGAGAGTCGTCAGTTTGCAAGATAGAAGCCGAGACAGCATTGCTGAGAGGAAACCGCCGGAATTCCTCTTATTCGCGAACTTCGTCTTGCGCGTGATGATTCCAAGAAGAAAGCTTCTCCAGCTGCAGGTACGTTTTAGAGATAAGAGAAACTGTGTCTCTACCTTAGCTAGGTCACGACTGAAAATCCGCACGCGGCGGACGTTGTTGTGGATGGTTGCATTTAGCTAACGTTGATAGGAAATGTTTCGTGGTGAATGAGGAGATACTGTGTAAGAGATTGCATTATCATCGCCAGCCAACCCAGAGCAGTTCTTGTTTCGTATCGTATTCTAGATTGCGTGGTTTTATGTTTGCATATCTTGGATATTATATGTCTACGCACTATTAATTCGAAAAGTATTTTCATATTTAGATTTATCAATTAAAAATGTTGATCAAATGTAAAAACGTATAATTATTTTAATAACATAACTCTTTATAGCATTTTATATTTCTATATGTTTCCTACTTTTATTATATTTTTATAATATCTTCGATATTAAATAACATCTAATAACATCAGTTAAGACTGTACCGTAAAAGTGCAACGTTTAAAATATTTTCGTTTAAAATATCTTTGCAAAACAAACGCTTAATAATAAAAGATATTTCAATTTTAATGTTTTAAATCCAAACACATAATGTTTTGTTTACTGAAAATGTTTAAAAACTAAAACATCTTTAAACATTTAAAAATAGAGACAAAAATAAAAAGCATTTTAAAACAAAATATTTCTTTCATGTGCACTTAGATCTGTTCAAAATTATCTATAATTAATCCATAAAATATCTATATACCAAAAAAATATATAAAATATATAAAAATAAAATCTCTTACCAAATCATCGGCGCACTCGCAAATCGGGCAGTTATCCTTATCCGTTCGGAAGCCATGATAACATTTCATCTTGCAGTTATCCAGGGACATCTTACAAGACTCGTCAGGATCAAAGGTGCTGTTCGTTGGCGGTGGGCAGTGAGGGCAACATTCACCCGGATCAGGTGGTATCGCGTTCTCGCAGGACTTGCACATGGTCGTTTGGCAGGACGCGATTCCGTCCTCGTTGCAGACGCAAGTAATACAGTCGTTCTGTTTCCACTCTTCACCAAGTTTTCTCGAGACGCCTTCGTGAATGCAGTTCTGCGGTTTCTCTTCGGCTTTCGCCCAGGAAATCGGATCTAGAAAAGAAAAAACCATTAAGGTGGAAATTAGATAAAATCAGCATATATTGATGCTTTAAATTATTTTATATATATATATATATTTTTTTTTTATTTTTAACGATTAATCAAAGCACAATAGAAATAGTGGTAAAAAAATTTTGTTCATAAAACACTAACGAAAATAAAAAATTATAATTTATGTGGATTCAATCTGCCATTAAAGAAGAGCAAGAAAATTTAGAAGATTTCTTATCGCATTGTCATGTACATTGAAGTATTACTTATAAATATCGGATAAAAAAATATTTAAGAATATTTTTGATAGAACTATTAAGCAGCATTTCCAACATCATTCCCTCACACTGAGATTTGCGATACGCTAAAAAATATAGGAAATATTTTCTGAAGACAGTTTATAAATAACTCAGCACCGCCGCCGGGAAGTGTCGCCAAATATGGTAGTTTACGAACGAGGGAAACTTGAGGGATTGAGTGCCTCGGTGTTTCCGGAGTTTGCAAAGTCTTGCATAAAATTGTCGCGACGGATTTTTCGAACGTGCACCGAGCATCGTTGCACATATCGTTTACGCGATCTCGTTCGCTTCTCGCGTAAATCCAATCATGTTTTTAACAAATCCTTCAATCTTCGTGAACAAATTTCTTTGAAGCCCTACGAGGAATCGCTGCGTTATTAGCAAGATAACTGGTTAATTATGCATATAAGATTACGAACATGTATAATAGTTGACTGCGCGTTTATCGCGCTTCTCTTCGACGATCAAGTCATTATTCGACGATTTTCCAGCGGTGACAAGCGCTCGTCCGGTAATCATCAAAGCGCCGGAAATTGCAGAATCTCATAAAGATTTGCAATCTCGCTTAATATTCATAGCGTCCTTAACGCGCGCGCAAAGTCGTCTTACGCCTGTCGTCGCCATTAATAACTCGCGAAAATCTGATTATCTACAACATTATTTCATTACACGGACGATCGAGGAGGATCGTATCGCTGCCATTAAAACTGTCGAGCGTTCTCGTGTAAAACAGCACGATTAAGCTTCCCGATGACTTCGCTATTCATGCGAGCGTCGTATTTCGCTTAGAGCGCTTTTATTTATGCGCGCTCTTCTCTTCTCCTCGCCCTCTTTACACAACTGAGTGCCTGTACGTGAAATTTACATGGCCAAGTACCGCTCGAACTGGATAGTAAACCCTTGGGTGCTGATCTTTTCTGCATGAGACAATTCTATACGATGGTTTTAAGTCGCCACGGCGCCGGCACTGATAAGAGATGAACTTGTCGCGTCGAGAATAGCACGTGCATTATAAGTAAGCAAGTGCATTGTTCCATCTAGTAAAAAATTCAAGTTTCTCGTGACACAACACGACTGTAAGTACAAGTTGTATATATACTTTTGCGATCTCCGCCCACGTGTGTTGTGTGTTAATTAATCGAGAAATTCTCGATTATTATCTTGATTATTATCTTGATTATTTCACTATTATTAGGCGTCGATTTTAGCGCGTATTCATTTTCTGCATTGTGGAAAGAAGCATGTGGGTCAAGCGGTCAACCGTGGATGAGGGTGTATTATGTTCTATCCCCAGCCGTCTCATTTACGAGCGTTCATTCATAACGCCTTCCAAACTTTAAAGTGGCGCATTTCCATGAAAAATCGGCTCAGTAACGCAAAGAGGCAAAAACAATTTTCGAGAGCCTCCGCTGACGCGAGTAAGCTCGTAACTCCCCATTATTTCCTTGTCGCGATATACGTACGGACATACGTTCGCGTTGAAAGGGGAAAAATTTGCACGAATTTTTTTCATCGAATACATCGCTCGCTAGCTGGCTGGTTGGTTGTCGGTGGTCCCTCGCGTAATACATCTCTCCTGTTTCATGTATAGCTCACACCGCCGGAAAAAGCTAAATTCCTGAGCTTTTGTAAGAATTATGAAAGAGAAAATGTTCCCTTTATATGCCCGGAAAACATTTTTTTTCTATTCCATTATTCTGGATGTTTCATTATTCTTTGTAATCCGCACTGCGGCGAGAGGACGATATCGACCAAAATTGAAGGCGATAATAGAAGAGCGCTTTTGTAGAAAATATTAAAGATATAATCTTTCTCAGAGAACGGAAGGATCAAGAAGAGTGAAAAGAAAGATATGTTAAATGAAGAGTTGTAAGACCTATACGTTGCGAAACGAATATCCAACTCAATACCGTAAATCTTTACGAAAAATTACACTTGAATTAATATTCCAAGCAAATTGAACGGAAGCTAATTATGCGGGTAGAAAAACGTTTACGACGAATCAATTGCAAATATCGTTAACAGCTTCGATTAGGGCATTAAATCAGTCGCGAAGTAATTATTTTTGTAATTAACATAATAAAATGTAATTAACATGTATATAACATACACTTTTGCCGCGAAAATGCCGAGAGTGAGAGAACATCTATCTGTATAATTTAATCCGGTTGTACCGCTATTTACCTCAACGTGGTATCAGGGTTTACGTCAATATTTATTATCGCGTGTACTTTTCGACGAAAGCGTATTAATTAAACGAGGCATCAACTATGTACGCGTGACCGATAATACGGACTATGGGCTAATGAATATTGTTAACAAGGTAGAACGTTGTTTAACTGTCGCGAAGCTGTTTAAACACCGTCCTGTGCAATATAGAACTGAAATGAATTTAACGTATGATGTATTGTAAAATGGTATTTAATTGCCGAGAATCCGATCGATGAAAAGAGATGCGGTATCCGAGACTAATTTAATTGATCGAAATATATGTATATTCATACGTACATATTTAAATAATCCATGTATTTCATTTTTTATTTCTTGACGCAATCGAATATTTTAATTATTCTATTCGCAAAAGTTGCTTAAAACTCAGTATTTATTGAGTGTGATATACCGGTGGCGCATTGATCATTTTCAAATGCGAAAATGGCAAAGTACATTGAAAGTATAATAATTGAGTGGAATAAATCGATATCGTTAAGAGAACCAACCACGGAATAATCTCTTGTCCGCAATAAAAATGTTTCTAATGTGACGATTTCTAGCTGATCGTACCATGATTCGTGGCGATAATATTATTAAATCTTAAAACAGACACGGAGTACTATTAAATTTTAACACAGAGATATATATATATATATATATGTGTGTGTAGAGAGAGAGGGGGGGGGGGGGGGGGAGAGAGAGATTTCACGAGATAAGAATGACTTCATTAAAATTCAACAGGTAGATCGAAAGTTCCGTAGCAAGAATGGTGACAGTGTAACTTTAAACGTCGTAACTTAAAAACCGCCTCTCGCTGAAATATCGCATTTGAGCATTATCTCTGCTTACAATCTGCGCGACTAGCATTTATAATGGTCGATTCTAGAATGAATTTCAGAAAATAATAGTAGAGTTGGTATTTTTAAAAGACTCCTCTTAATTAATCCTCAATTTTATAAAAACTACGCAAAAGTTTATGACTTTTCATGTTACACATAGCATTATTTATAGTTGGAAAGCAAAATTTGTGTCATAGAGTTAAAAGATACACTTTGTGACCAAAGTTGCTGAAAACTTTTATAAGAACTTGGTGAATTTCAAGCGACGAGAAAGAGAAAGAGAGATCTTCTTCGCAGTAATAATCTCCTTCTCTTCTTGAATTTCATTATTCTCGTCACATATTTAACATGCATACACATTTCATCTTCTTCAGCCTTTCCTTCTATCTTTCTTTCAGTAATGGAACATCTCGTGTCCACAGGAAATGCGTTGATTACGATCGAGGAAGTTCTTCGTGTCGATATCTGAAGTATATTGAGGCTACAAGCTCAACAAACGAGCTTGCCTCGTCAGATTGCAATTCGAAAGGAGGAAGAGAGAGAGAGGGGGGGGAGCAGAGAGGGAGAAAGAGAGAAAGATAGGACACATTGAAGCGCGCAATATCAGCGAGAGAGAAAGAGAAAGAGCCAGGAGAGAGGAAAGCAGATTCCTGAGATATCGATCCGATGTACGACGTATCGTCCCGCGCGCTGTCCCTATCACAGATTCCCTGACAGAAGCCAGCTTCGATTATGACCTTTCGTAATTACCTGAGGGTCTGCAGTCATGAAGGGGGCAACAGCTACCGGGTGTCTCGGGCTTGGCCGCCCGCACTTCGATCGGCCGTTGACCAGATCGGCACTTAGGTGGCGGACATGTCGGGACGCACTTGCAGATACCATCGTCCGTCAGGACGCTATCCTCAGGACAAAATGACTCAGTCCGATGATGGTGATCTGCAAAACCGATGTGAATCAACACTATAAATTTATGTTACAGACTCGTTAAATGAGAAAGATGTATAATATTCTAGTTCTATGCTTATCGCATTAATTATTGTGTACGGCAATTATATAATATATTAATATAAACGGTATTTATATTTCTTAATTATCGATATTTTAAATCGGTATAAAGAGAAATGTATTTTTAATCTTATAAACGATAAACGTTGTGCTCCAACGACGCGGACGATGACACTTGATATTTTATATACTTTCGAGATTTTATTTAGTGTTTAGCTTCAAATGCTATACGTTTTTGTTTATATAAAGTGCACAGTGTTTCATCTTGGTTGTCTACAGTCAACATTATCATCGATCTGACAGTTTTTCAAACGATCGGATTTAATCAAAGAAAAAGCGCGATATTTACACCACCGTCGTCGTATCATTTTCTTGATTCCGCAACAGTTCCGATCTTACCACGCGCGCAGCCGTTGGTTACACTCGGCAAACATTATTTTCCACTGCGAACACGGCCCCTTTTATGGATTCTATTACCTGAGGGAACGCAGTTGTAGCGCGGGCAGCAGTTACCGGGGATGTCGGAAAATGACCCCCTCACCAACACCGCCTGCTGACCCGGTCGGCACTTGTGGGGTGGACAATCCGCACATTTGCAACCGCCGCCATTCTCGTTCGGCACGCTGTCCTGCGGGCAGTCGTCGACACTGTTCACGGCTCCTTGAAACAGAAAAATTGTCACCGAGATTAACGTCAGGACCAGAATTCCCGGGGACGATCGACGATATGTCCGACGAAGAACGGCACCGTTAAAACGCTCCCCATCGAAAGATATCTCCTGAGATGTTGGATACCTCGGGGATTCTTCTCCAAACGCTTGAAATTGCGCCAGGCTATTCGGTGTACTTTATTATCAATGGTACTTTGCACCAATTTGCTGTCGTACAGAGTACCTGAGAATTACGACCATTACTTTCGTATATTCCTCGACCGATTTAAAGAAAATTTATCGTTGGCAGATATGTTAAGGTACAAATATATCCGAGTCCCGGGCCATAATTCTAAGACATTCTACATGGAAAGATAATTTTAATTATTTTGATTTTTTTTTTAATTTTATGGCATATAATATAGAGAGTTCCAAGAAAATATGTATATTATTACCAGGAACTTGTTCGCAGATGATATCTATTCGGCTTTTTTATATATTCATTATTCAGTTCATTAATTAAGTTTCAAACTAAGCGACTCGTTTCTTTTTCGTTCAAAATAATATAATGGCGATAGTAATTTCCTGAAAATAAATTTTGCACGCTGCCTTTCCTAGCCTGTCGCGAATAAATCTTTTTAACTCCTTCCCATTAATAATCTAATAGCAAACGCTCTGTAATTATGTTGATATATGTGATAGGCAAACGTGTGCGCATCTTCGTGTAAAAGATGTCGGTTCTTCTATGTGGACCGCTGTGCACCGTGTCACAAGTTATATGCATCAGTGACATTAATATAAATTCCCAAATGAGTAAAGAAAAGAGATATATCCTTGTCAGAGACATGGCGAAAATCGATTATTTTATTCAGTGGATTATCCCGACTGAAGATAAACACGTATTGTCCCATGTGTTCACGAAAGTTCCGTCGTGCTGGAGACGTACGGAAGGAGAAAAATAGCGAGCTTGATGGATGCCAAATCGAAAATCTCAGAGGTATGCAATGCGCTGAGATATAAAGAGAATGATAAGCGGAATAAGAAGATAGTACAAATCCATTTTTGTCAGCGCACCGGTAAATTCCATTCTGACAGTTTTATACACGGAAGCGAATTATTTTCTAACGATTCATTTACAACCGTCGCGTCTCTATATTTGTTTCTATATGGGAATAAACATGATATTCTTGTATCATGGGAATAAACACTCGAGCGAAGTAGAAGTTTCGAAGACATCGTAAAGAGAGACGTTTGAAGTTAGATATTCAGAGACATCGTATTTAATTACGAGATGGCTATATATTCTCGGAACTCTATCACACTACGCAAATGTTCATAACGTGAATCATCGCTGTCTCATACATACTAAATGTGTTTGTTTGCATATAGAGATAATTTCTTGCAGATTACATTCGTATGGTCCCAAATTGATCTTGAAAGTTCAGCGAATTGTGTTGTTAGTGAAATGGTTACAATTGGAATTCTCACATCATCGTTCATACTGGAAAAAATTATTAAATCTTAATACATATTTCTGAATAATACTAAGGAAACATTTACTTATAGTAAATAAATACTAATTTACTCAATAAAAAAATGATAATTTAATCAAATTAAGTGTTCTTGCGCCAAATAAATATACATGTCTACATTTAGTAAATATTTATTAGAAATATTCAAACAAATATTTATTAAAACTATTTTTTCAGTGCATAATTTTTCAAATAATTGTATTTTTATTATGTAGTTTGTTGTCGCGTTATAAAAAAATTTTAAAATTAATCTAAAAATTTTCATAGCATACATCGCTAAAATGTAAATGTGCAATATAAGAGTTTATTATTGATTCTATCATAAGATATTGTAAATGACATTCCGAGAAGAATATTGAAGAACATTGTAAGTAATTGCGTAACTGCGAGCGACATCGGAATCTCTTACAGTTACGTGATATCACAACGAAAAACCGCAGATGTGAAAGAAACACGTCAGGGAGAAAAGAAAAAGTTTAAACTTGTCCTTTGTATAAATTCGGAAAAGCAGAGTTCGTACATGTACAGGGCGAAGAACATTTCTTCGCTATAGCTGTTAAGGAAAGTGAGATATGTAGATATTCGAAATTTTTAGAACCATCCAACACATGAAACTGCAAGGAAGAATCTTGCGAGACAAACGCAGATCTTCGATAGAAATCCAAAATTCAGTTACACAAAATATAATAAAAAAAGTCGTTTTCTAAAATATTTTTATAAAGGCCAGTGAAAATAATCGTAATGTAAAGAATGAAAAGGAATTGCTTCCACAATTAAAAGTTTCCCCTCTAAAATTTGAGAAAGCTGATTCTCTCAAAACTTCGTTTACGTATCTTAATGGACCTTAATCCTACCCATGAAAGTTTTATGTCGAACGTCTCGCTCACTTTTGGGTGATCTAAAATATACATCACAGAATATACGAAGATAGTATTTTAGTATTTTCACCTTTATAGATATAAGGGTCGCCACTTCAATGACATTTTTTATTATCAAAGTGGTCCTTACTAACATTCATTACACACATGCCAGAAGTCTCATCGAAATTGGTGATTGCGGTTGATCCATTGGATGAGTCTGCACATCCTCTGGAACGCGCAATCCGCTATACCTATATACTCAGCGAGAGGAGAGATCGATGACTTAACCGCGAGAACGCCGTGTGCATGATGCATTCGTAGTGCATTTCGTGTCACGACCAGTCTGTCGTCCGTTCGTTCTTTGCGTTTCGGCCGCTGACATGACAGAAACGAGAAGATACGATCTTCTCCTTCTCGATGCCGGTTGCACGCAGCCTCTTTGTGTTCGGCTTTCGCAATTTCGCGCCGGAGATTTCGGGGTCGGATAAGTCCCGTCCTCGTTACCGCCGCCGGCAAGAAACGGCGAAGAA
>Ga0157363_1007745_pt1 | contig 10187 bp, 4 predicted proteins | sample AttsexASBM1_FD_111477 | JGI IMG/M metagenome (GOLD analysis project Ga0157363, IMG submission 111477) | Fungus gardens microbial communities from leaf cutter ant in Ribeirão Preto, State of São Paulo, Brazil - Atta sexdens ASBM1 | ecosystem: Host-associated > Fungi > Mycelium > Unclassified ...
AATATATCGTAAAATGTAACATCGTCTCGCGCGATGCTGGACATAAGATGGACAATGAACCATAAGGCCAAGCAGGTAAACGTGTAGTTGATTCATTTTCCCTCAATCGCGGATGTGACTATAATAAGCCACGACTACGACGGCTCTCTCGAGTTTTTTTTATAATCCGTAAACAAGCAACGCTAGCAAATAAAATCAAATCTCAGCAACCAAAAAAGAGCAAATCAATTTAACATACAACACACATTTGAAAGAGCAGGGAGGAAAACTCGCTAGCGCTGAATGCTGATAATGATCATAATGATACGTGCTAATAAATGTACTAAATAAAAGTTCTCTCTTCTTTTTCTCCTTCTATGTCATGAGAGTAAAGAGATTTGTTTGAGTAAGCATGTACTGAAATGTATGGGAGTATCAAGGTAAATGAATATGCGACGAATCGAGCGTGTATGGTTGTGTGCGTTTTTATGAATAAAAGATAAATGTGGAATTATCTGAATGTGGCTAGAACATTTCTAGTTTTGTCTAACGGTCGGTCTTTTAATAAAACTTCGGCAATAGAAGCTCGCGTTTATCGTAATGCGTAGATTTTAATGAAATATTCGGCCGAACATGCAAATTTTGACGGGTTCTCGTAAATAAATCGCAAAAGAGAAGGAAAAGCGAAAAAATCCAAATTTGTGCGAATAACCGTTTAACCCTTTATGATGCCAATTTGAAATAATATACAAACGTATTTTATCATCTTTTCTAACATTAGCGTGGATCATAGAAATCAGCCTTTAAAGTCTTAGAAATTAAACAAGAATATATTAGTTTCTATTTAATCTATAAATTGTATACAATATAGAATTAGCAGTATCCCCTGAAAGAGAATAATAATTTCATTCACTAGAGAAGTGAAAAGAAATTTAAAAAAATAATTTTAAAAGTTTAAATTTACGGTAGACTATTAATACAAACGATGGTCTGTCTATTAGCTCTATATAGTACTCAAACAAAACGCGTTATAGCATATTAAAACTACGTTATCCATTCCAAAAGTTCAAAGAACTTTCATGTGATATATTTGCAAAGATAAGCATTCTTACTGATATTCGTAATCTGGGAGATTCGACTACGGGTACGTGCGCATGCCAAAATCCAAGTGAGAGCGTTCAAACCATGGTGTATACTCTACCGGTGTGGGTAAAAGGGGGAAATGAAAATAGGTTGAAAAGATAGAGGCTACAGCTCACCACATCCAGGAAAAAAGCATCAAAGCAAATGATAATAAAAGAAGCATAACTTACGAGAAAAAACCGGCGGCACGCGAGAAGGGGCCACTTTCTTTCTTTATTGGACCGCCGTTGGGGACGGGCTCGAACGCACGCTCGCCTGCCCTCCAGATCAGACTGATTTGGTATGGTGGACGGTTGGGCGGACAATTGATGGTTTTAAAACAAGAATTAGTCGATTTGTTCGCTCAAGTCTCTGCACGTATTGTTACAGATGTTTTTTTTCCCCCAGGAACATCGATTTATCAGACAAAGATAGTGGCTCAGCGAAAACGGGAATTCCGTTCCTGCATGATTGTACATCGTTGGTACCATGTCGAAGTCCGCGGTAGAATAGAAGAGGAATGGAATAGAACAAGGACATAATGAAGATAGACGTCACGGGAAAAACGGTAGAAAATAACAGCATTATGAAAGTCGGTGCATGTGTCTGTATCATCGTAGGAAACTGTACTAGATACAGCTTCGATAAATATACGTACTTTCGGTATCACTAGATGATATAGTCACGGTTGTTATATAAGGATATGACGTAACAGTAATAAGACAGTAATAGTAATAGTTAAAGTAGCGAAAAGTACAGAGATGAGACAGTTAGCAAGATAATACAGAAGGATTTGTCAAATGAAAATGACGATGGAATGATGCTGTTTAGTCCGTCTAGCTAATCTTAATTTAACGAGACCAAAGTCAGTGCGAGTTGAGACGAGATACTATCGGGAAGCAAAAAGGAGCAGTTTTCTAATCTCGTTACAAAGATTAATAGAGTGGACTTCGAAGGGAATGATGTTGAAGGCGATGATTGTCCCTAAGAGAGAGCAACTATAGCCTGTCATCCTGAGGGAGAGAAGGCTTGCCGAGAGCTCTCTACTATACCGGACCATTGGACAACGGTGACTTCAGCCAGCTGCTCCAAAAGAATTGCTTTACAGGTCGTACCTTGCCGTTCTCGGACGCATCGACGGACGTCGCTGCGCGCGCCAGGCTGTGGGAACGGCGTGCAGGAGCGGGCGGTCGTCGAGGGGGAGCGTTTACCATTCCCGTGTTGGGCGAGGATGTGCCGAGGTTGTTGTTAGACTCCAACGAGTCACGGGCGCGGGACAGCGAGGAGGATTTGTTTAGGGAGTCTCGGCTGGAATTGTTACGCGGCAGGGATCGATTGTTCAAAGATGACTCCCGATTTGTTTCCTTGCTGCCGCCGCCGACGCTACTGCTGTTGCTTCCGTTACCGCCACTCCTGGACAGACTTCTATTGCCTAACGAATCTCGACTGGATTCGCGCGGTTTCGATAACGACTTGCCGCCGCCATGGCTGTCGCGACTAGAATCACGCGGTGGTCTCGTTAGCGATTTGAGTGATTCCCTGCTATCGTTCCTGCCGTGACTGGGCGGTCGTGCAGGCGTTGTTGCAGTCACGCTCGTTGTAGGCGTCGTCGTTGTCTTGCCACTCACGTTGCCGGGTAAAGGTATACGACTAGGACGCCGCCGCGGCGACGGTTTAATCTCTACTGGCTGATGATGGTCTCGCGCGGACTCCGTACTGCTGCCGGGCTCAAGGCCGCTTTGCTCGCATCTGGGATGCTCCAAATCTGCCTCCGGTTCGGCTTCCGTTGGCGGTCGTTGTTGAAGACGCTCCAATACGCGCACTCGCGCCCGCGTGCCTTCTAATTCGATATTTCGTTCCTCTAACTGAAAGAGATATGAATCATATTATATTGTAACGAATAATATTATATTGTAATATTATAACGAATATCTCTTTTATAAAAGAATGTAACGCACTTAATAATGTGATACTTTTTTGAAATTTTTTAAAATAAAGTTGCTATATGTATGTGTATACAGCGACTTTTGATTACGACTCACCTGGAAACGCAAATCATCGTTCTCCTCGCGCGCTTTGTCCAATCGCTCTGAGAGAGTTTCTGTACTTTTCTTGACTTCATCTAGCCTTTTTTGTAGGACCTGCAAACAATAAGTCGTTAAGAAATTAACAGTCATTGATTAAGTTTATTCTTTTCACTTTTAAATAGATGTATTAGAATAGGAATGACCGATCTTACCTGATTATGGACGGTAGTAGTAATTAGGTGCCGCTGAAGCTCGAGGGGCGAATGCTCGCGAAGAATGGCCGCAATCTTCCTTGAGTCAACGTCTTTCACGTGAGTCACTCTGGTGGGCGAGACCAGGATGGAATCGAGCGCTCCCAACCTGGCTCGCCTTTCATTTACGTTTGCCTCAACATCGATGTCGACATTTCGCATCTCGTCATTGCATCCGACAACATCCAATAATACATTCTTCTCGATGGTCCTCGTGCGAAAGCGGCTCTTGTGAGCCTTGCTTCCAGGACTACCGGTGACCGACACGAACGCCGAACTGTTGCTCTTAATACTAGTAACATTGGCATTCTTCGGCGAGGAAATTATCGGCGCGATAGGTTGCAGTCTTTGAACGCCCGGTGTCAAAATCTCCGAAGCGTTCTCGGTCAGTCCAGCCCGCAACCGATCCTCCAGACCAGTCTTCAGTGCCGATAAGGCGGCCAACTCTGTTTGCAATTCTTGTGCTCGGGCACGACTCGATATCGTCTCTGCCTCGAGCTCGGCCACTTTGTCTAATAGCTGTTCCTTCTCCCGCCTGAGAGCTATCACTTGTGGGTCCCTACTATCCTGTTGTTGTGGATCGACATTCTTATCGACAACATTACTGCCAATTGTTCTATCAGTATCACCGAGACCAGTGATTTTTCTCACAGCCTCGAGCACATCCGTCGACACTAGTTCCTCTGTCGCCACGCTCTCCAAACGACCCTGAAGGCACTCGACCTCTTCGCGCAGCCGAATCCCTTTGCGGTGGATCACATCTAGCAGGTTCCAGAGTTCGTCCTCCGCCTCGTCCAACGTATTCGGCCGGGGACTGCTCGCTCGCGGCGCAATCGCCGTCGAGGCGCTGTCCTTCGACGAGGTCTCCGTGCTGAAACCGGAATCCTGAACTGTCGCGCTGCAGTTGTTCTTGGTGCCGCCACTGTGGGAGTTGCTGCGGCTTCTAGGCAGCGACGAAGACGATTCACCTCCACCTCCGCTACCGCTTCCACCGCTGCCGCCGCCGCTGCTACTTTCGCGTGTTACTCGCCGCCTTATTTTGCCAGGCTCCCATTCGCTGATCCTTCGCGAGGACGGGCTCGACAGCGGTAACGGGATGTGCGAGCTCTGGGTACAGGTAGACGACATCACGGACGCACCCGCGGACGCCGTCGCGGCCATCTTGTGCCGGAGGTTTGGGAACGTCTCGATGACGAGGTCCCGGAACTCGAGCAGAGCACCGACTTCATTCTGCAGTTCCTGCAGGGCTACTAGGGACTTAGCTTGCTCGCTGATGAGGTAGTGAAACGGACCGGGGCGCAAAGGCATGCAGTCCATGCCACTAACGCCGACGCCGCTGCCACCGCTGCCGACGCCGTTACTGGTACTGACGTTCACCACGACACCCTCCGTCGAACCACCGCTGCCGCTATTGCTGCCGCACTGCTGCAACAACAAGAAGAAATCTATCTTATAATCTGTTATAAAAAAACAGAAAGTACAGAATATAAAGTCTACTCTCTAAATTTTTTGAAGTGGAATCTCACTAAAGAGTGAAAATTGAACCAATCTTGAAAAAGAGTGGTTCAATTTTCAATCTTTAAGAGTGAGATTTATTCTAAAAGTTTTAGAGAGTACTTTTACAATCTGTAATTCGCAGCTATAATACTATGTGCACCATACAGAAAGAATCAATCATTAATAATACAGACAATTTACAGATTCAGTATACAGTATTATAATATGATACATATGGAATATGTATTATATATGTATAAGATGTATATATGATAATAAAGTACATAAAAAATACACGGCATATATAAAATTATAAGAAGAATTCTATTTCGCCTAAAGTCTGACTATTGAATGAATGTCAATGGCAAAATATAATCAAAAATACATTATGTATTGTAATAACGTTTAAAAATAATGTTCACAAATTTTGTATAAAAATTTTTTTTTTACTGTATCAATTTAAACTCGAATAAATTATATTGATTGTTTTTCATATAAAAAAAAAATTTTTTTTTTTCAAAAACGATACTTTCTAAAAATAAAAAAATTGTCTCTAGATGTTAGAAATTAATTAATAAAATAATCTCAATTTTTAATATAAGTTTAATTTTTGTAGCATTAAGTAATAAATAGAAAATTTGTTCATACAAGGTATTAAAATTTCTAATTCATTTATGAGTTCACTAATGCAAATAATTCAATTGCTGAACTTTCTTTTTATCGCTGAAATCGACAACGACACTTTCTCATCATTTGATCGTTTTCTAGTACTACAAATCGAAATGAAGCCCTATGTGGTTTCACTATCCACTTTCTTGTGCGAAAATAACATATTCGCTAATTCTACGTGAAGCGCGATAACTGTTATCCGAACGTGTTTAGTAATTCGAAGTCTGGCACGTTTTCTTTGGTGCACCGTCAATCTCGCTGCAGTCGCATCATTCCTTTCGGACACACCCGCGCGTGAACGAGCCGTGACAACAGAAATTACGTCGATAATCGGCGTAATTTATCACATTGGAAAGTGCAATTTCTATCTCGTTCCCGAGAGAGACCGAAAGCGTCCTTCCATTATTCCAGGGACGTATCCAATATCTTACGCTCATAGCAAATAGATATCGCAAAAGTTTCACGATATTTCTCACAAAAACCGATGTCATTCAATACTTTAAATTTATTCCAAAGCAATCTTTTGAAATGAAAAATCAAATAAAATCAATATTAACAGTTTCACAGTACTTTTTGTTATATTTTACGTAATATTATATTTATTACAGTAAACCTTTTGCGATCCTGTTATACAGCATGTTCCACCGGATTAAACCACCAAACTTAAAATATGAATTTAAGATTTCAAACAAACAAAATTTTTGTTGTAGAAGTTTATTGACAAACGCTTCATTTAAGACTTCTAAATTCCTGTAAACAATTCTTTAATTTGTGAAACCAAACAATTAAATAAAATTAAAAATTAATTAAATTCATTTGTAACTAATAGTTTAGGATAAGAAAGATCAATTATGTATATCATTTTTATTTTACTCTTCTTATTAGAGTTATTATGATGTAAAGCCACGACTTTGCATTTGCGAATGATTGAATCTTTTAAATAGTCTGCAGTTTTATTGTCATGCGTAGCAAACCTTAATTATCTTTCGGAGAAACACTTTACGGCCAAGATTACTAGATTATTGCAAAGTCCTGAAGCGTGAAGATTCGGCTAATTCGCATACATTACAAAGATCCCTGTATAAGCGAACGCATAAGCGGGCAATCAGATATAATGTTGTATTATAAAACGATATTTAAGACTTTTAGAACCGTTTCTATACCGCGATCATTTCCTGTAATCCAGAACCTGATGTATTTCCGGTAATGAGAATCGAGTTATTGGGGCCTAATATCCGTTTGTTTCTTTTATGATACAAAGGAACTGCTTCCGGACAGACACCACGTTTCGTTTATATAACAAATATACTGAGATCGATAATTATTAATGCTAACGAGGCGTGCAACGTCATGTACTAGCTATACTATTTTTACTAGTATACATATCGCGCTGATGATAACGGTCATATTCAATAGAATGTTTATGCAACTGTTGGATGTTTTCTTCATTGAGATTTGGACTATTCTTCTAGATCTAAAAGTATAATCCAATAGTTGCAAAATAAATATTCTACTGAACGTGGCCAATAGTTTATACGACCGAGCACAACCGTCGTAAAATGCAAAAACAAATCGATCAATGATCGGACGTAAGCATCGATTATAAAGACTCAATTCTCTTCGCTGAAGAGTCCGAATTTAGGTTGGTCTAACGGGGCAGCATAATTTTATTCTTCCTAATTATCGATACACACTTTCACCGGTTCTATATCGGCGAAGGAGAATGCGGTCGTTATGTTAATGACCAGTAATTACATTAGTTCGAAACACACGCGTGCAAATTCGATGCATTTTTTAACGTGCCAATTCGATCTCCAATATTGATGATTAGAACACACGTTTTATCTCGTAAAGCGGATGCCTATGTGCGCGTCCTGTGTTATCGAAAGCGAGATGGGAAAGTGAGCGAAACGGATGTGCGTCCTCATAGATAATTAGCTCATAATCGCATTATCCGGGAAATGCTAAACTGTTACTTTTCTCCCTACAAGTCGATCTAGAGAAAATCAGGTGATCTCGTTACATCCACCTATATTTCTACATAATTATTATATCCGTTAAAGAATAAGATTTTTAAAATAAGGTATCATCAGGTATCGCGATGTTAACAATGACAAAAATAAATATCACCGTACAACGTAACAGTATATATATAATATGGTATCTCAAATATGATATCTCATATGTGATATGTGATACATAAAAAAGTATCATCGTTTAATTGTTACCTCAATAAAGTGAATTGCCATGTTCACGAACGTTGGCATTTAAGAATGTATCATCAAGCATGAAGATAATCTATAAACCGCGTAACACACACATACAGAGAATTATGATAAACAATACTCACACTATCGAATACCAATATCGAAATAGTTAGATAAATATTTCAAGTAAAAGTCCATATACATAATTAATTATTATAGTTAAAGACTAAACTAGAAGTACGTAAATAATAATTTTCTAAAATTATTCGCGGTTAAAATAATTAAATTGTTTTATGAGATATATTCGAACTGCAGACGCTATGATGTCCATTAAGAAAGAAAATGGAAATCTTCCTAGGGATATGTAGCGGATATACATTTCATGTCGGTTATTTTATCTTTGTACAATTTGCATACGATATCGAAGATGCCGATACCGAGACTATGATAGGCGCTACCGTCACGTCTCAGCGCAATGTACGATGCATGACGCGTCTGATTAGTCAAGCGGCAAGATGGTAGGAAAGTGCGAGAGAAAACGAGGCTTTTGTGTCAAAGTCTTTCTCGAGATATTTCTCCATTCGACGACAAATGAAGACCAAGAACGGACATGATATTCAATTTTTTACACATCTCAGACGGTTTACAAAGTAAGAACTTATAATGAGATGATGTAGAGATCGATGCAGAGAAACGTACATTATCACATGCAGATTTGGAAAAGAAATTTGAGAACGATAAGTGAAAGCCCGCAGAGCTCACATTCTTATCTTAATTTAATATTGCAAAGACTTGCACTTTCTCATTTATGAGTCTTTGCTTATAGAATCAGTATATAAAAGATTCTCGGTGCTAATTACTATCCATTAATGATTAGCCATTAATGCTCGCGCAAGAAATTTTTTTATTCGTTACTTGCACAAGCGGTTTATCTGTATGGTCACCTCCGTGTGGCATTTAAGCAGTAATGTTGCAACGTGTTACTGAAGGCATAATGTGTCCCAAGCGAGGAAACGAATCCCACCTTTGTCCATGAACGGATGATTCACGCCGTGCTCGACAGACGGTATCGGTATCTCGAAACAGGATTTGCCACCGACATGTTTAAGTTTAAGTGAATTCACCTTCTTGCACTTATTTGAGAAATCAAAAATATCTTTCGTGTATATAAATATTCATATTTTCAAGAATTCTTGCAATTAAATCTGACAAATATATTGGTTCAATGGGGACTTCGTCACCCGTATCGCAACATAGCAAGTAGCAAGTATATATATTCAAATAAGTTCGATTGCTTTATTCGATGAATCAAGGATTTGACATGAATTATATACTTTCAAATACCTGTCGTCGCATAAGAAGATTGTAACAGTCTATAAATCATTTCAATAACAATCAAACACAGAGTGTATAAGTTTCACAACTTATAAATAAAAAATCAACTAAATAACATCTTAATTATGATACACATTCTACGCAAAACAATTTACGATTAATGAAATCGAGTGAATTCCGTATCTAAATCAGTTCCCGAATTAGAGATTGAATCGCAAAATAAATAACAAGATCTTTATTTCATATACAGTAGAATAAACTTTATAATTTTAGACTTTCGAAATATTTACTTTGAAAGTATAATATTTACTTCAAAGTATAAAATTAAAGTTTGCAAGGTTTCTTTTTTTTTTAAATAAGATTTCTTGTACAAAACTTGAAAATTTTCTAGTCAAGAAATTTTTCTTAAAAAATTTTATAAAATTTTATAAGAAAGAAAGTCTTCATTTCTTGCAAATTTAATTTTATACTTTAAAGTAAATACTTCGAAAATAGTGAAATAAAATAGTAAAGTAAAAATTTCTCAAATTGTTGAAAAATCTGTTTTAGAACATGTGTATAAAATGAAGATATTCAAATCTTATTTATGTTCTTTATTTTTGCAAACTTTAATTTTATTCATCTACGAATCGCTTATAAATCATTACAAATCGATCTCGACCAATGTGGCTTCTTATAGAAATGAGAATGTTCGTCGGGGAAGTCGTGTTGCTTCTTTCATGTTTGTACATTTCATTGTGTCACGACCTCGCATAAAGATCCGCTGTTGTGACGTTCTTGTCTCGAAGTAGCCGCTTCTAATGAGAAGTGTTTAAAAGGAGCGGCACGTTTAAGAGAGAACAATGGCGAAAATGTGTGTAGGTAAATGTCGCGGAAAATACGGAGGCCTGAATAGCCTTCAAGATGAAGGAGAGAATTGATTTGCCGAAACAGTCAATGACTGTTATATTTAATCGTTATATGTATGTGTGTGTGTTTGTGTGTGTGTGTGTGTGTGTGTGTGTGTGTGTGTGTGTGTGTGTGTGAGTGTGTGTGTGTGTGTGTGTGTGTGTGTGTGTGTGTGTGTGTGTGTGTGTGTGTGTGTGTGTGTGTGTGTGTGT
>Ga0157363_1007747_pt1 | contig 10186 bp, 6 predicted proteins | sample AttsexASBM1_FD_111477 | JGI IMG/M metagenome (GOLD analysis project Ga0157363, IMG submission 111477) | Fungus gardens microbial communities from leaf cutter ant in Ribeirão Preto, State of São Paulo, Brazil - Atta sexdens ASBM1 | ecosystem: Host-associated > Fungi > Mycelium > Unclassified ...
ATCGTAAACAGTGTATTGTAATACACTGAGAGAAACGAGTTTGTTATTGGAACAGTGATAACAAATGTTACTAGAAATGTGATGATTTGAGGAAAACGAATCGATCAATTATTATTGCGAATCGTTTCTCATTATTTGTCAATGTAACAAATAATATTGTGATTTATACAACACAAATCACATTTGTTAAACATGATTTGTCATTGTAAATATTCCGTAAATAATCAGTATGGCTGGCAAATAAAAATCTATCCAGATACATGATTGCTTCTATTACTAATAATAATTGATTGGAAGAGCAGACTAGCATCAGTCTCCATGACAGAAAAATTTTGTATTCGTTTTTAGTACCGACATTTGTTGTCACAAATCATTCGTTGCAACTGGTAGTTTGGCAGCAACTGGTTAGTTTTTAAATTAACAAAATCTTTTTTCTCAGTGTATAATATCGTTAATTACTCACTTGTAACTCGTTAATGGCTACCCATGAATTACTGGGAAATCCTTGAAGCATAGGGACCAGGAATTGCAGGCAGCCACTCCAATGGCCGATCAGGAGCATCATACAGATCAGGTTAAAAATCCGCATGAACACCGACGCCATATTCAGGAACTGCCAACAACAATGTTAAGAGTTTTATTCTCGTGCCGAATCGGGCGCGTCGGAATGTTTCTCACACGTTTTTTTTTTAAACTTCTCTTGTTTATCCAAAGCTCCGATTGCGTAGTGTACAGCAAGTAAGCGAGTGTTGCACAAAAACGCGGTAGATATATAATTCATCGAATACAATTAGTTTTATTACTGTTTTTGCTCAGATTTAGAAATAATGAGTAAACTACGTGACTGAATCCGTCACTAAGATCTGATCGTTTATTGATAATTATTCAACAAATATTTTGGTACAAATTCTGTAGAAAATGAAGCTGTTTTTATTCTTTAACTAATCATTCGCTTATGAAAAAAACAACAAATTTTTAGATAAAACCGTGTTTAAAATCGAAATTCAAGATTTTTTGCGAAATTTTAAATTATTTTTAAACTAGTTTCTTGCGGAACTACTAGTTACTTAACGGAATAATTGATTAAAAAATCTTTACTATAGACAAAATGGATAAGTATGAATCAATGTTCAAATTCAGATCTTAGCGCAGATATATCCAGTGTCTCAAAATTCGCGAATCAAAATGCTATAGCAAGAAAGTTTTCAAAGAAATAAGTTGTGATAGTTTTTAGGACATAAGGTTAAAAACTGGCCAATCATAGATAGTTAAACGATCTATTCATTAATATTATCTATTGATAATATTAATTGCGCATGTTACACATACAAACAATAAACAAAAGATATTGCGTATAAGGTTGTTGCGAATTAGTTGATATTGTTAATAAAAATGTAACGAATAATATAAATTGATAATTTATCGGAATTATATCGCTACTACGTTACTAATTTGTGTATCATATCAATAGAAGATATGAATAAGATATAAATAATTGCAAAGTGACATACATGAGCCATTATTTTATTATAATAATTCTAATCTTTTTTTATTTATGTATCTTTCGATTCTCTTTAGTCTTTAATTAACCGATTTTTAATTTTATTAAAAATTAAAAAAAATTATTTTACGTCAACATATCAATGTTATTGCGCGCATAAATAATTTTTTTATTTAAACAATTAAATTCTAGATGGTCGATTATTTATCAATTATTTATTTGTCTTTATTAGCTGTAGAATATCTCGTGCATATATTGATTATATATTGATTTTCATCGTTTATTATTCTTATTTTTGTAAATAAGTCGATCAATAAAAATAATTAATTGTTTAACTGAACTTCACTATAAAAACAACTATATAGTGATACTCAAAACGTTCCATTTGTTTAATAAAAAAATCGTTTACATTTTTTAATGTTTTTTCGTTAAAATTTTTAATTGTATTGACTTAATTTTTAATCCCTAGAAATCTAAATGAGTATTTTATTAATGAAATTTAAATATATTCATTCATATAACAAAAAATATGTATGTAAAACACTTTCATAATAAATATAAGAAAAAAAATGTATTATTTCTTATATCAAGCACTAGTGAAAAAATAACGATATTTTTAAATTAAATATTCACTTGCATATGCAATATCTATAATATTTTTTTAAGCCCTCAATTTTAAAGTTTTTGTATGACTAATCTTGTGTTTTGCATCACAAATAGAGTAAGCCTTAATGTTTTTTTAACTTATCATAATAGTCAACAAATTATAGAAATATCAACGTTGAAAAAAAACTGAATATATCCAGAGATGCGGGAAAAATTTAAATTTGTAATTCATAATCGAGCGAAGTTTAATCAGTTAGTTTAAAATTATTGAAATGTAATAATAAACGAAATTATTTCACTTTAAAATTCACATAGTCATAAATCAACGAGGTATATATGTAAGTAAATAGTATAATATTAATATTACGTAAATAATGAGTAGGTGTAATCAGTATACTTTTGAGAGAAAAAAATTAATGAATAAATAATAAGAAAAAAATAAAATAAATTTTTTTATTTAATTTAAGACGCAACAAACGGTATTATACAGACATTATATATGCACATAATCTTTTGTCTGTGAATGAAATGTGAGATCATTAACAATGTCAATGTGCAATTCACGGACATATGGCCCTTTAATCATAATTGGTTAAATCTATAATTTAAATTTTTATATCTTAAAAATCATCTTGCTGTAGTATTTTAACTCATAAATTTCGGAGTACTATAGTTTGAGTGAGAATGTCACACTTTTCCTATGTTGTCATCGTCGTTCTCATATTTTTGAAATTCTTTCTTTTTTCGTCCGTTAAGAAAAGCATGCTACATTAGAAAATACGCATCACGTGGCACACAAAAGAACAATTCAATATAACCTAAAACGTTGATAAATAACTGGTTATTCTACGAATGCTCTAACAAAAAATATCAATCATTTGCAACTGATTGGGCCAAGATTCTCAAACCGCTTATGCGCCAAATGTTCATGATAATATGACGTACATAAAAAGGAAAAAAAAAGAGCCAGAATCGACGTTCTACCATGACGTCGATATAGTTCGTTCGAATCCAAACGTGAATTATAAATTGCTCGGGTCCAACGTGCGCAATAAGTACGATATGGGAATCCGTCCATAAAATAAAAAGCTGGAGAATACGCGGAGAACGCACCGACATGGCTAATTTACCGAGTTAACCCTTCGAGATTCCGATCCATATCTTATTTTGATGATTATCTTTCACATGGAGAACTGCATCGTCTTCTCAATAATTAATACGCACAATTAAGTAACTTGTTTCTTCTTTTCCTAGTAATTGTGCGTTGAAGTGAAATATTAACAGAGATATATACAATATATAGTCTTGGGGATGCTGGAGAGACCACATTATCGACATTAATAAAAATCTCTGAATTAACTAAATGCAAAAAGGAGGTGCAACGAACTTTATATTAAAATCGAAAAAAATTAAAACTTAACTTTTTTTCGATTTTAGTATAAAGTCCACCGCACTATCTTTTAATTTTGCGTCTATTTTAATCCCATAAAAAGATTTTTATTCTGTTCAGACAATTTGGAGATTTTTATACGATTGTAATGTCGATAATTTTGTCATTCCAGCATCCCCATTCATTAATAGCAATGAGTCCAAATTTCTGAATTCAGATATATTTTGTCATTTATTTTTATATACGTACGAATTTTTATAAGAGATTTTTATACGTAAACAGAAATTTATTTAGAAGTTAATTTGATTTTATTTGTTATAAAGGATTCGGCAAAAAGCGATTGATAATACTCGAAGGGTTGGTGGAGTCGGGTAGTCTCAGCGTCCTCCTATTAATCGAGAGATAAGGATAGAGTTATCTAAGGATCATTGAAGGTATCATGAAGTGCGACTCATGTTCATGTATGTACATAATGTATGTACATATGTGGCGATGACATATATATTTGCTTCCGCACTCGTATGCGTGCGGTACTCGCAACGAAACGCGACACGCGCGCTGCAATAATGACTGTGTCATGCACCGTATTTGATCTTTGGTGTTTGAGAGATTCCGTTCGGATACTCCGTCGGTGGCGCAAATGAATTTCCGATACAGAATATTGCGCCGTCGATGGAGCATGTGCGAAGAAAATTCTCTCGAACCCGATATGCGGTGACAAACTGAAGTTTCCGAACTTAAACGCGTTTGCCCAACACCCGCAAGTAGTTAAAATCTTCAAGTTTTCTCTTTTTATCGCTCACCATATCTATCATACTCGATACACTTTCGTGCTCTTATAACTTACGAAAGTTTGATACTCTCGCAAAGAAAATTCTTGTAGGACTCATCTCAGATGAAAAATTTGTGTCGGTTAATTTATTAATAAATCTAAGCGAAGTAAAGCGAGGAATAGGTGAAGCTGTTTACGAGATTCTTGTCGAGTCTTGGGCAATCGCGATATAATGATCTTGAAATCGTACGGCAGTGGGACTTGTCCCCCTGTATAACAGTTAGGTAATTATTCTTGCACTTAAACCGCAGAAATGATAGAGCCATTGCAGTACCGACAGTAATGACATAATGACGTATAATAAGTTCAAACAGATGTGTTATCTTGTTGAAGATAACTTAGTTCCATGCATTTTGGAAAAATTCCATACAATCTTTCTTTATTTTGTCATGATAAAATTGCAGCAATAAATGCTTATGAAACTTATAAACGAAAAATATGTAATTCAAGTTACATTAATTTATAATATGTTATTTTTTAACAATTAGGCTACCTAAATTAAATTAATCAGAATTTTTTTTATATCAATAATATAATATTCATAAGAGAAATTTAGTTAATTGTATCAAGTTGGCTTGCATAGCTTTATCACTTGTGCGATTACGTCGGAAACCTAGTTATAAAAGAGTCGCATTTACAATTATCGTAGACATGGCCGTTAACAGATGCAACAATGTAAAAGATGACGAGAGATGCATCGATGCCCAATCGCCGTAGGATTTCGATGAAGGGCGGAGATCTGGTTATCTAAATGCGGTAAAATATATTAGGAATACTGGCTAGTATCTATCGGGTGTTATGATACTCCATGGATGATGATCAATGGTAACTGTTTCTGCGCCTACGGGAAACAAGTAAGAAAACATAGGAAACTTACGGGCTAGACCACATATAGCTCAATACATTACCTGGTCTACAATTAAAAAAGATCGTGTACACGTGATGTACACACGCGCACGCATACATATATTGTCGATATCGATGTCTAATGAGAGATGCGACGTATATGTACGTGCGTGGCATGGTTTCATAAATTAACAAGAATAAGAAAAGAAAGAAGAAAGAAGGAAACACAGGGTAAATGATACACTGTAACTCAACATCAACCTTCTCTTCTACGAGTCAGTCACAGGTCTAGAAAAGATGAAAGCTTGATTCTGTTATGTCTCCACGATATGATTAATGAACAATCAACGATCAATGAGTCAGCGCACTAATTAACGGATGGCGATTGTAAGTGGCAACAACAAACGCTCTAAAACGACACCGGAACAAAAGTGAGTACTGCAAACTAAAGACACAACAGAGAACAACCGAGACGAGGTACGGGGTTTACGGAAGATAAATGTTTGTCGTGAGGGTGAAAGAGTTTCCTCGCATTTCGGCCGAGACGAATTTGAGTGATCATGAGCGTAATGAGGGATGACGAACAAAACGCAGCTGCCAAACGTCACGTTAAGTCTCGCGCAAGCCAAGCCACACGAAGCGAGAAAGCGAAGTGTCTTCGCTTTTCTGTTATGTCTTCGTTTTTCTTTTTTTTCTAAATTTGCAAGCACATTGATAGCAACGATATTACACAGATAAAAATGCACTTTCTCGGCCGAGAAGCAGCGATAGAGAGCGAGGAATGGACTGCGACAGAGCGGATAGTGGTGGATAAGACGCGCGGCTGGCGAGGGTGATTACAAGGTGAAAATCGTTTGCAGAGCAGCGGTAGGGGAAGATAAGCGAGCTCTACTTTCATATGCATTGCACCCTAATTGTTATTCCGTTAGCGCTCGCACGTGTGATCTGTATCCATTTTCCTTCTGCATCTTTATATCTAAGGTAGCGATGCACACTTCAGATTGATATACAGTGTGCAATTTGCAACAAAGCGACAGAGAAGGGACGCCCAATTACGTGCGCTCGTTTTCACAGGATCGTGCACACCGTCTAGCGATCAAAAGCGTTTCACAAGATAGTGCGTGGAAACACAGGCGGTTTGCGGTCGTCCATCGGGTCCATCATAGGACGTCCATCATAGGACGCGGAAGGAAAAGAGAGGGTACAAGATGGAAGGATCGAGGAGACGTAGATGAAACAACAAACAGTCAAGTAGTAAACGAAAGGAAATTAGAATGAGAAGACAGATAGAAAGAGAATAGATACAAATATATATATATATATATATATATATGTATATATATGTATATATATATATATATATATATATGTATATATATAATATATATATATATATATATAAAGAGACGGAGAGAGGAAGGGTTTAATACGAATATATGATTGTTGAGTCGGACGCGCCACGCCGGACTTTTGACAACCGATTCCCGTTCGTTCACTTTCACGTCGAATATCGCGCTGTCGATTGGCGATCATCGGAAATTGGGGCCTCTACATTCGCGAGGTGCTGACGCAAAGGTGACTCGTAATTAACCGAGCACGACGTTTTTTTTTTGTTATATCTATGTTCGTGGGCCTCTAGATTATCATATCACACACATAGTTAATACATGTACTTTCTCATCGCTAGGCGGGTGCCGATGGTGATTGTATAGAAGCATAGCCTATTGCTGCGGGTATATGTAATGTATAATGCGGCGGAAAAAAGTAAAAGCTGAATATTTGTAATAAACCAACGAGCCAATCAGCGTACAGCTCCTCCGTCCAATTAACCTCGTCAGCCCCGCTCCCGGTCCTCGCGAGATATCGACAGAACGGCAGTCGATTGATTAAATCAACAATCCGATTCTCGCGTGATGCCACAATTATTCGAAAACTTATTATGCAATAAATATCTCGGCAAGGAAAGAAACGATTTAATTTACTAGTCAAAGGTATACATATTAGATTAGTTTTAAGGCAAAAATTGTGGATCTACCCAATTTCTGAAATATTTTAATATTTCCAGTCATTCTTTAAAATGCTTTTATATTTTTATTTATAGAATGATTTTTAAAAATTTATCGTAACATGAATGATAATTCTTTACTATCACGGAGGTCTTATTCAATAATTGTGTTAATTAAGTATTGGCGGTAAAGAGAGGGTCGACTTCTTTCTATCGAGTCTCGCGGAAAACCGGATGGGAAATCGTCGAGGCTGATTCGTGATGCGAATCACGTGGACGTGAGCTCGCGCGTTCGCCAGGGCGGGTTACCTTAAAAATAAGTTCGCTTTTGCTGAAACCGGACTTCTTTTTAGTCATATTGTCAGAACTTAGGCGCCCCCTCCGCTCAGTGCGTTTTTTTTGTAGGTTCTGCAATATCTAGAAACAAAAGAAAGCGGGACATAGCCAGACGTAGTAAGAAGAGGTTAATAGAAATTCTGTAGAGGTTAATAGAAATTTCACAGAGAGGAGGTAGAAATAGTGTCAGAAAGAGTGTAAGAAAGAATAGGAAACAGAGATAGAAAGAAACGGAATTGAAAGTAACAGTAAGGAGGATGGGAAAGAAAATGTCGGTATAATTAGACGGTTTTATATATGTATTAATTGACAGAGAGAATTTGCAAGATGGTATGGTGGTACAGTAGCGAAAAGTAAGACGGAAGTAGTATAGGAGATTGTCGGGTGGTTGCAGGATCAATTTTCTTTTTCTCGTCTCTCGTGAGGTCAGAAATTTTCTTGTGCGATACTGTAGCCACATTACACAACGAACGCTGAAAGGCAATCCCATTCCTAAAGTTTCGTCCTTTCGCTATAGTAATATGAAGCACATTCGGATCGCGAAATCCGCCAGTAGATGCGCAAAAGTAGTAATCGACGTCACTGTAGACATTTTTAATGGTGACATCCACTGAATCAGGCCGTACATACAATCACGTGTGAATCACGTTAATTTATATATTTAATGACGAAATAAATTAAGAAAAAAAGTAGAGAAAGATGATATATAATATTTACATAGATATAAGGTGTTAATACCTCTCATTTTCCATCCTCCCTCCTGAACGCTAGTACTGGCACATACACAAGCACATAAACAGAGTAAAATAATTACACCAGGTGTCAGTATATCGGTGTTGGTGCGAATTCTCATTTCGCCGGCGAGTGTTGACCGCCGTAATTTGAGTATCAAACGATCAATCGTTCGATCGATCGTATGGGTGATGAGAGATCGGTTAAAGTGTGAGTTGCGGGGCGTAAATATAAAAGAACGATTTTCGGTGATGTGAGTGACTGAGTAAGGACACGGCACGATAACGAAGAATAACAGTCCGATAATTCGTGAATTAGGTAATTAGTAGTCAACAAGCCATTCGAATATCAAAGCTATCGAATTAGCAGTCGCGCGCCAAGCGTGAAGCCGCAATTCCTTTTCAAGCTCGAATGAAGCTCGATGAATTAATTAGCGGTTCTGTATATATGTGGTATCGTGGTGGATTTACAGACTGAGTAAAAAATCGCGCGATTAACTTGCAAAGCCGTGTAACTTGATCCTGGGCGTGTCTGTAGAGCTATTGAAGTAATTCAACACGCGAATGTAATTGACTTCGCGACACTGTCGATATTATCTTTCATGCAAATTCTATGTCATTGTCTCGATTTAAATCAGCTACCAAAATTTAATTGTAATGTACGCGGAAGAGAATTTGATAGTTTTCCACATGGGAGAGGCTGCTCATTTCGTCTTGAATTAACACTTTACTAATTTAGTAATTTAATCGAATAGGGCATTAATTGAAGAAAGGCTAAAAAAAGAAGAAAAGTGCACATTAATTTACGTTTGAAGAAACAAAAATTATTTTAAGTTATTGGTGATACAATACATAATAAACATTATCTCGACTTATGAAATTCATATTGATGAAAGAGAGATAGAAAGAGAGAGAGACAGAGAGAGAGAGAGAGAGAGAGAGAGAGAGAGAGAAAGAGAGAAAGAGAAAGAGAGAAAAAGAGAGAGAAAGAGAAAAAGAGAGAGAAAAATCTGCAAATGTGATAACTGTGGAATATAAAAATTCTGCTCTTCCCGGGGCAATGTGCGCGCATCGCTGCTCTGCTGAAAGAAACAGTCTGTGACGAGATAAACATTGACAAAAGGAGAATCGCTCCCATCTTTCTGAAAAATTCCATGCAAAAGTCACGAAAAGGCAGAAGAAATTTGAAAAATTATCCGTTAAGAGATTACCGCATGTATGTAGTTCGAAGTGAAAGAACATCGTACATGGTCGCACATCGAGATTATAAATACATAGTCAACGTAAGACAAGAATACATTCACGTTAATCGCGATGTCTTACAACATTTCTTTGTCGCGTCTTTACATCTTATGTATACATCTCAATAATTGTACGCGACAAGAAACGCGCGATTTGTCAAGTACACGTCGCGAAAATCACGCGGACGTACAATCGCGCGTTTCTGCATGACAGTCATGATTTATTGTCTCTTAATATGCGTATACACGCGAGTACGTTTTAATTTGCCACGTTGAATGCAACCAGCCCCGACCATTATCGCGGCGGTTTGCTACTGTGCGGCTGTTAACTCTAATGTGCGTGCTCACAAAGGCACTCGTGTTTGTTATCTGATTTAATTACGATGTAAAGGGAAACAGGGTGTATACGTGCCACGGGCAGAAAGCTTTTGCACTCGTTACAAAGAGCACTGCGTTTTGCTGTTTTTTTTTCTAATTAATTAATTAATTAATAAGAACGAATATAAGGATGGAATTTTTGAACGCGTTGTTGATTCATTAAGAAGATAATACGCATATATATGAAGGAATTGTTTGTCTCGCTGAAATTTGATAGCATAATCAATAAATCACATTTTCATAATATATAGAACATAAAAATACATAATATACAGAATATAAAAAAAAACAAAATTAATAATAATAATACAAATCACACA
>Ga0157363_1007748_pt1 | contig 10186 bp, 10 predicted proteins | sample AttsexASBM1_FD_111477 | JGI IMG/M metagenome (GOLD analysis project Ga0157363, IMG submission 111477) | Fungus gardens microbial communities from leaf cutter ant in Ribeirão Preto, State of São Paulo, Brazil - Atta sexdens ASBM1 | ecosystem: Host-associated > Fungi > Mycelium > Unclassified ...
GACCTTTCAGGGCCTGATCCTGACCTTGCAGGATTACTGGGCGCGTCAGGGCTGCACCATCGTCCAGCCGCTGGACATGGAAGTGGGCGCTGGCACTTCACACCCAATGACCTGCCTGCGCGCTATCGGCCCAGAGCCGATGGCTACCGCCTATGTGCAGCCTTCACGCCGTCCTACCGATGGTCGCTACGGTGAAAACCCGAACCGTTTACAGCACTACTATCAGTTCCAGGTGATGATCAAACCTAACCCGGACAATCTGCAGGAGCTGTACCTGGGTTCACTGCAAGAGCTGGGCCTGCATCCGACCGTACACGATATTCGCTTCGTGGAAGATAACTGGGAAAACCCTACGCTGGGTGCCTGGGGACTGGGTTGGGAAGTGTGGCTCAACGGTATGGAAGTGACGCAGTTCACCTACTTCCAGCAGGTGGGCGGCATGGAGTGTAAGCCGGTCACCGGTGAGATCACTTACGGCCTGGAGCGTCTGGCGATGTACATCCAGGGCGTCGACAGTGTTTACGATCTGGTGTGGAGCGACGGCCCATTTGGCCAAACCACCTACGGTGAAGTGTTCCATCAGAACGAAGTCGAACAGTCGACCTACAACTTTGAATACGCGGATGTGGACTTCCTGTTCTCCTGCTTCGAGCAGTACGAGAAAGAAGCGCAGCAGCTGCTGGCGTTGGAAAAACCCCTGCCGTTGCCAGCTTATGAGCGCATCCTGAAAGCGGCACACAGCTTTAACCTGCTGGATGCACGCAAGGCGATCTCGGTAACCGAGCGTCAGCGCTATATCCTGCGTATCCGCACCCTGACGAAAGCCGTGGCGGAAGCCTATTACGCGTCTCGTGAGGCGCTCGGTTTCCCCATGTGCAATAAAAACAAGTAAGAGGCAGCCATGACCGATAAAACTTTCCTGGTGGAAATTGGCACCGAAGAGTTGCCTCCGAAAGCCCTGCGTAGCCTGGCAGAAGCCTTTGCTGCGCACTTTACCGCAGAACTGGACAGCGCCGGTTTAGCACATGGCGAGGTGAGCTGGTTTGCCTCTCCACGCCGTCTGGCGCTGAAAGTGGCCCAATTGGCCACAGCGCAGACCGATCGTGAAGTGGAAAAACGTGGCCCAGCGATTGCTGCTGCGTTTGATGCCGATGGCAATGCCACCAAAGCAGCCGAAGGTTGGGCGCGCGGTAACGGCATCACCGTGGATCAGGCTGAGCGTCTGAGCACGGATAAAGGCGAATGGCTGGTGCATCGCGCTTCAGTGAAAGGCGAGAGTGCTCAGGCACTGCTGCCCGCGATGGTGGCAACCGCACTAAGCAAGCTGCCGATTCCAAAACTGATGCGCTGGGGCGCAAGCGACGTGCAGTTTGTCCGTCCGGTACATACTGTGACGCTGCTGTTGGGCGATGAGCTGATCCCGGCGACGATTCTCGGTATTCAGTCCGATCGCGTGATTCGCGGCCACCGCTTTATGGGCGAGTCAGAGTTCACACTCGACAACGCCGATCAGTATCCGCAATTGCTGCTGGAGCGCGGCAAAGTGGTGGCTGATTTTGCGACCCGTAAAGCCAAAATCAAAGCGGATGCGGAAGCGGCGGCGCAGCAGTTGGGCGGTATCGCCGATCTGAGCGACAGCTTGCTGGAAGAAGTGGCCTCGCTGGTGGAGTGGCCAGTGGTGCTCACCGCGAAATTCGAAGAGAAGTTCCTCGCGGTGCCTGCTGAAGCGCTGGTTTACACCATGAAAGGTGACCAGAAGTACTTCCCGGTGTACTCCGCTGACGGTAAATTGCTGCCAAACTTTATCTTCGTCACCAACATCGAATCCAAAGACCCGCAGCAAATCATCTCCGGTAACGAAAAGGTCGTGCGCCCGCGTCTGGCCGATGCCGAGTTCTTCTTCAACACTGACCGTAAAAAGCGTCTTGAAGATAACCTGCCGCGTCTCGAGACCGTACTGTTCCAGAAAGAGCTGGGTACGCTGCGTGATAAAACGGACCGCATTCAGGCGCTGGCGGGCTGGATTGCCGCTCAGATTGGTGCCGATGTGAACCACGCCACCCGCGCGGGTCTGCTGTCTAAGTGTGACCTGATGACCAACATGGTCTTCGAGTTCACCGATACGCAGGGCGTGATGGGCATGCACTATGCACGTCATGATGGCGAAGCCGAAGATGTCGCGGTGGCGCTGAACGAGCAGTATCAGCCGCGCTTTGCCGGTGATGCACTGCCATCGAACCTCGTGGCTTGTGCTGTCGCGATTGCCGACAAGATGGATACCCTTGCGGGCATCTTCGGCATTGGTCAGCATCCAAAAGGCGATAAAGACCCGTTCGCACTGCGCCGTGCTGCGCTGGGCGTGCTGCGTATTATCGTTGAGAAGAACCTGCCACTCGATCTGCAAACGCTGACCGAAGAAGCGGTGCGTCTCTACGGCAGCAAGCTGAGCAACGGCAAAGTGGTGGATGAAGTGATCGACTTCATGCTGGGTCGTTTCCGTACCTGGTATCAGGAAGAGGGCCACAGCGTCGACACCATTCAGGCGGTGCTGGCACGTCGTCCAACCCGCCCGGCGGACTTCGATGCGCGCATGAAAGCGGTTTCCCACTTCCGTACGCTGGAAGCGGCATCGTCGCTGGCTGCGGCCAACAAGCGTGTGTCCAACATCCTGGCGAAAGCCACCGAAACCCTCAACGACAGCGTGCAGGCATCTCTGTTGAAAGAGAACGCTGAGATCCAGCTGGCGACTTTCGTGACGGCGTTGGGTGACAAGCTGCAGCCGTACTTCGCGGAAGGCCGTTATCAGGATGCGCTGGTGGAACTGGCGCAGCTGCGCGAAGCGGTCGATAACTTCTTCGACAACGTGATGGTTAACGCCGATGAAGCGGAAGTGCGTATTAACCGCCTGACGCTGCTGGCGCAACTGCGCGCGCTGTTCCTGCAGGTGGCGGATATTTCACTGCTGCAGTAAGCGATGTGTTGAAGTGAACCGAAGGGACGAGAAATCGTCCCTTTTTGTTTTTTAAAATTCGGCGCTGACTTCCTGGGAGTGGTGCAAGATGCGCCCAATAAAGATCTCATCAACCTCAGCACGGTAAATCACAATGTGCTGACCGAAGGGAAGTGAGTAGATTTGATAACCTAAATCAGGCCGTTTTCGCCCTAAGTCGAACAGGGCGATTTTATCGAAGAGCTGGGAAAATTTAAGGTTGTAAGCGTCTGCGAGTTGCTCCCCAAAATTCCAGTATCCGTAAATCCAGATTTTCATCAGATCGGCATCAGCTTCCGGTTTTATCGTGATCTTCCTTTTCATAAATGCCCACCCTGGCTTTTGCTCGTCTCAGAAAATCTTCATGGTCCCACTCTTTACCAGGACCGCTCTCGAATCCTTGTCTTACCAATTCTTTTAGCGCCTCCAGCTTCGACGCCGCCTGCTTCTCACGCAGTAAACGCAGCGAGTCGCGCACCACCTCGCTTTGAGTACGGTAGTCACCGGACGCCACCAGAGATTCAACAAACTCGCGCAGTTCATCACCTAAATCGATTGTCATGGTACGTGCCATCATCATGCCCCAATGTAAGAAATATTCTTACATCCTGGCACATTTTTGAGCAATGCGGAATCGGCGTTGCAGCGCAGTTACAGCGACAACTGCGAAGCAACGCGAAGGATTAAGCGCTGGTGTCGAACAGGCGGGCATCGCGCAGCAGGTGATCGTTGCCACGACGGCGGGTGAAACCGCTGCGGTCGAAGAATTCCAGAATCTGTACCGCAATTTTACGTCCGGTACCGAGCTGATTGCGGAAATCGGCGGCGCTGGTGCTGCCACCGTTGGCGTCACGCTGGCGAATCAGATCGGCGAAGATCTGGATCTGGTCGCTGCGGTAATAGCGATCGCGCACGATCGCCGTGATATGACCGAGGCGCGCGGCGGAGAGCAGCAGGCTGCGAATGGTTTCTTCATCTTGCTGGGTGGCCAGTGCGATGTCGCGTACCCATAGAGGCTGGTCACTGAACAGTGGGCCGACCTGCTGCCACAGCGCTTCTTCCTGGGGATTGAAGCGCGGTTCGAAATCAGGCAAATGCAACCAGCCTTGCCGGTGCTGCAACTGGCCTTGTGAAAGCAGCCGATCGATCAATGCGATAACCTGTTCCGGCGGCTGGTGGGGGAGAGCCACGCGACGCAATCGATCGCGACCAATGCCCGGCACTTCAGGGTGCTGCTGATGAAACGCGGTGAGCGCTTCCAGCAGTCGCTGCTGCCAGTCATTGGCCTGTTCCACAGCCATGATGGCGCTGCCGAGTCGCACGGGCGCCACTTTGTCCAGCAGGTTGTTGAGTGCATCGTCACTCAGCTGGCGTGCCCAACTCAGCTCGGCCATGTCGACGGGTTGCTGTGCCAAGTGCGCCTGCAGACTCTCCTCATCCGCTTCCGCCGCCGCTAGCTGTTGCAGCCAGTCAAGATAATCAGGATGGCGCTTGCCGCGTTTCTTGCTGTTCAGCAGCAGCACCCGTCCGCCACCGAGCGTGAGTTGTGCATTGCTGTCGCGGATAATCAGCCGATCGTTTTCCGCCAGCCACAGCGGCTCGTTGAGCACCAGCTCCGCCAGTTCGCCCGCAATCAGGTTAAGTCGGCCAGTCACATGACTGGCGGCATGGTGAAGATGTACCGGCTGCGAGGGATTTCTTAACGGCTGTAGCAAACGCAGCGCCACGATCAGTCGCTGGGTGCCCGAGGGTTGCGGTTGTGCCAGCAGCCAGTCACCGCGCGCAATCTGGTCTTTCTCCACATCGCCGACGATATTCAGCGCGATACGTTCTCCAGCCTGCGCACGCGTCACCGACTGATTCTGCGCATGCAGCGAACGCACGCGTACGGGTAGATTGAGGCGGCTGAGCCACAAGGTATCGCCCACGCTGACTTCACCCGCCAGGGCGGTGCCGGTGACCACTAATCCGCTGCCTTTGAGGGTAAACGCGCGGTCAATGGCGAGGCGGAAGCGGCGACCCATATCGACATCCGGTGCGCGTAGTTCACTCAAGTGCTGGCGCAGCGCGTCGATGCCTTGCTGGGTGGTACTGCTGGTGACAAATTGCGGTACTGCCAGCCAGCACAGTTGCTGCGTCAACTCCGCCACCTGATGCTGCACTTCGGCGATGCGTACGGCGTCGACGCGATCCGCTTTGGTCAACGCCACGCTAAGCGGGGGTTGCCCGACCAGGCTTAGCAGTTGCAGATGCTCACGCGTTTGCGGCATCACACCGTCGTCGCACGCTACCACCAGCAGTGCATGATGAATACCGCCGATGCCCGCCAACATATTGGCGAGGAATTTCTCGTGTCCTGGCACATCGATAAAGCCCACAACGCGGCCATCCGGTTGCGGCCAGTAGGCATAGCCAAGATCGATGGTCATGCCGCGCCGTTTCTCCTCAGGCAGGCGATCGGCATCGACACCAGTGAGCGCCTGTAGCAGTGCGGTTTTACCGTGATCGACGTGTCCAGCGGTGGCGATAATCATGTGGTTAAGGTCCGTATCAGCGCCGCTTCATCTTCAAGGCAGCGTAAATCCAGCCACAGTCTTCCTTCCTGGATGCGGCCAATCACCGGTTGTGATAATGCACGCCAGCGTTGTGCCAGTGCATCCAGCGAGCTGCCGTGAGATTCACGTGGGCTAAACGTCATGGCAAAACTCGGTAAGCGCTCAACGGGTAATGAACCGCTGCCGATTTGCGACGAACAGGCGGCGATATTAAGGGAAAAATCAGCGCCATAGGCGTGTTCCAGCGCAGGCATCAGCCGTTCGGCCTGCTGCAAAATCTCGTGTGACGATCGCGTCAACAAGCGCAGGGTGGGCAGCGCTTCGCGCAACGTTTCCGGTTGGCGATAAAGCTGCAAAGTGGCTTCCAGCGCAGCCAGCGTCATTTTATCCACGCGCAAAGCTCGCTTGAGCGGATGCTGTTGCAGCCGATCGATAAGCGCCTGTTTGCCGACAATAATCCCTGCTTGCGGGCCGCCCAGCAGTTTATCGCCGGAAAACTCACCAGATCCACACCGGCGGCAATCAGCTGTTGCGGCATCGGCTCGGCGGGCAAATTAAAAGCGGTCATATCGATGAGCGAACCGCTGCCTAAATCAGTGATCACCGGCAGCTGATGTTGCGCCGCCAACGCCACCAGCTCGGCTTCCGCTACCGCATGGGTGAAGCCCTGAATCTGGTAGTTGCTGGTATGCACCTTCATCAACAAACCGGTGTTATCGCTGATGCCAGCACGATAATCTTTCAGATGGGTACGATTAGTGGTGCCGACTTCAACCAGCTGGCAGCCCGCCTGGCGCATCACATCGGGAATGCGGAATGCGCCGCCGATTTCGACCAGCTCACCGCGTGAGACAATCACTTCGCGACCTGGCGCCAGTGCTGCCAGCATCAGCAACACGGCGGCGGCATTGTTGTTCACGATACAGGCCGCTTCAGCCCCCGTCAGTTCACACAGCAGCGCACTTACCGCACGATCGCGATGGCCACGTGACGCATCATCCAGCGCATATTCCAGCGTGACCGGCTGGCGCAAACAGGCTGTGACCGCCTCAATTGCGCTATCGCTTAACTGCGCACGGCCCAGGTTGGTGTGCAGCACCGTGCCGGTGAGATTGAACACCGGACGCAGCGCGCTTTGTTGCTGCTGTTGCGCGCGGCGCTGCGCTTCCTCTGGCCAGTTAAGATGCCAGCCGGGTAAAGTTTGATGATGTTGAATATGCGTGCGTGCTTCTTGCTGCATGGCGCGCAGCTGGCGGGTGGTAAACGCGGTGCCCGTCTGCAGCAGCAGCGGCTGCATCGCGGGATCGCGCAGCAGGCTGTCGATAGCAGGCAGTTGTGAATACAGTGTTTTCATCGGGTGGCTTAGCTTAGCTGGAAGGCGGAACGGTGCGGGCAAAACTCTCCCGCGCAAACAACGTATCGGCCAGCTTGATCAATGCCGGGCGGTTCACGCACCAGTTAGGCAGCACCCGGCGGAAGTTGAGATAACCAATCATGCAGCCAGTGGCGATGTCGGCCAGATTGAGCGTACCGCTGTTCAAGAGTTCACCCTGGGCCGCCGCCGTTTCCAGCGCATCTAACCCACGCAAAATTTTCTCGCGATTGCGCATTAACACTTCTTCGGATTGTTGATCGCCGGGGCGCATCTGTTCGCGCACAATCATCACGGCGGCATCGTTGATGCCATCGGCGAGCTTTTCCAGCTGACGTACCTGCAGAGCGAGCAGGGCGTCATCCGGCAACAGAGCAGGGGCGTCACCGCGTAGCTCAATGACCTGGGCGATAATCGAAGAATCAAACCAGGTGAGATGGTTATCGTCTACCAGTGCAGGCACTTTGCCCAGCGGGTTATAGTGCGGCACGTGGCTGTCTTCCACCCAAGGCGACTGGTTAACAAATTCGAACACCAGGCCTTTTTCCAACAGGATCACTGAAATTTTGCGGACAAAAGGGCTGGTGTAGCTGCCAATCAGTTTCATCAGGTGTTTCCTTTGCGACAGAGATAGGTACACAAATTGTAGCGGCGCGATTTATTGCACGTTGTTGTCTGGCTCAAAAACAGCGCGATAAATCGTGCCGCGACAGTTCGTAGGAAAGCGGCAATTTGCTCAATCCCCAGGAAACATAAATGGATTCAGGCTGCTGCGCGCAAAGCCTTCCTGCTCCATACGCGCATCCAGCACCAGTGAGGCCAGGTCATCGGCCACCGGTTCCACCGCCGGATCCTTCTCCTGATACAACATCTTCAGATAGGTGCCGCAGTCACCACAGCTTTCGGCTTTCACTGCGGCTCTTTCGCTTTCGAGTGACCAATAGTGCAGGTCGCGCGTTTGCTCGCAGTTGGAGCACTTGCTGCGCACCACATACCATTCACTTTCACACAGATTACAGTGTAGATAACGCAGCCCCTGCTGGCCCACATCCATGTGCACCACGCTGGTCACCGGCACGCTGGCGCACACCGGGCAGAACTGGCGATGCTCGCCGTATTCTGCGCGGGCTTTGCCTGGGATCAGCGCTGCCATCTGCGCCCAATAGATCGAAAGCGCTGCCCAAATAAACGGGGCTTTATCGCTGCTGACCTGCGCAAAATCACCCTCCAGTAGCGCACTGGCCAGGCCTTCCAGCTCGGAAGAGGAGGCTTTTTCCAGGTTCTCCAGCACCGCCAATGCCTGGCCGCTCATCTCGGGCTTCAGCTCGGCAATCAGCGAATGCAGCAGACGCTGCCAGTGGGCATCGCGGGGATAGGTGTGAATATCGAGCGGCGGCTTGCCCTGTTCGGCGCTTTCGGCCAAACGCTGGCGCAAATCGAGTTGCAGCGGATGATCGTACAGCACGATGTCTTGCGCCTGCGCGATCACTGCAGCAAAGCGCAGATAATCGCCCAGCGGATTCTTCGCTGCCAGCTCACGTAAACGCGCTGCACGGCGGCTGTACAGATTTTTCAGCCGAGGGAAAAGCAGCGGCGGAACCTGTTCCGCCGTGCTTTTTTCGCCTTTCTCCAGCTGGTCCTGCGGGATAATGCGAATACTCATCAGGGACGTTTTTCCTGTTGTGTTTGGCGTTGGCGCTGCTCACGATACCAGCGTGGATGATGTTTCTTTGCCCACGCGGCCGGCACCCAGCCCTCAACCATGGCAGTAATGGTACCTTTGACCCATAGGGCCGCATAAATGTGCACCATAATCACCACGATCAATGCCACAGCTGAGACCGAATGCACCACCAAAGCGGCGCGAATCAGCGGAATCGCAAAGGCGCCTGCAAAGTAAGGACGCCAGATAACCACTCCGCTCACCAGCAGCAAGACTAAGCTGATGATAGCAGCCCAGAACACACACTTCTGCCCGAAGTTGTATTTGCCGGTATCACCCACCTCTTCATTGCGTACGATTTTATTGATGTTTTTCGCCCAGATCAGGTCTTCGCGATTGATCAGATTCTGTTTCCAGTAGCGCAAAAACATGATCAAAAAAGCAGCAAACATCACCACGCCGACAAAGGGATGCAGGATGCGCGCCAGTTGTGGCGTGCCCAAAACGTGCATCAGCCAGTTAAAGGAGGGAAAGAAGAAACCCAGCCCGCTCAGGGCTGCCAGAACAAAACAGAACGCCACAATCCAGTGATTGATGCGTTCCGGTGCGCTGTAACGCACCAGACGATCGCGCTTTTTCATCATTCGCGCTCCTCTTTTTCGTGCAGGTTCTCATCATCATCCTCTTCCACCCGGTTCGGCCCGACGCCAACATAGTGGAATATCGAGGCAGAAAAGGTGGCGGCGAAACCGATGGCCGCCAGCGGTTTCCAGATACCTTTCCAGAAGGTGACCGCCGGACTGATGCTCGGGTTTTCTGGCAAACCGTGATACAGCTGCGGTTTATCAGCATGATGCAGCACGTACATGACATGCGTGCCGCCGACGCCTTCCGGATCGTATAACCCGGCATTGGCATAGCCGCGCGAGTTCAACTCCGCCACGCGTTCGCCCGCCAGCGCCTGCATATCGGTTTTACTGCCGAAATGAATCGCGCCGGTCGGGCAGGTTTTCACACAGGCGGGTTCCTGACCGACATTGACACGATCGACGCACAGCGTGCATTTATACACGCGGTTGTCGTCTTTATTCAGGCGCGGCACGTCGAACGGACAACCGGCAATGCAGTAGCCGCAGCCAATGCACTGCTCGGACTGAAAATCGACGATGCCGTTGGCGTACTGAATAATCGCACCTTCGGACGGACAGGCTTTCAGGCAGCCGGGATCGGCGCAGTGCATGCAGCCATCCTTGCGAATCAGCCACTCTAACTTGCCGTGCTCTTCCACTTCTGAGAAGCGCATCACCGTCCAGGATTTGGCGGTCAAATCCGCTGGGTTGTCATACACCCCAACGTTATGCCCGACCTCATCGCGGATGTCGTTCCACTCTGAACACGCCACCTGGCAAGCTTTGCAGCCGATGCAGGTGGTGACGTCGATCAGCTTCGCCACCTCCTGCTGATGATTACGCGCCTGCGGGGCAGGCGTGAAACCATTGGTGGCGGAGCGGCGGATAATGTCTTGTGATTGATAAGCCATCTACGTTCTCCTACACCTTCTCAACGTTAACCAGGAACGCCTTAAACTCGGGCGTTTGCGTGTTGGC
>Ga0157363_1007749_pt1 | contig 10185 bp, 16 predicted proteins | sample AttsexASBM1_FD_111477 | JGI IMG/M metagenome (GOLD analysis project Ga0157363, IMG submission 111477) | Fungus gardens microbial communities from leaf cutter ant in Ribeirão Preto, State of São Paulo, Brazil - Atta sexdens ASBM1 | ecosystem: Host-associated > Fungi > Mycelium > Unclassified ...
CTTTCAGGCAATTATTTCTTGTATTTCTCAAATATAAATGTGGGTCTGCGAGTGGTAAGCAACTGGTGAGATCTATCTTTAAGACTTGTATGGTATCCCTTTCACCACCTGAGCGTTGGCAGAATGACAGGATGATAACTAACGTACCATTTTGTAACTGGAAAAGAAGGTTCAGTTAGGTGAGAGGGAAGTCACGGTGGCAAAACCCCATACTTACCCGTTGGAACTCATCATAAGCGGTACTCCTGACGTTTTCATGAGCATTTCGAATAGTTCCCATCATAAACTCAGCAGCGTGGCGATCATTCAACTGCAGTGCAAATCGGTCCTTCAACCTCCGAATGGTTGGCTCGCCTTTGAACGAGGGGAGGCCAGTATCAAGCATAAGCTGGACGGTGTTGACGATTTGCTCTGCGTATGGTCGAACAGCTAGGAATGCTTTGACGGTCAAACTCTGGAATAGCTGATAACCTTGAGAATATTTTCCGCCCATCAGGATTACCATCTCATGGTTGAGTTTGAAAGAACTTGGTTCGAATTTGACCCCCTTTGGATGCCATTATAATTCCCCCCTAGCTGTGGACAATGAGCGCACTCACCCCTGGACGTGGATATCATATAGTAAATCAGTCAAAGCAAAAATGAACCATAACGGGTACTTATCTATATCGAACAAAAACCCGAAATCTGATGAAAATCATGTCAATATCAAGAAAAGTAATAGGGGCCGCCGTCGTCCCACCTATATGTACGATGTGCCCTTCACCGTCAATCATAATATTTCCATTATGCCGATCCTTGATCTGAAGAATATAACAGGCCACAGAGTACGCAGCCATCGACTGAATAAAATTTAACCGTGCTTTCTGAAAAGCAACAGTATCCTGGCCTCCATATTTGGAGGTGAAAAAATCCAAAAGATCGTTGACCTTGGCCCGGCCCATCTCATCACGGGAGGTAGCATTCGGGACCACATCTATGACGCCGCACTATGCAAGGAGTTGAGTCCAACTTTCGTCATCAAATCACAAGTTCTTACCCCAGGAGCTGTTGCCGTAACACGATATGGGAATAGATAGAGCGGGAGGCCGATACTCGCGTAAATATTTTTAAACATGGCAATGACCTGCAACGCAAGAACATCTTGGCGGCAGTCATCGCCGACTTTGAAGATCGCCTGTTGCAAGACATCATACTGTGTGCGCTTCTCCACCCCTGTGCCATCAACAACAGAATCTGGGTTTATTTCAATTTCAATCCGCTCTTTCCTGACTTTGAAAGTGGCCATAAATGGTGCCTATAATGAATCACTAAAATGAGGACCATAGAGGATATCTAAGGGTACCTTTGCATGACTTTGCAAGGGCCTCCCCGATTTTTTATCGATGTCGACGATCACCCCATCTGGGTTGCTAGGGAGGTATACGCCTACGTCAACTTTGATCTTTGCCATTTCTTCGTCAATTTTCGCCTTGAAAAAGCATAAGGAATACTGGAGGCTACTATCTGGGTATCAAGAAAATTCACCTTTTTCTCGGGTTTTGTCTTTTTGATGTAAGGCTTCAGCTTCCCAGAGATTGAGGTAACCTCATTGAAGAAGCTGAACTCCCTATCATAGAACTCACGTGCTTCACCAGATAGTGATTTGACTACTTGATCTGTCATAGCGTCCAGAGTATGTTTCATGGGATCTTCCTAAGAACTGGTTGAGATAACAAGAAGAATAAAGGAATGAAAGACTAACAATTTCTGCCGCGTCGTCTTTGAAACAGTTTGCTTTCATGTTCCAGATGATTTGATGGCAAAAGAGCTGAGATATTTTGGCCGTCTCAAAAATGAATCGGGACACATAACCTGTGTACTCGTGAGTCTTAGCCGATCACTTAGCCCAGTGAAACTCACCTAAAGCGTCATAACGAAGTGCCTGAACAACTTGCGGGATGAAGAAAAAGGTCAGTTCAACAGGATGTTCTTCTAATACGCGATGCGCATATTGGAGAATGTGTGGTTGATTGTTGTATCGTTGTTCGAAGTAGGTGGTCGCGATGATGGGGGGCACCGCTTGCCACAGAAGAAGATACTGTGATAATATCTGAGTAAGAGCAACTGAAACGATTTTCCTGGCCATCTACCTTGTGATCTCTCCGGACGATTGGGTCAAAACTCTCACCGAGCAGGAAATGAACTGCTTCGCATACATGAAGGACGTCCTTGGGGCTCGAACGCACCAGCCTTGAAACTTCATTTCTAACAAGAGGTAATTTAAAACGCTCTGGTAGATGGATTACGATGGTCGGATCAATACTCCAGACACAGCGAATGAGAGCGATCCATGTTGTGTCAAGGAGTCCACGTTCTGTGGCACCAATTACATCCGCAGAGCGTTTGATGTCGTTCGTAGGATTAACCCAAACGGAGAGACGAGAGAGTTCAGACTCGGTCAAGAGGCGTAAAGGTATGTTTAAATCTCTCAACCGTGTTGTATAGTCTGAGAACTGTGAGTTCACGCTCGTATTCTGCCATATGACTTACAGGGGTTCCGTGACATGCATTGCAAAGGAGATAGGCTTGAAATCAATGGGAGACCGCGGACGACATCGGCCTGTAGATATGAGAGAAACTCGGATAAAATCTTCAATTCTGCATTCAATTGCACTCGGTCGGCACCAAAAGTCCATCTTCGTCGATATGAGCTGATTTATGAGCTGAGACGCAGGGGAAAAACATACTGAGGCACCACACTATACCAGGAAAATGCAAGTCGATAGAGAGATTCTCTGAATATGTTTTCGCAAAACGCATCAAGACGAGAGTTTTTGAGTGCTTCAAAGCCAAAGAGCAGGAATGAAAATCGAGGCTCTCGAGCCAGGGAATGAGTGCTACGGAACTTGTCAGAAAACCGTGGGTGATTGTTCTTTTGATACATACCTAAAACGTTTATGATTGTGGGTAGACCGCAGAACAAGTTGTTGGATGAGGAACATAATGTTGGGTTGGTAGTATCTGGCTGCCTGTAGACGACTATAAAGCAAGTGCAATACTAGAACATGAGGACTGAGAAGTTTGTGAATACCCATCAATTCTCTATCAATCCGTTCTTTATCAGTTGGAGTGTATGCGATCGGAGAGTCAAAAGGGTCATGGTAACTGTTGGTAAACATGTCAGGAGAAGATAAGGTGTGATCCAAGTTGGACTGACTTCATATGTCGGGAGAAGATACCTTTTTCATGTTTAATGGTCAAAGACCAAGCAGAGACAATTTCGCTCATCAGGGCGACCTCAACTACTGACTTTTCTGCTATGAGCCAGCTCCAGATTTCAGTGGCAACGACCATGGCAGACGGAGTAGCTACAGCAAAAGGCAGAGCAACGATATAATGTAACAAATCATAATCGCACTACAGAGACACCTGATTCAGATATCCTGTGTTGAACGAGAGAAAAACGTACGTAGTCCAGTGAGACCAGCACCGCAGCACAACGATACAACAAACGACGTAATTCTTGAACAGTGAGGGATGGGTGCTTCGACCTGATATCTGCCATTGAAGATTGGAGCTTTTCTCGTAGTGCATGGATCTCGCTTTGCGGCGTATCCGCACCCTTGACGATCCTACAATCTGAGTCGTGTGATCAGATCAGCAACGATTGTTAAACAAAATTTGAGCCACATACACTCCTTGCCACAGAAGCGGAAACCTGCGGCCTCTCCAGAATAATAGCTCTTGATTGCAATTTGACTTATTAGAGCCTTCGCCTGGTCCATACTCCAGCGAGACATAGATTTCAATGAGACTGGAAAGTGTTAGCATTTCGGCACGAAATCAAAGATTAGGCCATACAAAGGTGACGATGTATAGGTCCTACATTTTTTCCAAAGCGCTCAGCAACGGAAGCTCCAAGTTCAGCAGAATCCGCGCCCAGGACTGGTTGATTCACGGCAAGATATTGCTAATAACAGAATCAGATCAATACAGTCGGAAACTACAAGGGATTGACCTGTAATGTCGATTGTAATTCCAAAGGGGCTCGGCTCAAGGCCAACTCAAACCAAGAATTTGCATTACGCAAGAGATTGTCAAGGATTTCTTTGCGAGTTTGATAATTATCGGTCAGTTGAAGCGAGATCTTGGCGCGTTCAGAATGATATTCCCAGGTTGGTTCATACTACTAAGGCCATTAGACAAATTAAGTGGATTGGGAGGTGAGAGACATTACGAACCTCGTCCACGAATTCATTCTCAGTCCCACGTTGGAGTAGCGTCAAAATCTCAAGTATCGCGAATACCAAGTGAGGATCACACATAAGAGATGGAAAGGAGACCAGAAGTCGATTTAGATATCTCGATGCGATTTCCCTGACCTTGGGGATCCTATGGGTGCTGCTAACGACTAATTGTTTGAGCTCACCCGAGAGGCACTTGGGAAGAGCTTGTTGGGAGGCTTTGCCAGTCAAAGCAGTTTGGCAACCTCTGATGACCTGACACTGAGTTAGCGAACGGAAATACTGTCAAGGACGTTGAGCCTCACTTGTTCGGCAATCTCCTCCATGCAAGCACTGAGCACAGGGTTCTTGTTAAAGGTATCGTTGATAAAGTAGGTAGCTAAGGAAGATGGCAAACCCTCTGATGCTCTTAGACCCTCGATGTCGTGCATAGCCAAAAGGAAGATAACTTGTCCAGTAGGCAGACTCCGAAGTTCACTGGATCTCAGCATGATGTACTTGGTCAATCGGATTCGCTGTCTGGAGAGAATCTTGAAACATAATGTTAATACATAAATCGAAGAGCGAGGTAGCACATAACAATGCTCACCGACTCGGCATACTCCTGTCGAATGATAGTGTTGTACTCGATGTCACTCGCAAATGCACCATGAATTTCTTCGATAACCATATAGGGAGTTTTGGTGGCGATACGCGTGAGTGTAGGAACCAACCAATCCATAGCAGTATCGTTCTTTTCGTCCAGTGAGGTGAGATCGAATAAGACACAGAGGAACCACATGTTCCTGAAAAGAGAGACTGTTTCTGAAGAAGCGTTCTCCATGAGCTTGAAGTCCACATGAACTAACAAGGCGTCGATAGGAAGTAGAAGGGAGGCTAATGATTCAATCATGTCATCGACCTTGGAGTCACGTCAATCCATGTGAAGAGGAGTTGGGACAAAACTCAATTCACCTTCACTTGGGGACTAGTGATCCGTAAGTTCTGGATTGCAACTCCTTTGTCAAGAAACAAGGTCAGTAGCTCCGTCAGATAGATACCAAGAAGTTCAGGACGCCGACCCAAGTCTTCGGCAAGTCTTGTTTGAGCAGCGAGGACCTGGACCACTTGATGAACATCAGATCAAACGAGCTAAAAGATAGCTAACTTACCATGTTGTTGGAGACCCTTGGGTCATCCGGATTAACTGAACGATTGATGGCAGAGAAGGATCGGATGATATCAATGAATGGGCCTTCGGGCGCAACAAGAGCCAGATCGACCAGATTGTAAGCAATAGCTGCCTCGACAGTAGGCTCTGCGGAGCGTAAACGTTGAAGAAGCATTGAGATCGTCAGTTTGGTAACCTATATAACAGGTGATACTGATATGAGAAAGAATCTTGCGTTTCTGAGTTACACACCGCTTCAACATCAAACTCCAACGCCAAGCGAGTCACGACAGAGATGGTACTAATCCCAGTAAGACGCTTTTCATCCTCCGATAGTTCGCGTAATTCTGTCTCCAATGAATGAAACGTCCCAGAGTCATAACCATCCGGACCACCGAAAGAGGTATCATGTATGTCTTTACTCGTCGCAGCGATGAAATTGAGCAGCGAATATGTATTTGACATAATCAGATCGTCTCCTGGAGCAAGCTTTATGAAATTTAGAGATTATTTTTCACCAAAATATTACCCATGAGGCAGACCTTGATGCACAAGGCAAGGCACTTCGCGGCTGCGGCCAAAGGAGGAGCGCGGTCTTCCGCAAACTCGAATTCGCAAAGAAGAAGAGGTGATGTCACAAATCTCCTTAAATGCGAAGCCATAATAGAGGCAACTTCTGGAAACCTAGCGGAGATCAGTATGAATTGTAGATACAGGCACTCATCATGAGTATTACCTTTTGACAAGGATAGCCGCGGATTTGAGAGCAGCTTCTTGCACCAAATTATCCGAGATAGGAGACTCATTGCTAAGCAAGAGGATGATGCGAGAGAAGACATTCTGGTCGATTTCTCCTAATGCTGCGGAGCAGACGGAAGCTAATTTCTATCGAAGGGAATGGTATAAGAGAGTACACGTGCGACAAGCCCATTGAGATACTTACTAGACTTTCTGATATCGTCTCCCACGCATAAGTGTCGATAGAAGGCTCACTATCTATTTCTTGAACCTGATCGAAGAAATCCGCAAAACATTGCATTGCATAAGCTGCAACAGATTTGATAGAAGCTCTATCTTCATCACTGAATTTGGTTGTATATGTGATTTCATCATGAAGCAATGCAACGAAAGCTTTGTTCGCAGCGGCGGCCTCCACATCGGTGGCTGTTGTCTTTGTGGGCGGAACAAGAACCTGGGAAAGAATCGTCCACTCCGTCTCGATGACACAGCAGACGATAAAGTAACCACTCAAGGGTCGACCTTCAGAGACATAACGGGAAACAAAAGCCTGGATGAATTGCAGGGATTTTCCGTCTGCTTCTTCCTTTTGGATAATGTTGATCAACAGATGATTTAGCTTTTCAACAACCTCGCTGTAGCATAATTTTTTCAGCTCTTGGGAGATGCGTCTCCATTGGCCTATGTCCCATTTGTAAGGAGTAGAGCTAACTGCACGGTAAAAGCCATGCAATGCAGGCATGACCTGAATAAGAATGTCGAAAGCTAGAGAATTGTAGAGAAATGCCCCCTGGACTGTTCAAAAGCACTTACAGCTACAATCATTGATGCCTTCAACAGTGTTGGAGAGAAAGGCGCAAATTGCCTCCGTAGCTTCCTCGCGACATTGTGGCTGTTCATTGCAAACCTGGAGTAGTGATGATACTGTGGAGTAGACGAGTTGATCAGGCAATGACCAGTCTGGGGTACAAAGTCAGAGTTGAGTAATAAGGCAGATGAAGAAATAAGGCAACCTCTCCAGGATAAGGATGGATCAAAGTTGATGCGAGGAACATCATTCAAAACTTCAAGGAGTGTTGGAAACAGACTTTTGACGTTCTCTGCTATATAAGAGGGAGAAGAATTTTTGACCATGTCACCGTAAGCAATGTTACATTGTACCCGAGATATCGTCTGAAAAATAGTAGGTGTGCTAGCAAGAAAGAACAGGGTCGAAAGACAGACCATGTATACCCGCTGCACGCCTTGCATCTCTTGAACCCTAATTTCATCCCCACTTTCAGTTTCATTCCCATCTGGAATTGTATTATTGCGCAAAACCTGGACTCTGGAAGCCAGTGGATGCTTTTCACGCTCGGAGCCTTCAAAACGATTTGGGTCACATGCGGCAAGGTCGGAGAGAATTTGTTGTCGTATGTTCAATTCAAGACTAGAAAATTGTATTATGAGCATAAATTCTCTTATGTATATTTTCCAAGCTCACCAATCCATGCAGCTCGATGTTTCAAAGGGCAGAAATAATCACATTGTCTGTTAGTCACGTCATTGATTGCCCTAACAGGTTGCTAATGTAATCTTGTTTTGATCAGCTGATTATTGGCCTCGTTTCATATAATCCAATCCATTGAACACCCACAGATCAGTCAGTTCAAAGGCGTCACTTCAATAGATGCCGCCCAAGAAGAAACAGAAAAAACTTAAGGAAGTAGGGGACACCGATGCCGAGGAAACAAAGTAAACCTTCCCTCAAATCGATCGAAGGATCCACTGACTAATTAATTAGATCAACTCCTGGTCAGTAGGGCTATGTTTTCGGAATTTCATTACAGAAGCTCATGCATTATGCGAAGAGGAGTCATTCCAACTAAAGAAGCGTCGCCTTTACGAGGGAGCTCGAAGTTCAATCAAAGGTCTCGTTGCAACCTGTACTCAACAACTGCATGTTCCTGCATGAGCTTTCCCGTTGAGGTTCTCTTATCTCTTTTTAAATCGTTCAGGGAACAAGCACGAACACAGATTCTTGAATTCAAATCGCAAGAGTCAGAGCTGGACAGCGAAAGTAAAGACTTCCGGCAGCGGGATACCAGTCACGAAGACGCATACAAGCAATGGCACAAGAAGTATGGTGCTTCAGCTAGAGAATTGGGCCACTCGCGGAGCATTGCGGTGGATGCCGCGAGCAAAATGCGTGAGTATTTATGGCCCATGTTGGTTGAGTGCTGATCTCGTACAGTCAACATGTCGTCAAAGGAACGACAGAACATTCTGCATGAGACCTTGAAAGCTGCTAGGCTACAAGTTGAACAGAGTAAAGAAAAGGAAAAGGTAGGCATGTTTGCTGTTCATCACTAGGCAAAGTACTAACGGAAATCGCACAGCTGGCGACAGATGCCTCGGCCTTAATCCGCCATTACAAAAACTTACTCATCGGGCCGGTACAAACGAGTAGGAAAAAGTAGACAATATCACGGAGTATAATGTATAACATATACTGGCGGAAACAATTTACTGGGGTTTGTCAATCACGATAGGTCGAGAACCTCAATAATGACCTACCAAATCTGAAATGCTTTTTTCATACTGGTTATGTCCTAGATCTGAAAGCTAGCTCAAACAAAACTTAGATTACTCGAAGTAGACTCAAAGAAGAGGCCTACAAGTTGGCCATCAGCTTTGTGTAGGTCTTCTCTTTTGTAAGGAACATTAGGTTTGAGATGCAGATATTCAGAAAGGAAGACCCTCAATAACAGTGACCACCGACGCATTGTTGGAAGATCGAGAGCACTGGCATCATCCTACGGAAATGAAATCACATCTTAAACATAAGAGCAAGATGCTTGAAAGAATAAATGTCACCTTAAGTGTATGCCAAACACGCGGGAAGGGTTCAGAGATAATATGTAATACACTGACGCCTTTCTTCAAAAAGGGGACATGGTCATCACCAATGTGACTAAACATTTCCAACCTGCTGCGCTGCATAAACCAACTCCGCCAACTACCGGATGCCATGGATTTGTCTTCCCCGTATTCGAAAGCGCCGCTGTCTCCTAGCCTTTTCTCGATGGCGACGAGTGCATCAAACATCCACGTAGTATCCGTATAATATGATCTAATGAGTGGATCGGGGGCACCAAGTAGATCAAGGAGAATCAAATGCTCTATTGAAGAGATCTCCGTTTCTTCAGAGCCGAGGAGTCGTCGTCTCGTATGAGTAGACCGGTAGGTATTGGCCCATTTGTGAGCTAGGTGTCTACCAACCGTGAGGCTCGCACGCCATTCTCCTAGACAGATAAACCACAGACCTGGCACCATAAATTGAGTCGGTATCAGTCCAGTCACGAAATGCCTCCTCCCCGTCAAAAAACACTAGCTGCAGGGTTATGTCGGCAATATTTTCGTCATCGTCGTCCAAGAGACCCTCCTCCCATCGTTTATGACGATCGTTGAGGAGTGGGTCCAGAGTCTCTGCAATATCCAGCATCATAGCACATGGAGCTGCAGAGTCTGTGGCACCAATAAACTGAAATGAACGATAGTGAGTTGTACACTCATCTGGATACGACAGCGTCCACATACCTGGTTTTCAGGATAATCCGGATAATATTTGCTGTCATAGTGAGCTGACAAAATCAATCGACGAGAAGCAGAGGGATTTTTTGTGGCAATAATATTGGTGAATTTCTTCCTTCCGATAGGAGTATGATCCGTGAATTCGTCCTCTTCAACCTCCCAATCAAGCTTTTTGAGTGTTGACACAATGTAATTTCGAGCAAGAGTGATGTTTTCCGTATCGGCTGAAGTCCACGCTATTTAACTTGTGAATAACAGCAAGAAAAAATAAGTGCTCACGAGCTCTTGGTATCAGAATTTTGGAGAGATGCGAAGCAGAGTCGGTTGGATCTAGCTTGCTCACTGGGTCAGGAACTCCTGATACGAGCACTGTCAGCTCATCAGACGATAGCTGCGGAAGTTCACGTTTGCCAAATAGAGGTGCCTGGAGTGATAGAAAGCGACTACCCAAGCACCATAACACCCAGAACGCTGGTATTCGACACCAACGGGGAGGCC
>Ga0157363_1007750_pt1 | contig 10184 bp, 5 predicted proteins | sample AttsexASBM1_FD_111477 | JGI IMG/M metagenome (GOLD analysis project Ga0157363, IMG submission 111477) | Fungus gardens microbial communities from leaf cutter ant in Ribeirão Preto, State of São Paulo, Brazil - Atta sexdens ASBM1 | ecosystem: Host-associated > Fungi > Mycelium > Unclassified ...
AGTACGCATTCGGCAACTCTAATTATAACACAAGATTGATAATAAAGGTATTTTTTATTTCTTTAAGGAAATAAAGATATTTTTTATTCTTTTTTCAAAATTTAATTATTTATGATATTTTATGATATTTTATGATAATTGTTTTTATTTGTTTTTCTATTGTATTCTTACAGCGTATAGAGGTTTTTGCTAATCACATTTTTTGAAACTTTATTTTACGTGACATAAATTTATAAAAACAATCTTGCGAAAACGCTTTAAGTAAAAATAAAAAATAAATAATTATGATTTTTAAAACTCGTAGTTTTCATGAACTTATCTGAAAAGTATAGTAACAATTACGATCATATACAAATCAGAACTTATAAGAAAACACTATATAGCTACAGTTTATAAAAAAATTTAATAAACATACATATTATTTAAATATACTTTTAATTAATTACTTTTAATATATTTGTAATTAATTTTGTTTAATTTTAACGATATTTTATATGAACATGATTAAAGTCCTCAATATATATTTATATCATAGTTTTGAAACGTAGTGGAAAAAAATCTGAAAATAATACGGGTTACTTTAATTTAATTCTCTCTCTAACTTTATTTACATGCTAAACAAGGATTGGTGAACACATGTGTACTATGTTATGATAATTGATCACGCAACATAGATGTTGCGTCATATATCAAAATATGAGTGCTGCTCTTTACTGTTTAATTCTTAGGCTTTAAAATATTATATAAATGAAATGCAAAATATAAATATAAAAAAATATAAATATAATCTGACATAAACATGTTGAATCTAATTGATGAACCCAATTGAAATGTAAAATTATCCAATTAAAGTTAACTTTAATTTTATCTAACTTCGTTTGATTAAAATCATTTGATTTTAGAAAGACATCTCTGCTAATGACTTGGGAAGATAGATTTGATTTTAACTGTAAAAATGTTCAACTAAAATATTGTCACATACATATTCAGAAATTAAACAAGCTGCAATAAATTGAAATAAGATCAATTTTTTGAAGTTTTGACAAAGTACTTCCATTTTGTAAAGTTTATACATAGAAAATAACTTAATTTTACATAAAAGACAGAGAGAGAGAGAGAGAGAGAGAGAGAGAGAGAGAGAGAGAAAGAACCCGAAAATAAATCATAAAATTTAAATTTTTACTATAAAATATAATGAACTGTATAATTGACGATATATTAATTAATACAAATTTGAAACAGTTCGATAAAATTAAGATTTTACTTGCCGAACATGATCGGGAAATGCTTGTACTCACTGTCAATTCGTCTGTTTATTTAATGGTTCACTTCCGGTATATTTTAACACTCTGGTACACTCCGATACAAGGGCAGAATTGCAGGGATAAAGCAACTTAACGTCAGAGTGAATGCTGAGTGTGCAAAACTTCCTGTGTTATTAGCGATTCGCTGACGAGGAACTACGCGAGTGAATTAAGTTACGATGGTAACGTTACTGTCGGCGGTTCGGAGATAAGTGAGCAACAGAAGATTTTTGCATTCGTGTAATAACGGTGACCCTTGCGGACAGTTTTTAGGCCGAGTCTTAGGGAGACCTAAGACCCTTTTTTGCACCGTTGCACCATAAAGCGGGGACAACGCGGGTGAAACGCGGCTTCAAACGACCCATTTTTCATCCTCGAATTTATAACGGTTGCTTCCCATCTGCGTCACCTTCCGCCATCTTCTCGCGTCTCTCTCCCGCTCAGAGTTACTAGCGGTCAGAAAAAGATTGCTTGAATCTGCATCTTCTTTTCGAAGGCGGTCTCGACAAGAAATGACATGAAAAAAAAGTACAGGTCATAGATACTATTTCTATTCCAAGTTCTCTGTTGCAATAGTTCATAACGTCATAAATTATTTAATCAAATTGCATAAGTTCTAAATATATTCGAGTATATTTCTTGAAATGCATTTTATTTAAACAAAAAGAACTTTTTTCATGTTTGTTGTTAAAATGTTATAATTTTGAATAATCTAAAGAAAATGTGTCTTTCATGCCTATTTTTTCGACTATTCTGGACCACAAAAATATGGCGTATAAAAAAATGTGGGAAACAAATTAGAAAGATGACATTTTCCGTAAAATTTTAGCAAAAAAAAAGGATTGTAACCAAATCACAAAAAATTGGGTAAAAAACTTCAGGCAACTGTTGTATCACCTAAATATACAAAAACTGACAGTCTTGAAATCTTTGATAAAATTATGGTTAATTTATACTAGTAATTTATAGAAAGCTATTGTTGTCAATGTTAAATTTATTATAAGAAATGAAAAAAATTATATAAGAAAAATAATTGTTAAATAATTTTTAAAAATTAAATTAGTATGAATAGGGCTACGAGCCAAATAAGATCCTGATTAAATAATAATAACTCGATTGGGATCGTATATTCTAATGGGAAAACGTATATTCTAATAAACTTTCTATTTATTATTTAATAATATAGCATCAAGACTTTGCTTGACTCATAACCCTATTTTTATTAATTTAATTTTTGCAAAAATTATAATTTAACATATAGCCTACTTATACTTGCGTATCTATATTTTAAAAATATAAATACTATATAATCGTATAAATTAAAAAACATGTAATGATAATTACATTGGTACGTATTTTATATCTACACTGAGAAAAAAAAATTTATTTAACGAACTAAATATATTTAGTTGTTTGCAGATTTGGTTAATTCAACAACTTTTATTTCAAAAAATTTTATTTAATTGAATTTAACCGTAATCTGCTTAACAAACTATTCAATGTTAAGCAGACGGTTACGGTTAAATTCAATTAAATAAAATTTATTAAATTAATCAATTCTGCAAACAACTAAATTGTTTAATTTAATTCGTTGAATACATTTTTTTTCTCAGTGCATATATTACATTACTACAATAAATTTTTATATTATCATTAATAATGTAAAAATATAAAATATAATTAATATACATGTATATTAAATTTGTCTATTTTGTGATACAAAATTAAATTATTTTATAATTTTCAATGAATTTAGATAAACAAGATAATCTTTTCTAACAGAATTCATGACATTACGTATTACGTGTATTCTTAATAAATAATAGAGACTATTTTATATATCAAGGAGTCTGATAAATTAAAAGTCTCATTCATTATTTTTTCATTTCGTTGGAAATTACAAAGAAAAGGGATGAAATTTTTATGGGAATAGTTCTTTGTTTTAAAGTTTCTAAGCAGCTGTTTTCATAATCGCAGCAGGTCAAAATCTAAGAAATAATATTCTCGAAGAAGCAAGATTATACGGTAGTCTTATCTTCGTGTGTGGCCGATCTCTCTTTTTTTTTCGGTAAAATTTCTCCGTTGATACGTGGTTGGCAATGTCGGCGTGGATTAACATTCGGTTTCCAGTTCGGTGTTCAGCGTATGCCCAGGAAGCCTGTATTGGGCATCATTCATTAAAGTAATGGGCATGATCTTCGTAACTTTAATGGTAGCTCCACCCTCTCCTTTTCGTTTACGATGTTCCATGTGAAGAGTAAAACGACGCGCCTCTTTCAAAAAATTCCCGGTCATATACGAATCATATACGAATTAATTGAAGAATACGTTTAATATATTTCAGCGATTTGTTACTCCAATCGAGATATTCTTTGCAGTGAATTTACAAACCAGGAACAAATCTCATGGCCATTACTTACTGATTTACTATGTTATTTTTATTGAACTTGAAGTCTTAAATACTACACGACTTCTACGATTTTTTTATTTATTCGAAGAAGTGATATATTTATTCTTTGCATGGCGTCTTATATTTCTTTTATGTACAGAACAAATATAATTCTGGCTTGCCTCTCTAGCAATAATGTTGACCGCATCCGTGTCGAACAACATTCCACACGAGGAATCTAATCCAATTCATGTTCAATGTCATCTAGCGTGTTACAGTGTTGCTTTTTATCGGCGGTCGCTGACATTAATATCACTTCTCACTCATGAACATGTTTCATGATTTTTATCATTATTAATTTATGTGATTTTTTTTTAATTTTGTACGCGATTTTCTTCCAGTATCGTAACGTATCCCGCCCCCGCATTTAGCTTCGATGAGTGAAATAGGAAAGGATAGCCAATGAAGGAAAGAAAAAAAAAAGAAAACTAGTAATGTATTTTAAGCGATCGATGTAAACTTGTAGTACGAACTGCTTTATAGCCGCACCAGCCGACCCTGCTTGATGGTGCTGCCGGAATGTTTGGAGTTTAGAGCATAATCGTTGCCTCATAAAAGTGCATGATGCGTTTTTAAAGGGTGCTTCTGTGGAGCAATAAACAGGGGAACGTACGCTCTACGTGGTAATCTCTGATCTCCGTTACTAGTCCGACAATCACGCTCTACAACAAGATGGCCTAAGCGGTTAGACGTCTAACTCGCGATTCATTTTTAACTTATCATGTTAATTAAGAATCTAATACTAGAGTAGCTAGTTAGACATGCGCTCGATATTTTTGCTTGCAAATAGCTCGTCTCACTTGAAGAACTCTTAAAGCGTACTCAATGTTTTTAGTATATCTTCAGAGTATTTATGATCAAAAATTATTGTTGAAATATTTATTACATAATGATAATGTATTAATTTTTATTAATTACATATTAACATAAAATGTAATATTGAATAAAATAATAATAATATATATTTAAAATTATTGAAATAAAACATGGCGAGCAATAAAGCTTTATCATTGAATTAAATCATTAGTTTTGAATTAGTTAAAAAAACAGAATATTTTGAATTACTTTGCATTTTTAATATATCGTGCTGCATCAGATCTTGATCAGTAAATCACAATGTTATGCTAAGGCGTGGTCTCTTTGTTTTCTCCAATCCCCATGGTGTACACCCACTCAATTTTAGGAGTGGAAAATACACGACATTGGGCTTTCTAAATTCATATTCGACGATAAGTATTCCGTGACTCTTAAGATAAGTAATTGTTCGACGACTGCTGAATGACTTTAATGCAAAAGGAAGATGTATGGAGTATGGGCGATGGTGCGTGCTGTCGGATTTCGCGTCGCTATTTTCGAATATTTGTATGCGAAAGAGGGTATGTGAAAGAGAGAAGAGTAGATAAAAGAGAAGGGAAGAAGTAAATGAGATGACGATCTCACAATGCGATTGTTTTACGAGTTATTCCATTTCAAGAGAGAAATGTAATTTGTTCCGGGCTTTGAGCGAACTGTCCAACTTGAATGATTACAAAACATCAGCTAAAGAAATTTTAAACCAGACTATGGAGGAATTTCTTATTTGCAATTCTAATCGCTAGGCAATGCTAAATAGATGAAATTTGCTCGATTTAATTTACGATATTGATGCTGACTCAAAAATAGAATTAAAGAAGTTGTAAGGCAATATGTTAAGAATTACTTGAAAAAATTACAGAGTCTGAATTGCATTTAAAAATAATACAAAAAAATTAGAGACAATTTATCATCTGGTTGAAAAGTTATCTCTTTTTATATTTTAATAATTTTGTAATTTTTAAACAAAATAATATGTATTATATTTTTTTTATTGATATTTTATATTGATATTTTTTTTAATATTAAATCTTAATGTAAATTTGAGAAATTAATATTAAATAATATATCTCGCTAAGACTTACATATACTTAATAATAATTAAATTATATTATACAAATAAATTACAATTATTAATATCAACATTTGAAATCAATTTTGAAAATTGTAACGGATACACAAAGTTGGATATTTTTCTTTTAACATCGAATATCATGACAGTTTAATAAAAAGCTTGGTTAAGCATCAAATTTCCAGTCATATAATTATGGCAGAATAATTCCTACCTTAAGTCTAGAAAGTCATTTGTCTGAACAAGGAAGACTTTGTAGAACGCAACATTAAATGACATATGAACCGTTTTCGTTTTGGTCGAGTGCATTTAGGAAAAAAGCGCACCCTTATTGAAGTCTGCTCCACCCTCGTTTCTATACATATATATAGAACCCCATCCTACTCCTTTATGTGGTGCTAAATTTCATTTCAAATTCCTTAGTTTTTCTTTCTATTAATAATGAAAATTGTAATAAAAAAGTAATGTTACACAAAGAATCTTATTTTAATATAGACTTCGATATTGCTATGCACGATACATATAACGTGTTACAAATAATATAAGCATGTAGGTTTAATTAAATTTTTCGAATTATTTTTTATCCAGTTATATTTTATTTGCGTTTCGCATATCGAGTATCTTTTATCGACGCATAAAATATTGTCGATTATATCTTGCATATTATCGCGAAAGACATAACTTTTTCTCGTTTCATTCGGTCGTCGTAAATAGCATCTGAGATTCGTTTTACAGACGAACAGAAATTTTACTTTCTCTTCCAACGATATGCAAGATATTGTATATGTCGTTTAAGAAAACTGACAGTATGAGTTGTCGGACGTAAGTCACATAAGGTGATTAGTCTTCATTATGTGAACGTCGCAAATAAAATATCGGTATCTTTGACAAAATAACATACCATTTGTCTATATTCTTAACTATTTTCTACGCAGTGGAAAATTAATTTGACAGTCGCACGCATAGTTCTGAAATTCATGTCACGGTGCTATAAACGCAAAGCCTTACAGGTTGTCTACGTATAGCTTCCCCCTTCTGTCATGTAATGTAAGATACGACGTTACTTTTCAGTGGTTATCTGTCGTATGATGCAGGTTCGATTTGCACGCGAGGTAAAGTGAAACACCCGGATGCACGATATCATTACTATACCTACACGGAAAGAATGGTTGCTGAAGTAGATATTAGATACCAAAAATTTAACTAGATACAGATCTGAAAATAATTTTGTTGGACCAAAATAATGCTAGTTACTCAAAATTTTTTGTTTATCAAAAGCGTTCTACATTCTCAGAAAATTTGTAAATATTTAAATTGGTTAGTAATTAATTATTTATTTGTGAACACACACTAATCACAGTATGTGTTTTAATATCCAAAATAAAGTAGTCATTAATCAATTTAATATTTATAGTATTTAATATATCTATTTTGATAGTTCAACAAAATTATTTTTAGATCTAGTTTCTAACTAAATTTTTTTTAGACAGATCTCAACAAAATCGTTTTTTCTGTGTTTTTTTGTAATTGCTTATTGATCTGTCCATATTTTATTAAAGATTTTAAGAATACATTAATAAATGAAATATTGTTCTGTATAATAAAAATTTTGAATTTTTTAAAATAGATATTCAAAAGATATTTGAAAAAAATAATGAATATGTATGTAGATTATAACAAAATCATATAAGTTGAAGCGTAAATGTTAAAAAATATTGACAAAAACTTAATTATAAAATATTTAAAAAATTGCACAAGACAAAATGGAAAAATATACAGTTAATAATGAAAAATTTTTGCATGCGAGTGCAATATTTTGTTCAAACAAAATTATTTCCTGCAATAAAGAGGTTGAGATTGAGCAAAATAAAAAATGCCTGCTCACATTACTTCAAATCGTAACACTCCATTTATTTTTATTTCTATGTGTAAGGTGTCTATGTCGAGCTATTTGATTAATGAAATCGTGCTTACACGCATGAATTTATGCCTCGTTAAAATATGTGATACAAACTTAATGTGTTGAATTCGACATTGAGAACATCACAAATCTACTCTTACACGTCGTAAAAATTCAAATGCTTTATTATTGAACTGTATTATTATTGTGAAAACAGTGAAGTTTTATTAAAATTTGTTTAATTAAATTATTATAAACAATTACATATAGGCATTCTCTAAGAATGGATTTGAATACATTAAGATAAGCCATGAAACGCATAATTTCTATATTATAAACAATTTTTTGAAAGAAAATAATCGTAGTTTATGTTTTTATACAAGACTATTGATTCTCAATCGTTTGACTTGAATTCTTTTTTGATCAGTAACATATAAGAAAATGTTAGCGTTAATTAATAAGCATAAGTAATAAATATTTTTGATATGTTACTGCTTATCATTGCCTTACGTTCTTATCTGTGATTGGTTGATTTCAATACTTAAATCAGCTTAAATCTTATACTTACATTTTCCATGTGGCCAAAACTCTTCGATTCTAGCCGAATGAGCTGTTAATGGATTGGAGAACGCAGGTAGTGACCGCTAGAATCGATCGTCGCGTCGGTAATAAAGTGCACCAAGTAGTTCTCGTAAGTTACTGAAGGTTACCGGCAGGGTCATATGATTTTCTGATTGTAATTCTATTTTCATGATGCATTATATCAATATATGTGTAGATAAATTGCATAATACTATATATTTTTTTTACAAAACGTATAAAAGTAGAAATAGGCTAGTTATCTTAATTTAATAAGACAAGGTTTTAATAAAGCTTTATATTTTTAAATTCTTCCTCAGATAATAAAGATTAATTTTTATTCTTGTAGAATATTCGATCCTCTGATTATTAATTCTTAATTCGTACAGCATTTATTAGTCTATGTGAAAAACGACTCAAACATTTTATTTAATAGGTATCTTTTTTTAATCGATTTCTTCATGAAAATGGCGCAATCGCTGCGGGGCAACGAAATCTTTATTCCATTCACGGCGCAATTTCCTCTCTCCTGCGTCAATCCATCGTGAAATTCTGTCGATGTCGCGCATGCGCTTCAATATTGTATAGCCGAACAACGGCATGGTGGAGGGAAGGGAAACGAGTTCGAATCGAGGGAAGGGCCGTCACCGCCACCGCCATGATGGCTCAATTTATTTTCAAGCTTAGCCGAGACTCAAACCAACGAGTCGGTCGTTACCATTAGCAGAATGGACCCTTGACTAACCATCCCATATTCTCTACGATCTATTTCAATAACCGTTATACAGATGCCGCTGCGATAATCATTGGATCTCAATGATCTTAAAAATGATCCTATGCATACAGAATGTATATTACATCCAAGGTGGCGTTCCAACATTCGACTCTGTCAATCCTTGAGTATCATTTTATTCTTGTTGTTCACCGAATATTGAACAAAGATAACAGATACTCGGAATTGACAGAATTAAGTTTTGAAACGTATCCTAGAAGATTTGTATTTCTAATCCGGACAAACAATGACATATGATATATTACAAAGGCCTGATACATTGTGTCTCATTGAGGAAATTTATAAAAGAAAGAAGAAGAAACAAAACAATGATCACACAATGAATGAAATAAAGAGTAAATATAAGAAATTAGAAATATATGGCTTCAATAAAAAAAAATGAGTTATGCTTTAATTTGATTTTTTTAATCTTTTCTTGGAAACAAATGTTGAAGAAGATATTGATCATGACGAAGCATTTTATTATATTGTTACATCTAAATAAAAATTATGAGGAATTTTTGTCGATTAACTGTAATAAAATAAATAGTTAATAAAACAAAAGAAATATCTTTGAAGCTACGATAAAAAAACTTTCTGCATTGTTTTTATAAACAATATTGCTACACGTAATATGACAATAATGGATAAAAATAGAAATATATTTTTTTCAAATATTACCTTAAAAATAACTAATATTTTGAAAAGATGAACATACTCTGTTCTTGTTCCGTGTTACATATCAAGGATTAAACTTTTATTAACAAAGAATATCTTTTTAATTATATATACATTATAAAATTACTATATAATATTGTTTTGAGAGGTACAGCTAAGCTTGCTGACTAAAAGCAACCACCTGTTGGATACGAAACATTAACCTATTTAGCACCTTTTCTCATAAAGGTAGACAACTACCACTACTTGAAACATCCGTCATTATCCATTTGCAGTAACTGTGTGACATTTTATATTATTAACTTTAATCAAGTCTTTAATTGTCTAGTGTTATTTTGACTTCGAGATTATCGAAAAAGAAAATGTTGATGTAAATCTTTAAATTTGAATCGCTATAAGAAATTATTTATAAATTAATCTTTTTTCTTTTGAAATTAAAATTCTTATTTATATACATTTACATATTAATATTTGTAAATATATTGAAACAATTAAACATGTTTGTATATATACATATATATATATATATATATATATATATATATATATATATATATTAAAAAAAAAAAAAAAAAAAA
>Ga0157363_1007751_pt1 | contig 10183 bp, 5 predicted proteins | sample AttsexASBM1_FD_111477 | JGI IMG/M metagenome (GOLD analysis project Ga0157363, IMG submission 111477) | Fungus gardens microbial communities from leaf cutter ant in Ribeirão Preto, State of São Paulo, Brazil - Atta sexdens ASBM1 | ecosystem: Host-associated > Fungi > Mycelium > Unclassified ...
ATAAAGTAGGATGAATCTTATCACGAATTGTTACAAAATGAAATAGCGGCACGTGCAAACGTAGAGACAAAAATGATTGTACAATACATTATTGACGACGAAGGTTATTGTAAGCCAATTAACAGCATTAAAACAATCCGCGAGTTAAAAGATAGACGTATATGTAGAGATATGCAGTGAAACGAAGTTTAAAGCAGAAAGAAATCAAGCGCAGAAAATAAAGACGCGAAACGAAAAAATAAAGATTCGAAGTGGTGTTACAATTACGGCGCTAATACGGCGATAATAGTCACTTGAGCGCGGCGTGCCCTTCGAAAGAGCAAGGTGCGAAATGTTTCGAGTACAATAAATATATACATAGCGGCTAAGTGTTCTGAGAAGGCGAGTGCGGAGAAAAAGAAAAGTTGTAATCTCATACAATCCGATAAATGTCGCAAAGATGTTATTAACGGTATGAAATTAAGCGTAATAATTCAGGTAGTGATCTTAGTTATGCGAAGAGCAGTATAAGCAGATCGGATCGCCGGATGCGCGGGAACCATATGATAAAGTTTCGAGAAGCGGGCTCGGAAGAGAACGTGATGTTAGGAAAAGTATGTTTAAGAAATTTGTATTGATACGAAAGTTTATGATATCGTTGTACACGTTGTTCGCAATGGAATAATTCCATGCTCATTGGATTGGACTTTTTGAATCAAGTCGAAATATATATAAGAAGAGATGTCATAAATACATATAAGAAGAGATGTTGTAAAAATTGCGAAAAAATATTGCGGACGATCACGATGCAGTATCGGAAGTTTATAAAATCGACAAGACGCGGATAGACTTATATATCGCACATTAAAGACGAACGTGTTAAAAGCGAAGTAGAAGATTTAGTAAAAGAGTATAAGTCTTAGAAGAAGAAAGATGTAAATATTCAGATGACGTAGTTGTAAAAGATGATATTCCAGTTTCGCAAAATCTGTAGATTGTCCCAAAGAAAATAAAAGTAGAGTCACAAATTCGAGTATGACTTGACGAGGGCATAGTGCAACTCTCCTTCGTACTCTGACTATGCAAGTTCGATAATATTAGTAAAGAAAAAAGACGATGCGATGAGAATCTGCGTATATTATTGTAAGTTAAACGAGAAGATAGTTAAAAGCCGATCTCTTATCATTGATGGAAGATCAACTAGATCTCCTCCAAAGCGAAGATGTACAGTCTCCTACAAAATGTATAGTACGTTAGACTTAAAAAATGGGTTTTTCCACATAGCGATCAAAGAGGTTAGTCATAAATACACGGCTTTTGTCATCCCTAACGGATATTTTGAATTTTTAAGGATGCCATTCGGGCTCAGTATGTCTTCGGCGTATTTTCAAAAATATGTCAACGCAGTTTTCTGCGACTTAATGATGAAGGGAATTGTCGCAATATACATGAATGATCTGATCATACTGTCTGTCGATATGCAAGAGGGACTGATGATGTTAAAACTAATATTAGAGGCGGCATCTAAATACGGGTTAAAATTGGAAGAAATGTCAACTGAAGTCAAAGTTGAACTGAAGTTGAAGTCAAAAGTTAATTATTTAGGATATATAATAGAAAACGGAGAAATCACACCTTCCGAGGAAAAAATAAATGTTGTAAAACACTTTCCAAAGTCGACTAACGTTTGCGATGCAAGGATTTTTAGAGCTCACGGAGTATTTTCGGAAATTTGTGCTCGAATATGCGAATATAGCGCGATCTCTGACGGACTTATTGAAAAACGAAATAAAGTTTCATTCGGAAAGGAATAGGAACATGTGTTTAATTAAATGTGTTTAATAACAATTAAAACAGTTGCTTAGGGACCTGTATTACGCTTGTATTGTCCTACTGCGGAGACTGCATATCGATGCATCAGCTTTCGGATTTGGTGCTATACTTTTACAGCGTGATAGCGAAGATCGAATGTTTCATCCAGTATACTAAACGAGTTACAAAATTAATCAGCGGAAGCGAAATATGGTAGCTATAAATTAGAGATATTAGCGATTATTAAAGCGTTAAAAAAGTTTAAAATATATTTAATTGGAATCTCATTCACAGTAACAGACTGTAAGACGTTCACACAAATCTTGAAAAAAAGGACATCTATGTACAAGTAACAAGACTGGGCACTTGTAGATTTTAGATATTCGATTGTACATCGCCAAGAACATGCAACATGTAGATATATTAAGTCGATCTTTTACCTACTGCTATGATAATAAAGAAGTGTGACGATAGTTTTCTAGCAAAAAGACTTCCGAAATCAGCTGGAAGATGAAGAATTAAGAAGAATTGAGAAACAAATCGAGGAGAATCGAGCAGACGGCTTCGTGATGTAAAACAGATTAGTGTGTAAGAAAAATGACGGCTACACTTATAGTCGTTATCAAAACTAATGCAGACAGCGCTGATTCATCAGGTTCACAAATGAGATCATTTTAAAAATATCAAGACGGAGCAATTCCTAAAGGCTAATTACTAGTTCAACAATGCATTCGAAAGTTGAGAAAGTAATCCAAAATTGTCTTGAATGTATTATGGCTACGAAGAAAGTAGGCAGGCAGGAAAGACTGCTTCACTTAATTGATAAGAAGACACCATTAGACATATCACATAGATCATCTGGATCCGATGCCATCAACGCAGAAGAGATACCAATATATAGTTGCGGTTGTAGATCTTCACAAAATTCGTTTGGTTTTATCCACAAGACAAGAAATACTAATACGGCGGAAGTTTTGGACCATCTGATAAAACAGCCATTTATGAAAACCTTAGATGGATTATTTCTGATCAGAGATCAGCATTCACATCCAGCAGTTTCAAATCGTATTGTGAGAACGAAGGCATTGAGCATAATCTAATTGTCACATTGGTGTATCAAGAGACAATGGCCAGATAGAACGCATAAATCGCACGTTGATTCTATTGCTAATCAAATTATCGATATTGCAGCCAACTCAGTGGTATAAGTTCGAGCGCAACAATACTTAAATCATGTGCCAAGTCGAAACACAGGGATGACTCCTTTCTTCTGTTTGGAGCTCGGATGAGATTTAAAGAAGACCCGCAAATAAAAGAAATTTTGGATGCAGAGAGTGCTACTAATTTTCAAGAGAAACGCGAGTATGTGAAAGAAGAAGCATGTGAAGCAATATCCAAAATCAAAGCTAAAAATAAACAGTTATGATAGGAAATGAAAGAAGCCGAATAACTATCAAGAATGGCAGTCTAGAAGCCATTCAGCGAACGCAAAGAGGGCCAGATTTCAAGCTCTGTACGAAATATTTAAGGCCTTACAAAGTCAAGCGCATCTTGCGCAACGATACATGGAAAAAGTAGGCGAGAGAGAAGATCCATGCAGAATCATCGATTGCTGACCACATAAAACCATGAACAAATTGATTAGAGGATCCGCCAGCAGACGAGGAAGATGACATCTGAAGACAGATGTCAATTGGATGGCCGAGTGTAGGATAAGTTAAAATAAAGAAGAGAGCGTATTTTTGTTCATTTATTTTTGTGAAATTTAAGCTTATTTTTCGTGTAGTATCATTCGAATCATGCGATCAGGCATAGGAAGATCGCGATGCATGTGCGAAATCATATTCGGGAATGCTCGGACGGGTTCGGAGGCAAAGGAAGAACGGAGAGAATGGAAGCGCGGTAGTCGAGAGCAAGCAAACGAGCGTGTGCGAAAATCTTACAGTTAATTTAATAGTTAATTCTTGTTGTGTGTAATAAACGTTTTTCTCAACACGCCTCGTCTAATCAATCCTTAGACAAACCAAAATTATTCTACATATTTTGTTCTTGAGCATCCTCTTTCTCTATTGTAGAAAACAAGCATTCAATATTTAGGGGGGACTTTTGTAGAGTATCTCCATCAAGCAGCATCTAACAGTTCAGTTGGCAACCGCGAACAGTTGTGTAAGCATCGAAAACTTCGAGTGTCGCATTTCACAATGACCGAGCTCAATGAATACTCGCATATGTACAAAATTCGTTCCACGAGTGTTCACGCAAAATCGAAAGAATTTTTGAGTTGAAGTTGACAATTCGAAAATTGTTTTGAGGACTCCCCTAAATATTGAAAGTCTGTTTTTCAATAGAGGGAGATGCTCAAGGACAAAAATAGTTCGGAGAGTTCGAATACTTTTGGAACCTTGCAAACTTCGTACAGATTTCATATAATTAAATGCATTTTGATTAAACCAAACAAAATTTATAATTGTTATAACAAATTCAAGATTTTACAACTAGATCGTTTGATATTACATCATTGATTATATTATAAGGATTATATTATAAGAATTTGTTTAATACTTTTCAGTTGGAAATATTAAATTCTATTTAGATATACGCAACATTAGAATTCTGATTAACGTTAATTTCAACGCATTCCAGCTCGATTATTGTGCTAGTCGACGCAAGTCGGGCGAATATTATATTGTTTTATGTCATGCGTATAATATTCTGTGAAATGAAGGCAAATTTTATCTTCTTTATCTTCGATGAATAACAAAGATATCATGTGCTTCGTGCGTAACTTGAAACGCACCGAAGGGATATGTGCTATGGCTGACGACGTTTTTTCTTCTAATCCGGCTTTGGGATCCGACGACCATTCACTGAGCGCTCACTGAACAAGAAAGCATTAATATATTTATTTATTATAATATTCGTAATGTAAAATAACTTCTGGGCGATCCAAATTCTGTATTGCGCTCCGTGGGGAATGTCGTGGCACGCCAGTATCGGAAATCTAGCCGGGTGTTACCTAGTATTTCATCTAGATGTTAGACAGAATTGTCCGGTAGTGCCAAGATGAGAAAATTATTCGAGGACTAGTTAGCGCTCGGCCGGTGAGGCAGGTTAACAACTATTTTTTAAATATAATTAACATATTTAAATATTATTAAATTATATTAAATAATATTAAATAATATTAAATAATATATAATAAAATGTAAATTAGTTACATTCAACATTTTCAACATTTTGTAAAGTTATTCGATACTCAAACTATAATCATGGCTTGTATCAAATCTGTTACATTCACAATTATTATATATAGTTTGAGAGGCTCACTATAATTCCTTATTGTACATATTGTATTGCAAGTTGCGCATTTTACCATGAAGCATTCCATTATTCACACTTTATGATATACATTTTTTCCACCTGTTTGACAATTTGTGGATGTCACGTCAAAAAATTGCTCTTTTGAGCCAAACCAATCATCTAGCCATTTTCGTACATCTTCGTAAGAAGTGAAGTGCTGCTGAGTAAGTGCGTGTCCCATCGATGCAAATAAGTGATAATCGGACGGAGCCAAGTCTGGTGAGTAAGCCGCATGCGAAAGTATTTTCCAACCAAATGCCTCAATCGTTTCTTTGACCAGTTTTGCTGTGTGTGATGGTGCATTATCATGAAGCAAAATCACTTTGTGTTGCTTTTTTGATATTCCGGTCGTTTTTCACACAAAGCTTGATTCAAATTGATCATTTGTTGTCGGTAGCGTTCAGTATTAACGGTTTCCAGGTTTAGCAGCTCATAATAGATCACACCTTTTTGATCTCACCCAAACACAGAGCATTGTCTTCCGTCCATAGCGATTTGGCCTTGCAGTCGATGTCGATGATTCGCCTGGAGTTACCCATGATTTTTTACGCTTAGGATTCTCAAAATATATCCACTTTTCGCTAGTCACAATTCGATGGAGAAATAACTTTCTTTTGTACCTGACGAGCAGTATTTCGTAAGTGGTTTTTCGGTTTTCCTGCTGAGTAAAAAAAAGGAGACCAAATTCAAGGGCTTGAAAAAGTTCGATTTCTGGCTTCAGAAAAGGGCTGTACAAAAAAATCAATTCGCTGCTATCTTTCGGAATGTTCCTATCGGAGAAAACTATCAACTAACGTGTTTTTTACTGGCAGAGCTAGTGCTCAAAATACACGGAGCTAGTGCATTTTAAAGCTGTTGTACACATGACGTAAAGATGTACGTTTAATAAAAATATAGAAACGAATTAAATTACGAAATCCTCAATATATTTTATTGTGATATTTGCTAAAATATACATTGGGTATTTTATTAATTGAGATATCTCACTTTTACGTTCAGATTAAATTAGTGTACAACAGCTTTAATTACACTATTAGAGGATTTGACAAATATTTTTCTTCTTATTTTTCTGAAATTCTGTAAATTTATGTCTAGATAGTTTTCCAATATTGGGGCTACACCATACCCATTACAAATCAGGACCTAGATAATTTTCTAAAAATAGGACTGATCATTATTACTATTACTGCTCAGTATAGTCTCAGGGCTAGCCTACTTCCAACATAGCGCCTACAATAACTCAATACAATAACGTAAAAGATGACGCCCATAAAGCCGTCATAATTTCTACCTGGATTATTTGTTATAAATAATCTTTAATATTATATTTCTTACTTATTTATTTAAGACTAGTAAGAGTCAGCACAATATTGGGAGAGAGCAATATTAATGTGAAAGGATGACTGTAACATCCAACTGTCAAACTCATTAGCTGAGAGCCGGCTGCTGGAGTGTAAAGGGCTCCGCAATAAAAGGAATAGAGAACAGAGAACAGAATTCAGAAATTATGTATTGTGGAATACACAGATTCCGATAGGTTGAAATTCTACGCATAACGAACAGTAAGGATTGCCAACTACAATCTATCCCACGAGCATTGAGTCTCGAACTGGAATTCACATGCTCAACACGTAATCTTCAAGGAATACCTCAAAGCGGCCAACAAATTATTAAAATATAATTATTAGATTTGACGTAACATGAATTCCTCATATACGTACATGTGCTTCATACATTATGCTATTACTAAATCCGGAATCACATTATAAAATATATAAAAAATACACCTACCATATATGCAGTTTAATAAAAAGTTTTTTTTTTCAAAAAGTTCAATAGTTTTGAAAAACAGTACAAAGCTTTATTACAAAATGTTTTTTTTAAAATTTTCTTATGATTTTTCTTGACTGAATTACGCGTCATTGAAGTAATTTTAAGAAATACAACAATATTTATTAAGTTGAACAGAACTGTAAAGGCAAAATTTTTTTGAAAAGCGATTAAAAGCATGCTAAAGTTTCGAATCAACAGGCAATTTACATGAAATCGTTCTGTGGTTTCTTATAGTGGTTTCTATACGCACTACGATATATACATGATTCGGATGGTCCATGAAAGAAACGAGTCACTTATTTGGCATTGTATCATCTCCAATATTCCGCCAAGGATTATAAGTTTCAAGTTTTAAAATGCTTTTTTATTTTTGTCTGCGATGATTTTTTACCGAGTTATGATAACCTAAATATTATGCAATTTTAAATTCCATGTCCGGAAACTTTTTGACGGCATATATTAGAAGATACAATAGTGTCTCGGCGCCAAGCCAAGCGTAGCGACACTACGGTGTTCCTTTACTCAAGACCGCGAATTGCAGGGGATCGAAATTATTGGAGCTCAATAATGAAACTGAACTGATCAAATTTTACATACGCTCGATAACAAATCTATGAATTGTGTAATAAAAATACTTTTATTTTTTTCTCGTATCCTATGAACGGAGATATTGACGCAAAATTCCGAAACTTTTAAAAAATGTCATCGTTATTGTCATTATTATGTTTATGTTCATCGTTCTCCAACTAGAATGTACTGTTGGAAGTTTTGACGCAAAAATTTATTGATGCAAAAAGCGCTAACGGTGATAAAGAAAGTTTGACTTTGATTTCTATAGTTCGTGTTATCACATCTATACGATCCTATAATATATTATATTTTTATTTACATCGTCTAAAGAGATATTGTTCCTTTATATGCCAATTATTGCGAGGAATATTACTAAGGCCTCAGTAATCTAAAGGCTTAGGACGGAATGCAAGAGATCCGAGTTCGATTTCCAGCCGAGGTAATATTTTTCGCAATAAGAATTAATTATTTACAGATTTTAATTCAATATTATTAAGATCGTTTCAAAGATGCGAATAAGCATCAAAAATTTATTTTTTTTCAAATTGCTAATTCAATTTAACTCGTGATATTACTGCGGTAGTTTAGTAGAATTAGCGTTTTCAAGACCGAAAAATCATTTCGGCGCGCGTTTCTGGGGCCTACATACGTAATATAAATTCACACAAGAATCATACAAATGTTTAAGATTCAGTTAGACCGTTTAAAGCTTTGATTTTTATAATTTGTGTTATCATATACGATCCTATAATATATAATGTATAATAAACAAAAAAAATTATATGCTGAAAAAATTATATGCTGTTAATAACTCAGCTAGAAAATGATAATAAAAAGAGTCTATTCAATCTTCATTTGTTTATTTAATATTGTACAAAAGGAGATTGGGAAACAAAATTATAGGTAAGTTTCACAACCATTAGGAACCGATTTGATTCTCCATGAAATATGTTGTAAAACATGAAAATCTAAGAGACGTGTATTTTTTAATACATGCGCTAACTCATTTAAAAAAAACACCTCCTTTGAAAAAAAAACGGTATTTTTCTTTCGAGCCGAATAAAACTTTTTTATTTATCTTTGTATATTACTTGCTTATAATATCTTAAGATTATTCTCTTAAAATTATTTTCAGTTTTACGCTTTAATCTCATTTACTTGTTGTAATAATTTCTAAACATACCTAATAATAAAATAATTTCTAAATGTTTATACACAATAAATCGATATTTTTTTGTATCATTTACTCATTATACTCATTACAATAATAATACCCGATGAAAAAATGTTTTAAACATAATGACTTCTTGCATGAACATTTTACTACAGCTATATTACTGCAACTGTCGATGTCACATGTTGTTGAACTTTTGTCAAAACTAAATTCTACTGACGAGCGGGGAAATGCACAATTGTAATTTGTTGCTTATTTTTGATCACAATAAAATTGGAGGTAAGTAATTAGTACATTAATCGAAAAACAATTTTTGCTTAATTAATTTAATTGTTCATAACATAATTATATTAATTATAGTTGAGATACGTGCAATCTTTTCCATTAAACTTAGAAGCTGGTTGAGTGTATTAAAGATAGATAAGTGTATTAAGGATAGATATCTTACCAGGTATGTAAATATGAAACCGGAATTTATCAATAGATGGCCATAGCTATCAATGTAGTTGCCGTCAGACGGCGCCATTGACGCCATTTCCTTGTTCTAACATCTGACAAAGATTTTCAACTCACAACAATACAAGTTTCATACAACAGTATAATTTGTAATAGCGTTGAACATGTCGAATTTTGTGCCTGGAAACGATTTCCGGACAGTATTGATTTTCTGTTACCATTTGAAGAAAACTGCTGCAGAATCGAATGCATCGAATGCTTGTCGAAGCTTACGGTGAGCATGCTCTTGGTAAATCACAGTGCTTTGAGTTTAAAAAATTCAAAAGTGGCGATTTTGACATGGAAAATCACCGAAAAAGTTTGAAGACAGCGAATTGCAAACATTGTTGGATGAGGATGACGCTCAAACTCAACAACAACTCGCGGAATGTGACACGAGAAGCCTTCATACGTTTGTCCAAATCCATGGGAAAGATTCAGAAGATGGGAAAATGGGTTCCACATGAACTGAATGAAAGACAGCAGGAAAACCGAAAAACCACTTGCGAAATGCTGCTCGCCAGGTACAAAAGAAAGTCATTTCTCGAATTGTGACTAGCGAAAAGTGGATATATTTTGAGAATCTTAAGCGTAAAAGATCATGGGTAACTCTAGGCGAACCATCGACATCGACTGCAAGGCCAAATTGCTATGGACGGAAGACAATGCTCTGTGTTTGGGTGAGATCAGAAAGGTGTGATCTATTATGAGCTGCTAAAACCTGGCGAAACCGTTAATACTGAACGCTACCGACAACAAATGATCAATTTGAATCAAGCTTTGTGTGAAAAACGATCGGAATATCAAAAAAGCAACACAAAATGATTTTGCTTCATGATAATGCATCATCACACACAGCAAAACTGGTCAAGGAAACGATTGAGGCATTTGGTTGGGAAATACTTTCACATGCGGCTTACTCACCAGACTTGGCTCCGTCCGATTATCACTTATTTGCAT
>Ga0157363_1007752_pt1 | contig 10182 bp, 8 predicted proteins | sample AttsexASBM1_FD_111477 | JGI IMG/M metagenome (GOLD analysis project Ga0157363, IMG submission 111477) | Fungus gardens microbial communities from leaf cutter ant in Ribeirão Preto, State of São Paulo, Brazil - Atta sexdens ASBM1 | ecosystem: Host-associated > Fungi > Mycelium > Unclassified ...
AAAAGCACACACACACACACACACACACACACACACACACACACACACACACACACACACACACACACACACACACACACACACAAATATTGAGTTAATCCTCAATATTTTACATTATAAGAAACATCTAAATCGAAATTTATTTTTATAAATAAAAACTTGGAAATACAATATTGTTTATATGACGATTTTAATCAATATGACGAGTAAAACTACAGAAAAATTCAATCTCGTACTTTAGAAATACTTTGTATATGTAATTAAATAATATGTTACATAATATACCTGGAACATGCGTTGTAATTTTGAAGTATACTCAAATCCACAAGCTTGTTTCAACTTAGAAATCATGGAAGCTTCTGCGTCGTCGCTAGCAGACATATGCTGAACCAATCGTTTCGCTAGCATCTTACTATAAAACTTTTGAAATACATCCTTATCTTCAATATATTTAAACACTACCATCTGTAAAGAAAATAATAAATGTAGAGATTAATGCAGATTTGTATCTTCACAGAAGAATTTAAAGAAATATAAAGAAGTGTACCCTAAATATACTTACAACTTGATTAAGAGTATCTTCAAGTTCTGCTTCTTCCGGATTTTTACTACTCTTTTTAAGCAGCAGATCACAATATTTAGCTAATAGTTCAGGTGATTTACTGCTGCTATTTGCTGCCCTTGTAACAGAATTACTATTAATAAATCGTCCGCAAGCCTTGTCCAGGGCAGCAACAAAGCCACTATCATTATTAAATGCGACCAGCACTAAAGCATTATATTTTTTATGCACCTCCAAGATAGTATTCACATAAATTTTCGGATCCTGAAAATAAAAAGGGTAATCAGCGTTTGATCTATTCATATTTCATTTACAATCATCAAGTTACATTAAATAAAATATATACATTAGCTGCCGAGTCTCCACATTTATCTATAGCTGCGAGACCTTGATTAGCAATATGACTTTCTAAAAGATTTCTTAACTCTCCAAGGCCATTTGGTATTCTCGCTACTAACTGATACATTCTACCCAAATCCGTATTTTTATCAGCATCTAGAAGATTCTGGAATTCAGAATGGAATATGTCCAGATGCTTCTCGATAAGTACCCTCTCGCATGTTTTCGCCAGTCGCTCATGAGTTGTTTGATGTAAGTAAACACGCACTCGCTTTTGTTCTTCCAATAATCTCTGTTCCGCCTGTACAAAAGAAAAGAATAAAATAGAAAAAGGAGAAAAATTCTATTCTTTGCATATTTATTAATATTCTTTTTTTTTGAGAATACCTTTTTCATATATTCTGTTACAGGATTTTGTCTAAGAAATTCTGAACTCTCGCGACAATAAAATCTTTCAGTATCCTCGAGAAAGATGTTTTCAAATGAATCTTTGTACACAGTTAGATTTTGTCCTTTTGCACCAGGGTCTTCTTCGTTTAAACCCAATTCTACATAACAATTGATGACACCGCTGACTAATCGGGTATTTATCGTTTCACCATTACGTTCTCTCTCGATTAATTTAAGCACTGCGTTAGTAACCTGGACAAAAGCATAGATTTTACGTTTATTTTATATCATAATAAATATACGTATGTTGATATATTTGCAAGAATTTACTTGTCTATTTAAATGTTTAAATAAATTATCTCGCCATGTAACCAAAGCTAATTGATAAATTTCGTAAATTCCTTTGCGGCCCTCCTCACATTCTCTCCGTACCCAATGGCGATTGAGATATGCACATACACCATTTAACACTTTACTACTAAATTGATATTCCTCCCATTGTCTCGTATAGAACTGTAGTACATCTTCGTCCATCAAGTCGATACCATGCTGCAAACATATGATATATGCATGTGTGCGTGTATGAAAAGTGTATATGAAAAGTAGATTTTAAAATGCATTTTGTCCAAAATATTTTTTGAGTTAAAAATGCGTAATTCGCGCAATATTGATAAAATGCGCAATATTGAAAGACTTATATTAACAACTTTGGAATATTCAAAAAGCATTTTTTCAACTTTGGAATATTCAAAAAGCAGTGTAAATTTATATGTTGAAAAAATTTTAATATTTAACATGCGTTATGTCCTTTGATTAGAGACAAACAAAATGTTTGTTTAACATTTTTAGCAACTGTTTAGTAATTTTGTTGAATATTTCACATCTTAATGATTAGCAAATTGTTATTTTTTTGTAAGGCGCAGAGTTTTCTTATGGCTTTTTTTTCTTGTTTTTTTATACACTTTTGGACAAAGCGCATTTTGAAAGCTGCTCCTCACACACACATACACACACTTATGTGCATAGAGTCCATATACAGGATTGGAAAGTAATGCGTTACTTGCACTATTAATTATGTTTTCGTTACTTTTTTTCGGTAACATCGTTACATTTTTAAAGTGATTTTTAACTGTTATTTTTATCGTTATATTAATCATTTGTTATCTTTATAATTATTCAATAGATCACATTATTTTTAATTTATTAGAAATATTTTATAACAGAAATTTAAATATCAAAAAATATTTTGTATTTCATACTTTAGACTGCATTTTAATAATCATTGTACTGAAATATTGAAAATCTGTAGCATATATCTAAAGTTGATTAGAAATTTTCAATATTATCAGTGAATATTGGAATATATTCTTAGTGACATTAATATTTAAAAACAATGTTTAATTAGAATTTTTTAAATCTGCGTTTATATATACAAATTACAATTTAATTTCTTAAAGATAATTGTATATTAAAAAATAAAAATATTAATATAATATATAATATTAATATAAAAAATTACTAAAGATTTATTAGATATAAATTTAATATAATGTAAAGAAAAGCTTGCTATAAGACTAGAATTTTAAATTTTAAATTTTTATTGATTTTTACACAATTGATATTGACTATTAAATATAATTTTTAAATCTAATATCTTACTTTAATATGGCAAAAAATAATGAAAAAATAATGAAAAAATAATGAATCATTATTATTTAAGTGAGTAACGGTAATACGTTACTTTTACGAAGTAATTCCAACCTTGCATATACATACATACATATATACATACATACATACATACATATACATACATACATATATATATATATATATATATATATATATACATATATATATATATAATACTTATTTGACTCTTTTAATTAAAAGCATAATATTTGCATATATTTACTTTGAGTAAACTAATAAGATAATTCCTAAGAAAATCACGCAGACGTTTGTACAGCTCCAAACCTACTAACTGCGCACCTCCTTGTTGAATTTGTCCCTTTTTACTTTTAGTTGATGCTCTAGTCAATTGCTGATGAACGCTTGTACAATAATTATATACATGTCTGTAGAATTTTTTTTACAATGTAATAAGAAAATATGTCAGAGTGATAAGTTTACAAAATAAAAAAAAAAGGAAAAATAAGAAATATCTTCCATGATATAAAGGATACGTGTACAGCTCTATGTATCTCGGCTTGGACATACACTGTCTGTTATAAACTTGCTCTATGCCTTCACGCAAATCTCCCCAAATTTGATCCAAATCAATTTGTTTGAGACCTGGAGGACCACCTTGATGACTTCCAGCCCCTCCGCCGCCTCTGTGCCCTGACATCTTGTTCCTGTATGCTTGTCGAGTGAGCGTCAGTGTTACTGTATGCTACTATAATTTCTGTAGAAATAAATGTAAATTTAACATTGGATATTTCTTCTAAATCCCATATCAACTACACATTGGAAATTAAGAGCAGGAGTATAGAGTTTTGCATAATGCATAAGAAAATGAAGTAATGAAACTTTTTCATTTTCTTTCTTTCTATAAAATAAAAGACATTGATTGAAATTGACTTTCTTTTAAAGGATATTCAGAGACAAACTTGCATCGCTATATAAACATATATATAAAGAAAATTAGCCAATCATTATTTCTTTTAAAGACGCACGAAAAACGTGGTTGGATAATTTTTTTTATGCATACATTTATGCGACAATACAAATTTGTGTGAATACCTTTATGCTTTATGCGTTATGCAAAGTCTGTATTCTGGTTTTAAGAATGGCAAATTAAAGCTCATTTTCAACCAACTCCGATTAATTTAATCGATATCGTGTTATTAAATAATACGAATAAAACTATCAAATTAATTAATAGAATTATTTAACAAAACATTGAAAAAAATTAAGAACAAAGAACGAATTGTATATTAGAAATGTTGGTTTAAATGATTCTGTCGATTGAGTTAATTGTCGATTAAAATTAATCGAAGTTAATCTAAATGGCCCTAAAGATTAGAATTTGACTAGTTGGATAAGTTTAATTTTAATCCATTTCGTTCTCGTTGATTAAACTATTATCTCTAATTCTAATCTTTGCAATCCTCATTTATCATATTTTAAGCCGCAATCAGACTAGAAATTGGCATTAGATTGGAATTTCACCAATCAAATCATACTAAATTTGAGATCGACTTTTTTCCCTTCTGATTGGTTGAATTCTAATCCAATCTTTCTCTCTAGTTTAATATGGCCAGATTAGAGATTAAAATTAACCAATCAGAAAAAAAGCAGATATCAAGCAAATTCAAGTAAACTATATTTTAATTACTCAATTTCTGTCTCTAGTCTGATGTAGGCATAGTGTATAATTAAGGATTGTTAACGTCAAATGTTTTAACTTGCTTCTACCATAACATCTATTCACTTTAATGCTCTCATTGGATTGAGTAAGAATTATAGTAAAATGTTGGAGCACGTTGGAGCATGCGACGCAAATAAACCTTTTGACACAGAGTTGACAAGAGACAATATTCTCGAAAAATATTGCATACCCAAATGTACAAAAATACTATAAGTATATCATGGGTTTCTGTAATATCTTTGTATATAATATTTTTCGAAAATAAAGCTGTTCTTTATCAAAGAATCTCTAAACTGAGTCATATGATGCAATAAACTAAAACAAACTATATTTGTTTCACTTTAACTTATTACATATGTTATAATTCAGAGTATAAATTACAATGCAATAAAATATAAGTATTGAAGAAATTACTTCTTTGCAATATTAAGTTGTTCTTTGGTGCTTCACTAAAACCTTCTATTTATCTTGCTCTATCATTTTCATCAAATTTCACGGCTCAGATTCAGAATATGCTTTTATCGATAAATGTGCAATTTTATTTCTGAAATCCTTTAATATATGTAACTATGTATATAAACACACACACACACACACATACAAACACACACACACACACACACACACACAGAGATCACTACTAATATATGTTATAATAAGTATTTTGAATATGGGTCCAAATATGTATTTTAAATACATTTATGTACACTAATTCAACTACAAAGAACCAAATCTATTGTACATCTAAAGGCAGTTATGTTATTCCTGAATTATTTCTATAGAATATATTTTTTTAACTCGGGATAAAAATATAAAACGAAAATTCAGATAGTTGAACGATATTATTAACGTATCACAAATTAGAGTAGAATTTTATAGAATTGAACTCCAAATTCTTCGTAGAAAAAAAGCTTTGAAAAAGGGCAAGGTTAATCGACGATGGGTATTCCGTTATATTGTGTTATGCACTTGTTCCTTTGGAGAGACTAAGAAAGACAGATAAAAACACGTACACATACACAAATACACACACGCACACACATGGACAAAGAGCGAGCAAATGAGAGATGTCGAAATAAAGGCTTATACGCATTCTCTCGTTACAAGCTATTTTTTCTCTCAACAAAAAAAAAATGAATACATCGGAAGAAGAAAAAACATTACTTATCGTGAATGGAATGTTCAAAGAAGAATATGCACTCACTTGTCGATGTTCACCACGACATAACAGGATAACAACGGTCGAGGGATAACTCTCGGTATGAAAACGCGGATCTAGCCCGCTTTATTCCACAAACGTCGGAATGGACGGTGTCCAAAAGTTTCCTTACAGGAAATTTTCCAACGGAACTAAACGCCCGGACCTGCACAATTCGTCGTGTACAACACGAGCACAGCGGACAACCGGAGCAAACCAACGTACGTGCTCAAAAAATTACTTACGATCGCGGCTCCACTACTTCGGTTCTGACAGGTTAGGCCGCAACGTTACCAACTGCAGCATGATTTAACTATAAGAAATTTACTGGATATAGACACAATAGAAATACCAACAGTGTCAGGGCTGTTGGCAGAACGAAAGTCTATCAAATCGGAGGAGAGAACAGGGAGTTGATTGTATATCTTAAAATGAGATGAAAATTACAAAAGTGAGCATATTCACTAGTTATTAACTAGTGAATAATTAAATTATGAATATTCTAGTGAATTTGTTCACTTTTGTTATTTTCACCTCATTTCGAGATACACAATCGATTCCCTGGAATTGAGACGAGGGGCTTGATTGTATTTTGAAATAAGGTAAAAATTACAAGAATGAGCAATGATTATTATCTATGATACTAGATATTAGCCAATTAAATTATGAATATTCTAGTGAATTTGTTCACTTTTATAATTTTTATCTCATTTCAAGATACAATCGACCGAGGAACGCCCTGATATTTTTCTCTGTTATCATCAATTGTTTACATAACATGATGGAAGTAGACAAGTAATCTGTTTTCTGTTCCTGTACTTGCTACACTGCCCTAGTTTCCACCGAAGGTTTAATCTGGATCAGAATGTAAAGCTCATTCTACAATGGGTAGTAGCAGTAGTTAAAGAAAAGGCGTAGAAATCGACTAATCATAATTGATTATCCTTCTCACATTCGACTATGATTGGTTGATTTCTACGCCTACTCCTTAATCGACTACTGTTACTGTCCATTGTAAAATGGGCTTAAGAACCAACTACAGTCGGGCATTCCCCTGTCGTTTGTGTAACAGAAGAATACTCGATTGTAGTTGATTAGTTCTTACTTCTGATCCGGATTAAACCTTCAGTGGAAATTAGGCCACTGTTATTAAGTATGACCGGTGTTAAGTGTTCTGATTGGGCATCGCTCAAGTGACTTAGCAGCCAATGACTGCATTTAACCAAGAAAACTAATTATTTAGCGCTTTGTGATTCTTTAATATGATTGCTTTTGATTCTTCACTGGATATAATTGTAGAAACCAATTATATCGAAGAATTATTAAGCTAATTATTTTTCTTTGCTGAACGCAGCCATTTATCGGAGGTCGATTTTGTATCTTCAAACAAGGTGAAAATTACATGTAAGCGAGCAAATTTATTAGGTGTTGATCGATGAAATAATCAGTATTCTAGTAAATTCACTCACTTTTATAATTTTCACCTCATTTCAAGATACAGAATCAATCCCATGAACTGATTTATTTGTTTATTATTTATTTCAAATGGCTTAATAGTTGATTGGTAGATTTTGTAAACTCTCTTGCAAACGACGCCATTTTTAATATTTTTTAATACTTTTGTGATATTGACATAAGTCGGTCGCGCTTTTTTGATAAATTTAGGATTCTGTCTGCATCCAATGTGCAATAAATTGATTGGCTCTCACATCAATTTTTGCCACCAGCAAGAGTTGTCATATTCTGTGTGCAGGAGCCATAAAAGATTTAGATGTAAACTAAGCCTCAATCAATGGTTGATTTTGTCTAGTTTTTTTTAGTAAAGATCTAGCGACGTTCAGAATTTATAGTTGGCAACGCTATTTCAAACAAAATTCAAGAATTAAATGACCGTTTTTCGCAACGAGTATATAATACGAACAAGTGCGAAAGTAAATGTTTTATTTGAGTATTTTGTATCTATCTACTTTTTTTGTGTTAATCGCTTGATTGCCTACTCAGTGACACGCATGTGCACTCTTTTAACGAAGAGAAGATTTTTTTAACGGAACTGACAAGGTATGTTTTCGAAGGCAGTCTGTAAACAATTTTCTTCAAACTGAATTAAACTTAAAAACTTATTTATTACACGCAAATTTTTGTAACGGTATTGAATTATTATATATTTTGTACACGTAAGTTATAATAGATTAATTTGTTTTTATAAAATGATGGTAAGCATGTGATATGTTCCTTCTATTATTGTTTATTGAAACTCACATATTTTATTTATTTTCAAGCATGAAAATTTGTTTTTTTTTTTAAATATGTAATAGTAAAATTTATATCGATTTTAGAATTGATTTCGCCCATGCATGTATATGATGTGTATAACGATCTAAAATATTTTATATTCTTAAATTTTATATTCTTAAATTTTCTAATATTTTATAGTTATTTATATTTGTATAAGTCATATTGTCAGAATTGTTAAATTAAAGAAATTTATTAAGATTATGACCCTTAAAATGGTTTTGTATATCAAAGTATTAATTCATTAAATGTATATCCTTAATAATCAATGTATACATATCTTAATTTGATAAGTAAATGTATTCTCAAGCTGTGAACTTTTACTAATAAATGTATATATTGTTATGTCTAATGAAAAAAGATGCCTTAATTTAAGTGAATTCTTCTAATAGCAAATGTATACATTAGGGCTACATGCCACATGTACATTTTATTAAATCTTTGCTTTATTATGCATAAATCTACAATACATTAAAAATAATAAAAACTAAAAAAATTAGACAGATTGTCCCTAGATAAGACAGGATGTAAATGAATATATTTATTAGGAATAGCAAGCATTTTATATTTAGTTGATATTTTTGCTGAAATCTTACATAAATACAATGACATTTATTAAATTTTATACATTGACTGTGAAATATATATATGTATATATATATATATATATATATACACACACACACATTATGTAAATGTAAAATTATAAAATATATATAATTATAAAATATATATAATACATTACATACATGTACTATAACATATTTATATATCTTGTTAATTTAATATAGATGGAGAATACACTGGATTCAATTCATCCATCACAAAATCCAGAAGAAGAAATGTCGTATTTATTTGGCAGAGATCCAAGTATTTTGGCATATAGCCAAAGACCTTTTCCCTCAAAGGACACAAAAAAGAATTTGCTTTCTTTATATGAAGAAGAGGAAGCTAATTCTACCAATGAAAATACATCTGAACGTTCAGAGTCACAAACATTACAAACTATTAAAGTATACCTTAGACTTAAACCATTTCCAAAGAAACTGAAGTTAACGGGAGAACAGCAAGAAGCATACAAAATTACAAATTCTACGACATTACTTACAAAAGTCCCAATACTGGATAATAATGGAAGTACCAAACAGTCCAAAAGTGAGATTGTATGTCGAAGATTTACTTTTTCACAAACATTTGGACCAGAGACTACTCAGTTGGAGTTATTCGAGCAAACGGTACAGCAATTAATGATTGATTTTTTAGCTGGACAAAATTGCACTATAATGACATATGGTAAGAAATATTCTACTATATTATATGATATTTAAAAAGAATTAAAAGTTTTCAGAATTAAAGTATTTATTTAGATAAGCAAAATAGTTCATAAACAGATGTGTTAAAATTAATTTATTGAGGTATTGATAATTGTTGATATTATCTTTATAATCAACTTTTCGAAAAACTATGTTTTTCAATTATCTTGAAGGAGTTACGCATTCGAATCATCTATGAGATAAGCAACTGATCATGCGGAAACATTGAATGTGAGATCTGACAATATTAGTTGACAAAAATAATGCAAAAAGAACAAATCATGGAATAATATTGTCAGACACACAATGCTATTTATTTCGCGAGAAGTTCAAACAAAGAGTTGGACATGCATTTTTTTTATTAAAATTGATTCTCTTAGATTACATTCGAAAATGTTACTCGAGTGCCTCCATATATCATTTTATTCTTGTTGCTTATCTTATGTTAAATAAACAATAAGAAATTTCATTTTTTTTCTTCATTGATTTTGCTGAGGATGATACCAAGAAGTTGTCGAAACATTCGAGTGTACAGCAAGTCAAAAATATAATTTATATATATATATATATATATATAATCAATGATTGTGCATTAAGTACCCACCAAACTTTTATTTGGTTAATTTCCTACATTATTTAAACAATAAGATAATACACGGAGACATCCAAGTAACAGTTCAAGAACGCAACCTTATGAGACATTACGATCTCCATT
>Ga0157363_1007753_pt1 | contig 10182 bp, 3 predicted proteins | sample AttsexASBM1_FD_111477 | JGI IMG/M metagenome (GOLD analysis project Ga0157363, IMG submission 111477) | Fungus gardens microbial communities from leaf cutter ant in Ribeirão Preto, State of São Paulo, Brazil - Atta sexdens ASBM1 | ecosystem: Host-associated > Fungi > Mycelium > Unclassified ...
TAGCTGTCTTCCACAAAGTGAGCCCGTCAGCGAATCGTACGACGAATAATCATAAAGTCGCCGCTTTATGCCGGAATCGTATTCCGACGCTCGGCCCGAAGATGCCCGCCGGGATTAAAGTCGTCGGTCCTTTAATCGCGCCGAAGGATATAACGCCTCGAACCCGTTCCACCGGCGAGAGACCGGCTGGTGCGGTGGATAACATAACGACATACGCGCGCATAAGGTACGCTCGCGCACCCCGTAACGACCTCGGGGATACGCGTGCGTGCGACTTAAAATTATCAACCCGATAATTCCGCAGACGAAAGCTGCGATCTGACAGGTCTTCGTCGCGAAGGCGAGGGTTTCACTCGGCAGCAATTCTTAATTCCGTTCTCCAAGGCACGGCGACGAGGCCGAGACTCACGATGATTCGAGGGTTCGTAGTTGGTAATGTGAAAGTCCTGAGAAAGAAAAATGAAAGACTCGAACGAAACGCACCCTCGATTCGTCTCTCACGGCTCTGCGCCGTTCTCTCCAAAGACCTCCGAAGCTACCTCGTGTGCTCTACGTTTGCGCGATTTATTTGTAAAATGTTTGGATCTATCCAGCTGTCTAAAGATAGAGAAAAGAAATTTTTGCCAATTATCCAAAAATCGCCATTTTCAGACAAAATATATAGTGATAAGTAATAATTCTAATATATAAAATAATATTCAAAGACAATCATGGTTTATTTCAAAATTAAAAGCAAAAATTAACAAATTAAAATGAAATTTTAATATATTTCATATATTAGAATTCAGAATTCTATAATTTAGAAAAATTATATTAAGGCAAAGGTTTTTATTTTCATAAATATATAAGTTTTAAAATAGAAAAAACAAGCCAATGTAACGTGTGTAAAATTCTTTAATATAATAAAATAAACGACTTCTTGGATCATTATTAGTAACTGACAAAGTAGCAAAAATATCTAGTAACAAAATGTAGTAGCTAATCATTAAAGTCTAAGCAGAATCCGCTATCTTGTAATCAATTTATATGCACAGGCAGCCAAACCAAGAGCATGCATTACAAATTGTGTGTTACATCAATAACAGCCTAGCACAATTTACTGTTTTCCTAACATCGATAAAAAAATATCAAAAAACGAAACGTCCTGCATTACGATATCATAACAGCAAGATCCGAACTATTCCCCAGTCAGAAATTTGTCTAAATGATGGAACCAATCAGCACTCGGCACATTGGTGACATTTTCCACTTATTTTAACTGAAGATGAACTTTTTTCCTGAAAAATAAGATCATTGTTTGCGCAGCGACGTGCATGTTGGCGAAGCGTAGCTCATTACAAAGTGGAAACGACATCAGAGGGACGCCGACGCGCGAGAGCGACGTCATTGGCGTCGTCGTCGACGTGTCGCGCGGAAGGTGTCAACCGGAAAAACGTCGGCGTGTTTGTACAGGCGCGGGGGTGACTGATGTCTTTCCTCGCCCGGTCGATTCGCGCTGTCACTGAGCTGTCAAGTCCACACCCTCTCGTCGCTACCCCCGTCTGTGCTCCGGTCTAACGACGCTATTACATCGTCGTCGCAAACAATAAGCGACTTGGAGTACCCTCGAGTGAGCAAGACTGTAAATAAGGTAGCCACAACGATCGGAACGTTAACAAAGGCCTTGCATGTCCATTTTTTTTCCTTCTCACATTTATCGCGGGCTTATCCCATAGAGGACGTACATTTACCCTTCCGCCACCGACTTGATGGATTTTGGGTAAAATTTTCACGAAAAGCTACTTAAATTTGCGACGGTCTTTCAAATATATTATTTTCTAGAGACAGGTATCCTTTGGGATTGTTATTTAACTGCAAATATTTCTATTCAGAAAAGATATTTGAAAAGTTTTAAGACGGCGAAATATCGATCACTAACATAGAAGATAAAGAAATGGACGGAGTTCTGCCAAAGTTTCCGACAATCTGCTAATCCTTGCCATTTCCATCACACAACCTGTTTTTATCTCGCCGACATTGTTACAGCCAAACGTTCGAGCTTTTCGAAGAAACAATCGCAGCAATGCCCTCAAGCGTTTCTCTCAGTAAATTCGAGAGGAAACGAATAATTTTGGGGCTAAAAACCGTTTCGAGCAAAAGAGTTAATTCAACCGAGTAAATTTTGTGTCGTAATAACATGAAACTTTAGAACTCGTTCACAGCTAAAAATATATGTGACGTTTAACATATTATGCTTAATCTTGGAGAATAAAATAAAGAATAATAAAAAAATTAGAAAATAGGAGATTTTAAAGTATACCGTAATTTAATATGTAATCATACACAGTAAAAAATATTTCGTATTTGTGTTTAAAAATATTTGTACTAAATTTTTAACATATGTACCATATATTCTGAATGTCAATTAAATTAATATTCAGTATTTTTTGTGTCAAAATAACACCATTTATGGAGTAAGTAAATAAATAATGTATTTCAAATAATAAATTTTAAGATAAAAAAATTATTGATACAAAGAAAATGTTAATTTTATTGAAATATATTATAATTTAACATACTATAAATATATGAATTTTACTAAAAAAATATGCTTTATACATTTAATTAATTTATTTATAAATTGTATCAATATTATATTTTTTGTATTAATTACATAATATTGAAGTTACTTTCTAACATATCATCTTGTGTTAAACACATTAACACAAAAACTTGAGTGTACCATTTGAGATACTTCAATAATTATAAAATGAGAAAAAGAAACGACATCTAATTTATAGATCGCCAATAATTTCTACGTCGTCATATTTTTCTACCGATCCGCTGTTCTACGAATCATTACGTTAATCATCGAAAAACGTCATTCGGAGGCAATTGCGCGTAACGAAGCTAATTCTGCGCTACGCGAGGACCATGAATGAAATAGGACGGGAGCGGCAAGAAAGCGAAAGGGGAAACGATCGTGTGACCCACATTAGGCGCATCATGGACCTCAGTGGTAAGCCTGCGGCAAGGATGTCCCGAGGGAATGCGATGCTTCCGATTTAGCCGTAGCAACCTATTCTTAACTGGCGGACATTGTTGTAGATAACGATAGTCGTCGCGCCCCCTTTCCGCTTTCCGTTCTTCTGTAAATTAGCGGAAGGAGCACACACAATTCGGGACGCAGTTTGTTTACCTATCGTGGTCGGCGCGGGAGTCCTCTCTCAAGTAGATATTTAGGTATTCTTCGAAGGACCGTCCTCTCTGACCGAAAGGGCCCCCCCTCGAAATCGGCGTTGCGTGCCACTCCAAAGGAAGACACAATCCCGGCGCCTCCTTTCCCGAAAAAATTCGCCCCGTCTCGGTTTTGCCTCTTCTTCTCTCCTCCCGCTTGGCTTCCCAGAACGAGCGTTTTCGTAATTCGAGAGGAGGCGAGAGAAAGAGAGGAGACGAGATACTAATGATACACGCGGAATTACAGCGCGGTGCATCGCGTGCCGCGCGCGTCTAATGTGTCGATGCTGCCGCGCGGGGAGCGCGTCGTAATTTGCCGGTGCAACCGGAAAAGTACGGATCCCTTGTCACAGAATAGGTCGACTCTCGCCGGCGTAAGTACAATATTTTCCGAGGACGCGGGTTATTTCGAATCGGCGGCCGTTTGAAGACCGACGCGACGCACGCGATCCGTCACGGTCGCTCCTCCGGGTGCAGCTCGTCGCGTTTTCAACATCCGATGCTAATTTCAGTAACAGCTACGGTACAGATTGAAACTTATAACAGCTCATCCGAATCTCTTCTCTTTGCCAGTATCGTGAGATTATTCGGCATAAAGAATCAAATATGTTGATTCTTCGTTTGCAATCTTTTTTTAAACAAGCGAAATTTCACCCATTTTTGCTGAAGTTTTAATTTTTATTAAATAAAAGTTTAATATTTCATTTAAAAAAACTATGATATTTAATAATGTAGATGTTGAAAGTTAACTTTGAATTTTTTTGGAAGCCTAAGAATAGTCAAAAAACTTGAGCTATCTAAAAATAGTAAAAACGACATACACTCTAAATTTCTTGCAGTGAAATCTCACTGCAAAAGAGTGAAAATGCAATCACCCTTGAAAAAAAGTAAAAATATTTCATTTCTTAAAAAAAAAAGTGACGATCTTCACCCCCTTTTTAAAGTGAAATCTCATTTTTTTTTAGATTGACATTTCATTCTTTGAAGTGAAAATTCACTCTAAAAAGAGTGAAAATTGTCTCTTTTTCAAGAAGTGAAATACTTTCATTTTTTTTAAGAGTAGTTGTATTTCCATTTTTTTGGAGTGAAATTTCACTGCAAGAAATTTAGAGTGTAGATTATAGAAGTAAAAATATGAGTATAGAAGAGTTAAGAACAACATGATGTTGTTATATGTTATGAAATTAATAAATGAATGATATGAAATTAAATTCAACTTGTATAACTTAAAAATACATTAAGTTTCGTGATATTTTTAACAGTACGAGTAACATCTGAAAACTAGGACGTTTTTAGAGGACACAGGAATTAATTAATGTCTTTTGAAGACATTTTCCGTGTTGGAATTTAGTGTCAGCAGAGGATTAATTAGATATTTATAAGATGCTTCCAAACAATGTAATCTCATCGACATTATTCTTCATATATAAATAGACATAAACATAATCTCTAAAATTTTCGCTAATTTTGATTGTTTGAAATTAGTGCTTTTTTAATTAATATAATATAAATTAAATGAATTTTAAAGACGTTAATAATTGTATGCATTTATAGATTTTAAGCTCTGAAGGATTAATAGTTCTTCTCGTAACCAGTGCAATGCGTTTCTATCTTTTTTTTTACATAAATTGTGATTTTATAAGAAGAATTGCAAGCTAATTCCGTCAAGCGATGCGAACTCGCAAATCCGAGGCTGTCTGATTTAAAGGGAGACAGTAGACCGGACGGTAGGACAATGGCGATGACTGTCAACCGATCATGGGATCGGTACACCGAGAGCGTGTGTTGGACCACGAAAGAATTCGCCTCGTAATATCTTCGAGCCTCCGATTATTAAGCTTTCCACCGTTTCATCCTCCTTGCCCCGTGCCCCGCGAGTCAATGAGGCGGCTGCAGTTGGCGTCGTGGCACGAAGCGCCGAGCCGAGCAGTCAGGTAGTCGCCTCCACAATCATCGTATGCCCTCTCACCTCTTTTCGTGTCACCACGGATGCAGCCGGGATATTAAAAGGCAGTTTAAGGATGACTGGACGATGACTCATGACACCCCAGCCATCGGCAGGACTGCTTTCTGTATTCCTCTCTCCTGCTCTCTCTCTCTCTCTCTCTCTCTCTCTCTCTCTCTCTCTCTCTGTTCTGCTTTTCTCTCCTTTCGGTCTCCCTTGCCTTTCTTTCTCTTCCAGGGCAAAGAAGAGGCTCGAGAAGAATCTTCCTGAGACCCGTTGACATCGGCAAGAATATGCCAGTCAGCGTCGCCGTCGGGACCTGCACAGTGACGAAGCGATAAGCGATTTTAGGCAAGTCCTTTCGGTCGTGAGAGACCTTCCGTGAACGGAAGCTGAGACCAACCGTCTTTACCAGACGCGATAAGGTTGATCGTTATGGAACCCAAAAATCTTGTTGGATTTTATGATGTTATTGAAGACGAACTTCAAATAAAAGATTCAATCTTTGGCAAATCAAATTATTTGTTGAACGATCTTCCATTTATATCTATTTTGACATAAAGAACTGCAATTAATATTAGGTGTAGTAAAAAGAAATCCATTATTTTTGCATGAAATTGAATGGAAAAATAATGGATTTCTTTTTACTAGACCTAATATTTTCCTTAAGGAACTGTTTAGTAGTGATGTCTTAGAAATTAAATTGGACTTGATAAATATGTGCTTCACAGTTATATTATGTAAAGAAATACTTTGTAAAGAATTAAATTTTTTGTAAAGCATGAAAAGGTATTTGGATATGATATAGGAGAGACAGAGTTAGTCGTTATATTTTTTCTGTAATTATGACAATCATAAATGCAATCAATTTTTAAATATTTTCTTTTAATAAAAGAACTTAATTTGCTACAAAAAGAGATGGCAGAAATAAATTCCTACTTTTTATATATCTACTAATACAATAACATAAAATATATAAAATAATAAATATATGAAAGGATAATAAACAATAGCTATAACAATTGTAATATACTTATAATTTGAGTTGTAACGAGCTTATTCTGTCATAATGATAACAGCTCTTGCTCTGCCATATTTTGTAATTAAAATATTTGAAGAATAATTAATCTTTTTAAAGATTAACAAAGTGAAACCTATATGTTATAAAATAAAGTATCTAAAGAGATACAATTGCATCGCGTAATAAATAGATTTAAAAATGTTAATAATATGTTTTATTTATCCTATTTTTGACAATGGAAATAATAAACATTACTTATATTCAAAAATATATTCCACAAACAATTATTAAACATTGATGTAATGTCCAAAATAATCATATTCTTCATATAACGTACTATCGGCACACGTACGTATATAATTGTCTCCGCATGCGGGCTACGGTAGATTAAAAGCTGTACACAACGACGAAGATCCGCTCGAGGGCCGCCGACGCGATCGTGAAACTTTATCTGAAATTATCATCGTCATAGTCTATACAGATTACCGCCAACGATTTCGGCGGGCACCGTCAGCGATAAAGGAACAATCCCGCGGCAGCAGGATCGAGCGTACCGAGAACAATTCCGCGGCGGTATCGATATCTGCAAGTAAGACCTGCCACGGTGAGAGCACGGAGTGCGGACATGAATCGAGAATCGTCTCGCCGGAAAGTCGGTCGAACAGTCATCTTCCTTCGGCGATCGATGCGCGTCCGGTTGGTACTCAAAGGGACCGCCGGCGATCCCCTTATCTCGCGACGGGGTCAGAACGTCCCGGGCAGCCCTAAGCGAGGCTCCCAGGCGGGAACAATGACGGTCTATCCGCGCGGCCACCGTGCGCCATTGTTCTTTGTTGCGGCATGATCGAGGCGGAATCGGGGAGACAAACCGCGATTCGAGAGCGCCCGGGGCCGATGCTCTACCTACGCGCATCAATCACGTCCTCGGGGCCTCTCTTATATTTTAATCTTCACTCGTTAGGAACTCAACGAAAAGGAGAAACGTTTCGTCAGCTAATAATACGGGACGAAGGTTCTCTTGCAGGTGGCAGCGGAGATATGTTGGGATATATGAGAAAATATTATTGAAGTAGTATTTGAAATATAATTGAAAGAAATATATCCAAAAATGGAACTATGTCTAAAGTATTGTAACATTCAAGATTGTTTATATACATTCAGAGAAGAACATAATGGTCATAACTTATTAAAATGATAACTATATAAATTATATGTAGAATTAATGTGTGTATATATATATATATATATATAGTTGCAATAATAGTTTATTCAACTATATAAAACTTAATTATAAAAACTTAACTATATAAAACTTAATTGTATAGTTGTCATATAATTCCCGTCATTGTTTCCTTTGAATACGTATTCATAATAAATTCTGAAATCTTTACTTAAAACACTCTTTGGATTCTTCTTACAATTTTAGACATTTTAAGATATCTACATTCTGAAATATTTGAAGAATTCTTTTCGGAAAACTCTAAAATGTTGATGTGTTCTTCTATCTTCTCTTTCTCGTTTTATGATACATAATTTTATTCATCGTTTTTTTGTAAGTCGAATTTATATATATATATATACTTTAAGTAAATTTTTATACGAAATTAATGTATATATATATATATATATACAGTTGAATAAACTATTTCATAATTGCAATTACAAAATAGTTTATGCAATTAAGTACACATTAATTCTACATTTTCAAAACTTGTACTATTTTTAGTTACTGCAATTGTTTTTTCTCTTGTTCTTTCTTCACACGAAAGTTCTTGGACTTGAGTGAAATCGAATTATTCGTCTGAGATGCGTTATCTTTTTGATTATAGTAGAATATAAGAGAAGCATCAAGCACATTGAACAATAACTTGTAGAAACAATTGAACGTTTCAAGATCAACCGGAAGAGCTGTTCATAAAATATGACGAACTTCCGTGTTCTAATTATTATGAAGTTAATTTATGATAATTATACAAGATAACTGTTGAATAGATCGATTGCGAACGTCCGGCTATGAAGAAAGATTATTGTTTTGGTTTTTCAATTAGCACATAATATAAAAGCGGATGCTTGCATTGCTATCGCTCGTTCAATCAAACGGCGCATTCAGGAGGTGCGTATCATTGCCTTTAAAGAATATACCTAATCTCCCACTCAGAGATTCGATATTCGCAATATCCCCGACACCTCGAAAGGAAACAAACCCCTCGCGGCCGCCACCTGCTGGTTTACATCACGCTATCGCGCAGAGTTGTCCGACGATTCATGCCGATAATGACGGCTTATGAGCAGCCAAGCCTTCCTCGATGGAAAGAGAGAGTGTCCACTCACAGAAAAAGAAAGAGAGCGAGAGAGAGAGAGAGAGAGAGGAGGGTGAAGAGAGAGGAAGAGGGAGAGAGAGAGAGAGAGAGAGAGAGAGAGAGAGAGAGAGAGAGAGGAGAAACGTAACACGTGGTATAATCACGCGGCATTGAAACCACATATCGCCACAATGGCGACAGAGAGGAGAATCGTCGTCATCGTCATCGTTGGCGGCTGTGCACCGGAATGATTAATGCGTCGCTGCTACGTCGTTTCTCGGCTGCAACACTCACGTCTTAATTCCGCGGCATAATGCTCTTAACGATTTTGTACCGGGCTACGCGTGCTTTTGGTAGCTGATAAGCGCGACAAGCGTTCGGATCCGCGTTCGTTAGTCTCCGATTGTTCGATCGAATGTACATACGGACGTCGTCATGCACGTTGCGTGAACGCGCAACGCCGCCGTACCTGATCGTGAATTGGTTATTAGCTAATCGTCAATCGGTTAACACACACAGCCGATCGAGAATTAGCTAATCCGCGATGTGCTAGCGAGGAAAGTAACGTCGAGGAAGCCGTCGGAATTGTTGAAAGATCTTATACTCGGATTCAGTCACGTCGCTTTTCCACAGAATCAAAAATCGACTGCGAAATCCGAATATTTACCTCATTTATTAATAACATTTTGACAACAAGAGATGGCGTCAAGAAGTTGATAAAGCGTCAAATTCTAATTTTCATTAATTAATTGCATACTCTCCAAGAGTATACATTTTCATTCCTTTGGAGCGAGGTTCATTTCAAATGAGTAGAATCTCACTCTTTTTTGTAGTGAGATTTCGTTCCTTGGAGTAAATCTCATTCCAAAAAAAGTAAAATTTCGTTCTAAAAGAGTAAAAATATTTCACTCTTTTTCAAAGACTGACTCAATTTTCATTCTTTTGGAGTGAAGTACATTTAAAAGAAGTATTTGTTATTACTTATAATATTAGTAATAACACTTATTACATATATTGTACTTATTAGTAATAAAATGTTTATATTTGTATTTCTAAAAAAAAATATCTAGTTGGCACCGAAAATGGTTATAAATTACAGTTAATTTATGGTAATTTCCCATTTTTTCTCTCATACATTGAATAAGGAAACATTCCTGATAGGTCTGTTCCCAGGCGCGGCGAACGTTCCGAACGCGTTTTCTACGCGCTTGAGCTAGTCGGAACTAGTCGAAAAGGAAGAGTTCGATGTGCGCTTAAATTGATTTATAGCGAGGGGATGATGAGGCGATGCGCGACGTTAAACGCCGCCTTTACGAGTCGCCGCGCCGCGCCGCGCCGCGCCGAACCTCCACCTTTGCCTCTGATTGCGGATCATTAATCAGCGGGGTGTCTCGCGCTACCTCTCGCGCCACGTTAACGCGATACCTCGTCTCTCTCTCTACGGGATTGAGTCCTTTCTTGGTCTAATTATATATCGGGACGCGCCGCGAATCGGTGCGCGCCTCGCGAAATTTCGAATCGTCGAGCGATGATTGATGGTCGTTCTTCCTCTCTCTCTCTCTCTTTCCTTCTCTTCCTCTTTCTCTCTCTGCCGTTACAATGGGCGATGCGCATATTTTTCATCATCTCGTAGAGACGAACACGAAGAGAGAAATCTCAAGGTATCGACTATAAATGCGATAGATAAAGCATTGGAAATA
>Ga0157363_1007754_pt1 | contig 10182 bp, 2 predicted proteins | sample AttsexASBM1_FD_111477 | JGI IMG/M metagenome (GOLD analysis project Ga0157363, IMG submission 111477) | Fungus gardens microbial communities from leaf cutter ant in Ribeirão Preto, State of São Paulo, Brazil - Atta sexdens ASBM1 | ecosystem: Host-associated > Fungi > Mycelium > Unclassified ...
CTATGAGAAGAATGAAAATAATAAACATTAAGACCTCTAAATATCAACATTTTTATTTTCCGTTTTTAATAAGATTTCTAATAAAGATTTTTAAAAAAACAGTGGAGTTATTGTTTGTGATTAGTTATTAACATGATATTTGTCACTGACAAGATATTAATAGTATCTTTTTATCAGTATATTTATAAATCTGAGATATGCAAAAAGAGTTGTATTTGTTAAGATGGAAAGGAAAAAGGGGATTTTTAGATTAGAGTTTTTGAGGATCATAATTAGCCTCAAATTTTATAAATGCAATAAATTCTGTATGTTAATACCGTTAATTTTCAGTGCTTATTACTGAGTAGAGATGGCGAGTACTTGATGACTGGAGGTGACAAGGGTATCGTTGAAGTTTGGCGAACTTTTAATCTTGCCCTACTTTATGCATTTCCCGCATGTGAAAGCAGCGTGCGATCCCTTGCACTTGCTCATGATCAAAAGTAAGTGAAAATCTACATAAAAAATATCTTTTTCTTATTGTTAGTCTTTAACAATGAGATAATGTTTGCACATAATTTCAGGAATCCACTTTAAAATTATATTCTTTTAACGAATCATAAATATATTCTGTTTTTTACAGGTTTCTTCTAGCTGGTCTGGCAAACGGGTCCATTGTGATATTCCACATCGACTTTAACAGATGGCATCACGAGTTCCAGCAGCGTTACTGAAATTACGATTTCCTCTTTGCCTAAGAAGGCAGGGCGCATCCTATAAAACAAACTCTTGCGCTTAACTTTCCAAATACGACAACTTCGAATTTACATGTATTTTCTTGAACAAACGACGCTCCGTTTGTTCAATTTTCCATGGATCACTCACGAGTGTACCGAATGTACGGGGGAACCATAGTATTTGCGTGACATTTGTACGGGCCAGCTTCTCGTCAGACTATCTTTAGATTTGCCGCAATTTATGGTATATAAAGTATATTCAATCGTTTTCGAATTAGGTGCAACGAGCGGCAATGAAATAAATGTGGTGCACTGCGAATTTTAACGTTCAGCAATAAACTCGCTTACATGGCTGCGTGCAGTGCTTCCGTGAGAGAGGAGGTCGAGCGGAGCGTGATACAGAGGGCGAGGTGCAATCAGAGTTCCGGCCGTTTATCCCGCGTAATTGCGAGTGGACGTCAAACCATGTCGCATGCTTGTAAAAGCGCGAAAATTATATTACGTGCCGCTCGAAAACGCTAGTCAATTAACGAAGACTCGGATTTATCTATGTTCGCGAGTGTTCACGCGATTTCTTCTCACGCGGCGCGGAAAAAAGGTATGCTATAACGGGAAAAGATGATGAGCCCCGAAGAAAGAAACCGTGTCAACGAGACGGCGGAGCTGAACATATGTTATTTTTATGCCTGGAACTGCACGTGGATTTGGCCCACGACACTCTAGCGTTAAATGTCCAATTGTAAATACGGAATATGTAATTCTTCACGTTATACATATATACATACACACGTGCATACACGCGCGCTTTATTCCCTATATTAGAGGGGCCAAGGAAGTGAAAGGCGTGCATTATCGCGAGAGGTTTGCATTCTATTCTTCTCAGACGTATTAATGTCGCTCACGTCGAACCTTTTGGCTAAGCACCTTGTACGTTCAGTTCGGACACGCACGCGAACGCACTGCGTAAATCATTGATACCGCGATAGCACTGGTAAATGCTGCGCGGTAGACATCACATCGCTAATCATTCTCCCGGCCGCGGTATCAATCTCCTACCCCTCATTCCTCGCCGCCGCCGCCGCAACACTTTCTACACCCTGATATTCGCGTCCTTCGAAAGAGATCCTAATTTTTATCAAAGCCGTCCAGCTTAACTTTTTGCGAGGATATTTCTTGGTATTTTCGCACGCGACGTATATTAATCAGCAAAGCAAGTTATTTAGGCTAAAGTAACATCCCGAATTCATCCTTAACATTCCGCGAGTTGTCAAGGATCGCGTTTAAGTATGAATGTGTCGTCGGTGATCCTTAGAATGATTCGAGTGAGTAGGATATATGAGAGATGAAAGAAAGAAAAAGAGAAAAAGAGAGTGAGAAAGCGTGAAATGTGAGAGTGAGAGAATGAAGAAAAAAAGACGTACACTTTAACAGCCAACAACGATGGGGAAGAAGATGCTTGATCACGTATAGGCGGTAGAATTACTAGCTTGATTTTCGTTTGTATCGTATTGCCATCGTAGAACATATGATCGATAGTCTTGTAGTTACTACAGTACTATTGTCATTTTGAGCTTTGTGCATTTCACGAGCTAGTCTTAGACACAGGACGCCGCATAAGTATAGCCTTCAGTTGTTTGTACGTATTCCGGATATAGCATATTGTCGTCAACTTGATTTTAATCATGTGTAACGAGTAATTACTTAATATATCTAAGAAGACAGAAGGATGGGGAAACTGTTTTGTTGTCGTTGCTTCGTAGCCGTATGACAATGATAGGTGTATTTTCGCTGTCGCCAAGATAGTTGTCGCAAAATCTTTGTATATGAAAGAATGAAGATGTAAGGATGCAGAGATGAGAGAATACGAAAGAAAGCAGAAAAACATAAATATAAGTCATTTGAAGTGAATCACAAATTTTAGTTGACCGTCGCGATTTAAGAGGACGCTGTGATTTTATAATGCATTATATGTAATTACAATTCGCTTTTGCATTTATCATTTGCTTTGCTTAAAACAAAATACATGATGTCTTCAATTTTAGCAAATGATGTCATCAATTTGGCTAAAAAGTGATCCGGAAGAAACTCCGGAATATTAACGCGAGAGTAGTTATCAAAGTCTTTTTAAAACGCACATATAATTCTTAATAATTTTAATAAATTTCGACATTTTAAACAATTTTATTGATTAATATTGTTTGATTCTTGGTACAATGCAAGGATAGATTTCCCCGTACCTCAATATGTGTTCTAGTCAAGAATTACCGTCGAATCGCTGTCATGAATCACGATCTGCGATCCTCAACAATTAGGTGTCGATACATTTAAAAGATATGCCGTACCGTTTACGTGTAATTGTATAAAGTAAATGCATAATGCCGTCGTTCTAGCAATCAATCACTTTGATCTTGCGAGATCACGATAGCGCTACGGTCGTAATATCGATTCTTGCTGTGCACCGAACGATCAGACGGGCAACCCTCGCGAATTGATCATCGGTAATCGTACAATTTTTAAATGTATAGGAGAATGTTACGTGTGCAACGTGTTAATAATGGTGTATTGCCACTCGTTATGGGCGTGCTTCTGCATGATCGTTCGTGTCGTTTTGTTCGCGCGGAAAAATGAAGGCATAAATGGCAGAGAAAGGATGAAGAAGAGTGTGGGATGATACGGGTGAAATGCCGAAGGGTTGAGGGTTGTGTCTGAGTGCTTTCAACAATATCGCTAATTTTTTTACGTATGGAAACGAATTTTTGTGTCACGCGTGTAAATGTTTACGTGTGTACTCGATGTATAGGTGCACTATCGACATTATTTTCGCTACGATAAGAGAGAAATATGGGAAAGAGAAAACAAAAAAAAGAAACGCATGACATTCCATCTACATTTCCTGCTTTTAGCCGATTTACACACACACACACACACACACACACACACACACACACACACACACACACACACACACACACACACACACAAAACTGCATTTGTCACCTAGCTATCTAGCTTGATTGGACTGAAGAACAAAGATAATTGGCAAATCTTCTTGTTCATAAAAATCATCAAGTTAAAAAGGGATATAATTGAATTGCGAAATAATGAGGATGATTTTGATGCGTGGTAGCATGTATATTCAACACGCATTTTCGCAATTATTTAGTAGGCGCGAAGGCAGCGTAATGGATGAGAATGCATCGAGATGACAAGAGGTCACATAAGACAAGTTTTTATATTTGTTTATAGATGTGTGAGAATGTGCTGCACTCTTTAAGCAAATTGTTAGTGAATTCCCTCCATATTGCTAATATACATAAAGGAAGTTAACTCAGATCGATTTCTGTCCGTACTTGAACATTCAGTACATAAAAAAAAATATTGCTACTATTTTAAATAACGCTAAGTACAACGCTACAAGAGTTTGCCTATATTATTATTACGATTACGATTTATTATCGTCATTATTATTAATATTATTATTATTATACGATTATGGCTACATTAACATACTTAATATTGACGGCTACCTATATAGGAGCATAGATTTGTATATTCGTCGGATAAGGCCCTTAATGTTTGCGTGTTAAGTGATAATTTTAATTATCGACATTACGATTATGAGGAGAAGAACATAATAAGAACTGTGTAAAGTTTTATCCGGTTCATCCGCTCCGCGAGCTGCCCGTAGAGAAGTACTTACATCTATAGACTAATTGACGCGTCTGTTTATAAGAGTAATCACGGGCGGGAACAGAAAACGGAACAACAAAACGCTGCAAAACACGCGGCTATAACACTCAAGCGCTTACTTATTAGGCTCACGTTTATCTACTTAAAGACCTGGTTTAAGTCTCTCAAAGTTATACTTAAGAGCGACGCGGGATAGAGAATCAATGTAAAACTTGTGCGGGAAAGCTCAATGGAATGTGAATTGACGTCTTGAGTCTAACGAGAGAGCTTCATAGTTGATCGAAAGCTTTCGACGTGTATGATCGATTTTTTTTTTACATCTACATACGAAAGTCAATATACACGTAGCCGTAAAGTTGGAGCAGTCTCGATCGCGCAGATTCAAGGGAGCTCGTCGAGTAACGTTTGCACCAATGTTTTATAAGCACTGACTCGTTTTTTTTCTACCCCGATCTGACGCGACCCGATTTTCGTGCGCGGATCATAGTAATCTTCCAATTTACGGATTATTGTTAATCGCGCGATTACATCTCATCAGGATCGAGCCTCCCACCGACTGCGGGTGTCTTCGGTGAACATCTTCGTCACTTCATGAATTGAAGCAATTGAAGACATTGCGCGCGCAAACACATGAGAGAAAGAGAGTAAATACGACTAAACGATTGTGTTCCGCGAACAAAATGTAGTTAGTGGCCTAATTTTTTTGCCGGCGGTGTTAAAGCGCGTCCGTGAGCGGTTCGACGCTCGATCGGTGGATGTAGGATGACCGGGTGCATCATCAAAAGAGTCTCTCGACACTTGTCTCGTATTGATTTTCGACGAAGCCAAACCGTAATCACGGGCATCTCGTCGTTGACAGGAGATAAGCGGTACAGATTAATTCCCGCCACTTTTAAGGAATACTACTAGGTAGAAAGGTACTTAAGTCGTTGCTACATACCAGTATATATAAGCTCTATCGCTTATTTTATACTTAGAAGTATTGTAATGTTCGATTAGAAGGTAACATAATGGGAAAGTTGTATCTTAGCATAAGGTAGAATAATCTGTAAAGATAAGTAGTCAAATAAATGAAAAGTACATTTGATGTTGCAGACGATCTTTTTTCTTTATAGCTTGAACTTGGATTAACAACAAAATTTGACATATTTTAAGCGATACACTATAAAAAAATATGGGAACGAATTTAAAATTATAATCCTCTGCCGGTAACATGAGGTCTTTTATAAGAAGACATCATTTTAATTGAATAAATTCTAATAGATAAATTTAAATTTATCTATTAAATTTAAATTTGTAAAAAATAAATAAAACACAATCCAACTTCTGTGATGATAGAAACTCATTGGTAGCTTTAATAAATATATCAGAATTTTTCTACATTTTTATAATCCGGAACAATAAAAAATCTGCTTTGTTTCTCGAAGATTGCTGGCTGACGGAAGAAATAAAATTTTATATTGCCAACAGAGGGTTAAATATAATTCTTGTCGTATTATATTGATATAAACATGGTAAAAATAATGATATCAATACCGCATTGTGTTAAATCCACATATATATTTTTCAGAGTGTAGAAAAGATATACTGCAATTGTGCAGATGAAATTAAAACATAACAGTTTTTCTTGTTACCGATTTATTTATGTTATTCACGATCATAACAGGGAGCACTGGATGTACTTAAATATACAATATATAGATATGTATGTACTCGTTAGAAAAGTATACACATCGTCCATATCGATATTATTGTTATTTGTCTATAAATTAATTATGTACGATCGCTTTCATAATTAGAGTAGAGTATTAAACAAAGTACTCATCCTTTTCGACAGTTACAATACGTACTAACACAATTTTTAATGTACATTCATTTGCATAATATAATTTATCTTGTTTATATATTCATAAATATACACACACAAGATTTATATATTCATATTTTATAATCCAGTACGCAGTCCATTTACATCTCAAAAAGCCGTTTTATCATTCATGAATTAATGATTCAGTATTCGAGGTAGAAAAAGGAACGTTTAAATTTTTTACTGATACACACTGTAATAAAAAAACTGAAAGCTTATTTTAGCATTTTCGAGCATCCTGATTTAAATAATTTTATAACAACGCTAATGGAGAGATCACATTTTACGTCGCGTTTTGGCGTAAATACAAGTTCTTCGAATTCGTTTAAATACTACTCTCAGGAGCGACTCTATCTCCCATTTATTACATGAGGTATTTGAGAAAGCTCAGTCCTGTGATAGAATGTCCCACTTGTACAAAAAATCAAGTTTTTTTTTCTATGGGCATCGCTGGAACAATGAAATAGATGGAAAACTCTCGAGGAAAACTCTTTAGAAAGATGTTTCTTACAATTTACAGACGAAAAAAAGGGATACAGTCGAAATATATTGATTTAAAATAGAGGGATACTCTAAGATTATTACAGCATACTGAAGTTTCTATATCAAGCATGTGATTAGAACATACTATTATTAATCACACTACTTTTGTTACATAGTTATTTTGTTGGCACATTTTCCGCTAATCAATATGTCACTGTATTATATCACCTCAATTTTGATATTACATTCGATTATTTATGGTTTGCGTAATATAACTCTATACTATGTGTAGCTTACGTATATTTTTGTGGCGTAATTACCACTTCTTCACACAACTGACAGGGGCTTAAGAAATTTGAAATCACAGGAATAATTTGAATTTTAACAAAAATAAGAAGATGTAAATGCAATTAAAAATACATTTTGTCATTGCAGTTTTATTTTATAAAATATTTGAGAATACCCAATTTATCATATATTTTCCAGAAACGCCCATATTTCTTTGGTACTCAAATTCTTTCCATGCATTCTGTGTAAACGTTATCAGATATATATTCTTAGAAATATATCAATAAAGCAAAATTTACACAGACTTGTTAAGGACATTCGCAAGTTTGGCCAACGCAACATAAAAGAATCAAACAGTCTCATTGAAAACACGTTTACATTAAAAATCTCATATTTTCACAATATTACAATCATATTTTTAAATGCATGGCATACACATAAATAATACATCCGTAATTTATTAAATAATAACAGAACTGCTTGCCCTTCTTTTTTATTACTATATAATTAACTTACACGATGTGTATCATTTATTTATTATCAAGTTCACAATTGAGTAGACGCGTTAGTTGCAAACGTACATATTTGTACGAAGCAGCTACTGATATACGCGGTCATTGGATCGTGTGTACTTGTATGTATATATGTGTCAGTATGCGTATGTGTTTTCAGATACATTATCACAAATAGTGCTCGTTTGTATCGAGTCTTCTTTATGTTTAAACATATATCACGTTAATAGAACATTTGCGCAGAAGTGATAGCGAGCGTGAAATAATAAACGACGTATAGATTCAACTCTATTTGTACTATCTTAAACATCTATCGTATTCAATGATATATACTCTGCCACTAATATAATCCGTCTCTAAAGCTATCTGCATTCGTCCGTTTCATCTTTATCGAGGATAAGGCCTTAAACTCCTCACAATTCTCACTTATTTTCATCTTCTATAAAAACTTACTTTAGCTGATCTCACGCGTTAATCTAAAACATTTAAACTACCGTCATGCTCAACATCACGTGTGATAAGAGAGGATACTACGGGGATATTGTAAATACAACAATAACTTGCGTTTGAAATGATGCGGGACCAGCCCGCACAATCGCGAGCAGCAGCTCGAAAGATAAAGCAACGTAAATTTATCTCGTTTCCGTCACGATCGCCATCGAATCGCCGGAATTGAGCAACATATGTTTCGCGAGTGAGTGGTTTTTTTCGTTAAACCGGATCGTTTATTATTTCATGCCTGCTGCACGAGATAAGATTGCAAAGCACAGAGTTCGCCTTCCGGCCTTCCTTTGAGACGGAAGTTGTACTTAAGTCAGTCAAGCGATGTGCATTAAATGACGACAGAAGGAGACGATGTCCAAGCCGACGTCCGACAATATTTGCGAGCTCTTGCAGTATTTACTTTCTGCCTTTTGTCTTCATCTGCGAGTTTTATCAGAAGCATCAACAAAACTATAAAAATTTTTATCTTATCGTATAAGAATTTAGATTTCTAATGAACTACTATTGGATTATCTCTTTAGAGGATGAAAGTCTATTTTAAAAATTTTACAATTTTTTCTTGAGTAAATTTATTATAATTCATTATTTGATTGTGCTTTTTGCCTCAAAATATGACACTATTTCAACACTATAGCGGTTTTCTTGTAATGGTTAATCACAATTCGCGCAGGAATTAAACCCACCTGTTAACTCTGTTTAAGCAGCTTAGGCTTACTGGAAGTGATTCCGAATCCACGGCTGGAATATGACCAGCTACAGTTTCCATTAATGGATACCATTGTGCTACTGGTTTTCTTGGATTATCTAGCATTTCTAACCAGTGATCACGGCCTATTCCAATAAAGCTCGATCCAATCGCGGTACAGCCCATCAACTCATTCGATCCGATTCTAGTATGCATAAAATATTTAATTTTCCATTCTTTTACTTTAATAAAACAATTTTTCAAAATGTGTCGAAAATTTGTTTTTACCTGTCGTAATCAATTACTTTCACTATAAGACTGACATCCTCGATGTTGTCTGAGGGAACATCAAAAACGAGTGCCTCATTGTAAATGGGATAAAGAGTATTCTTCTTTACCGTTGTCTTTTTCTTCTTTATTCTTTTGCCTTGGCATAGCAGATAGACTTTCACATAAGGATCTAATGAGGAAATGAACATATTCAGTCGATTACAGCTATAATAATATAATAATATAATAAAGATAATAATAATACATATAATTATGATAATAGTAATAATATTATATTCTTAGAAGATATTTTCATTCATTCTCGGTCTGCAATCTGTCTTTTTTTGCGAATAAGCGAAATTTTGCTTTTAATTTCCATTTTTTCCAAAATGAAGGAGAATCCAGTTCACACTCTAAAAATATTTTGTTAAAAGATATTTTGTAATGTAATAGAGATGTTAAAAAATAACTCTAAATTTTTTAATATTTTTTTAAAAGTCTAAAACAGTAAAACAATAAAACAGTAAAAATACTTGGCTTGATAAATGGAGTAAAAATAATTGCAGAGATGAAGAATTAATAATACATAATAATAATAAAAATATTTGATCCATTCTATACAGACCTGATTTGCCCGTTATATCCATTCCTTTTAAATTTCTGGCTTTGACGACAGTTAATGTCAAACGACCGGCGGTTGGTAGATAGCACAATGACAACATCAATTCTCCCAGATCGACTTTCTCCTACGTATAATATTGAAAAGTTAAAATTACACTCGAAGTAACCATAATTAATTGTCTATTTCATGCAAATTAAATTACCTGCAAAGCACAGAGAATGTCCATTGTATATTCGATTTCTTGCTCAAGGTCAGTACAATCTAAGAGCCCTTTAAGAACTACTTGTCCAATGAGATCGTGACGTGAAAATCGATCGAAGTCATACACTGAGAATTGTAAGTAACGTTCCCTCAATTCTTCATAGGATACACTAATAAAATATATTAAATATCAAATACTGCGTTTTAATTTTTTTGCGTAATTATAAAATTTAAGGTATATATATATGTATGTATGTATGTACACACACACACACACACACACACACACACACACACACACACACACACACACACACACACACACACACACGAACACACACACA
>Ga0157363_1007755_pt1 | contig 10180 bp, 7 predicted proteins | sample AttsexASBM1_FD_111477 | JGI IMG/M metagenome (GOLD analysis project Ga0157363, IMG submission 111477) | Fungus gardens microbial communities from leaf cutter ant in Ribeirão Preto, State of São Paulo, Brazil - Atta sexdens ASBM1 | ecosystem: Host-associated > Fungi > Mycelium > Unclassified ...
AGGAGTTAGTTTCAGAGTTTCAGAGTTTAGTTGACTGGCATAGGTTTATCGAAGACACAGAGGTCCAATATGACGATGAGGGGTGCATCTATGGACAATGACGAATAAGTGTACTGACCTAAGTATGTCATTATGACGTGTCATAATGACGTTGGTAGCTATTCCCCATCGGTCTTCTCGCTTTTTCTCATATCTTGTACCTGGAGTTCTGTTAAAGACTGAATGCATCATAATCTGAATACCTACTGGTAGCAGGACTGACAACACGATGCCAGAGACATTGGACTCTTCGGTCTATAGATATCCCCTAGGGTGATTTCTCACGGGAGTGTGATATTTAGTCAGCAGACTACCAAAACAAATAATCTTAGATCACAAGTCGTCGTTATTTATGAATAGTATGTGGCCATATACTACAAAATTTTAGGTTACCCGCTTCACTTTCTATAGTGAATTTCTGAAAAGTGTCCGAAATCACCCTGGTCAGTATAGGAAGGAAAAATTTTTCTCTGCGGGTTGTTGTCACAGCCATTAACGGGTGGCATCGCTTAGAGACTTGCCTATTGCGGTTTATAACCCCATGGCGGTATAGTAACGTATTGTCACGCAGCGTGAGTAATGCAGTGCCAGTTTTCAATCTAGTCATGTCATTATTTTATTGACAGAAGTTATTACTGATATCCCCGACCCGCAATCATGGCCACTGATATTACTGTGTCAATTGATTTGATCAGATCCCGGCTACCTCCTAGGTTTCATAGCCCTCGAGTTGGGATCGTGTGTGGCTCTGGCCTGAGCGAACTTGGTGATGTTATTCAAGACGCTCACAAGATACCCTACGAAACAATTCCTGGTTTTGGAACGAGCACAGGTAATAGCAAAAGTTATCGTGTCTATTGAGGCTGAATATCGAGCTTTTGAGTATAGTTCCAGGACATCGCAGTGAACTAGCGTTTGGATTTTTAGGCAAAAATCACGTTCCAGTCGTCGCTATGCTTGGAAGGGTAAGTATTTGAGATTCACCAGATTCTTCACTGATGACCAGGAAGGTTCATTGTTATGAAGGACATTCACTATCTACAGTCGTATACCCCATTCGTATCATGGCCAATCTGGGTGTCAAAGAAGTAATCAGTAAGTACCTTCCCTTTAGTTAGTCTTCAATGTAACTGATTGCCCCTTTGCCCCAGTAACTAATGCTGCCGGATCCCTGAACCCAGACATACCTGTTGGAACAAGTTTGTAATTAACTTCACCCTGATTGACATCCCCACCAACGTGGTCTTCTGCTAGTTGTCGTCGTTCACGATCATCTTGCTCTTCCCAGTCTAGTCGGAACAAACCCTCTCCTCGGCCCGTTAAAATCACCCAGTCGTCAACGTTTTCCTGCCCTCTCCAACGCTTACTCTCCGGCTCTTCGTCGCCTCACCTTTTATGCTTCCCATGACCTTTCCCTTGAGAGATCTGCTCTCGCAGAAGGTACTTATGCCTGGGTCTGTGGTCCGACTTACGAGACACCGGCGGAGGGACGTTTCCTTCGAAATGCTGGCGCGGATGTAGTGGGTATGAGCACCGTACCAGAAGTTGTTACTGCCCGAGACGAAGGCATGGAAGTGTTGGTGCTCTCCCTTGTTACTAACTTTGTTATTATTCCCCCTTCGTATCGGAGTATCAGAGAGGAAGTTGAAGCCGAGGTCAGTCTTTTATCGCCGTGTCACAAATTGGTTATTAAAATAAAGCAGTTGGCTGGCCAACCGGTAGTTCTTCCAGCTTCTCAGGTAGTATCTCATCAAGAAGTTCTTACAGTTGGGAAACAAAAGGCCGAAGTCATGAAGAGTCTTGTCCAGCGAGTTGTCGAACTCCTCCCTTGATGATGCATGTTTCTATATCGGACACAGACACATCACAGCATGCGCTTGAAACTCAGCTCATGGCTGCATCGGTAGAGTGTAACTTTAGAAAGCCAAATTGGACATCATTCTCCATTTTCATAAGACAAAAAAAGTTCCACACATGTCGTCCAGTAAAGTCTTCGTGAGTTTTACGATAGGCCATAGATGCTGGCTGCTTAGTGATGTCACGACGTGTCATGCCTATATTTGTCACATGTTTAATCCTCTGCGACGGCTTTGATGTCTATATATTGCCAGTGGAGATAGTTTCCGATCATCATCAACAGCTATGGCTGCATTCTTCTTTTCGTCGCCAATTGATATAGACATTAAACTGGAGGGAGAAGATGCACGCAAAAAAATTGATATGAAGGCGGAGAAAGAGAAAGTAGTATCTTGTCCAGTGTATTACGATGGTGATTCGGTCAGCGGGACGGTCGGTACATAATTCTAATATTTGGTGCAATCTTACAGAAATTTCCTTAGGTTTCGCTACATATACGTGATGGAAAAAAGGTGGTTCATGAGGGGATTAAGGTCGAGTTTGTTGGTAGTATCGGTGTGTATAGCTTGTTCCACCTGCTGCCTGCAGAATTTAGATATTCCGCTGGACAGAGCTTTTCTACGACCGTGGACATCATCATGAATTCTTGTCGTTGTCACAGGAATTGGCGGCACCTGGGGAAATGCGGCAGGCACAAGCATATGAGTTCAACTTCAAGAATGTAGAGAAGCAGTACGAGAGCTATCAGGGGATCAATGTCAAGCTGAGGCATGTCCGCTCGACTTCTCACCCCTGATCTTCTAAGACTTACCGCCTACTCAGATACTTCGTACGAGTCTTGATATCACGACGAATGGCAGACGTGAATAAAGAGAAAGACATTTGGGTACATTCATTCCGGATGCCTCCAGACAGCAATAATTCAATCAAGATGGAAGTTGGAATTGAGGATTGTTTGCACATCGAGTTCGAGTATAACAAGTCGAAGTACGCTTTCATCCGTCTCTATTTTGCTGCAGTCAACGGACAACTGCTCCAGGTATCATTTGAAGGACGTGATAGTTGGAAAGATCTACTTCCTATTGGTGCGGATCAAGATTAAGCATATGGAATTGTCTATCATTCGGCGTGAAACCACTGGTGCACCACCTAACCAATATAACGAAAGCGAGACTATCACAAAATTCGAGATCATGGATGGTGCTCCTGTGCGAGGTTAGCCGACGTCAGTTACCCCTAACTGACCCGATGCTGAGAATGGACAATAGGCGAAACGATACCCATACGATTATTCTTGGGAGGATTCGATCTCACTCCAACATTCCGCGATGTCAATAAGAAGTTTAGCACACGATACTACCTAAATTTGGTTTTGATAGATGAGGAAAATCGTCGTTACTTCAAGCAACAAGTAGGGTCTTCTCATTCCTGCACCGGGAAATTTGCTTATTCCATATTTGCTATACAGGAGATCACCATCTTTAGGATACCAGAGGTACGTGGTTTCTGCCCGATGATTTGAATTCTGCTGATTTTATGATCAGAACTGACCCCTGTCCGTATTTGTAAAATAATATACCATTCTCACGGGCGAAACCTGCCGACCGGTCGAATTATCAGTTGTATCTAGATTGCTCCACTGGCGAAGAGCGGTTGGCCAGTAAGTTAGGAGAAATGTAAGCCTGTACGTCCTATTTTAGATAGAAAACAATTGAACTATCTACTAAACTAACACGTATTATCTTATTTCTTGTGGTGGATCTGCCAGTGTGCGACAGGTACAGTTGGGTGTTCGCCCTGAAACAACAGGAAAAGTACCCTCGCTGTTTAATATGTGAAGACCTGGCTTCAATCGCATAGAGCTCTGCATCATATCACTTGAGAATATTTTGGTTAAAAATAAAATGAAGTCTTGAAGGGTTTTCACTTTTTCCAGCTTGTTCTTTGGGTCCTATACCTGGATCTAGGGGATGTTACAACTGCAACCAATTAGATGATCAGACAGGCCTTGGACTTTTGTCATATTTCCACTTCTTCCCTTTAATTGTTATTGACATGGTGGTTTGGGGATTGAGCAGGACCTCAGAGGTCTTCGACTCAAAGGAGCACACTTGTTCCCATAAGTGATGCAATTTCAGCATTTGTCATTATCAGTACATGAGCTATTAAAAAAGGAATGTGTACAATGAAAATTAAGGTAATGAGGTAATGAATGAGAGCAGCCAGCATGCGCCTGCATCCAATCATGCAAGGTATCTATGTTTTATGATAATTGGACAGTAGAAAAAGAATGATCGTACTGTCCACATCAAATGCCTTTAGATATGAACGTTGAAACGGCGACGGAAAGATGGTCAAAACATACTGAGGGTGTAATTGCTACAACTGAAAAAGGATCGTAACCGCTGCGCTCGAGCCCAACAATTCAAACGGTGCAGGGAAATATTAAAAGGGCGATAAAAATGGGTATATGAGATGATGTAAACGCACTGGTGCCATAACAGAGTGGGTATAGTATAGTGAAAGCAGCCACCAATCGCCGATTGACAGACAGATGACTGGATGGCCGGTCCCGAGTTGGTATTTGTAGTGTTTTGAATGTGATGATACAACGACGGTTCAAAAAACCGACTAGATACACAGAGGGAGAAGAAGATGCACAAATGGCGAAGATGGCGAAGATGCGCTGTTAAGCCCGGCCAAAAGAAACCAGGTTGGAATTTCAGAGGCCTGGAATGAACGAGTGATACACCAAGGCCGGATCACTTTTCTTGAGTAAATCAGCCTTCTTCCTGACCATCCCTTGGTTCACAATTTCGCGTAAATCAAACTCATGTATTAATCACCTTCAGCTTCTTCCACAATCGCACTCATGCCCTCAGGATTTGCCACATCATGTGGCCCACGTAGTTTAATTTCACCTCTGGAACGTCCTTTGAAGATTTGGGGCCGCAAAACTCAACATCGGCAACTTTGACGGCAAATCCATTGCAAGAGTGAACTCCTCCCTTCTGTCCTCTCCCAACCTCACCGTATCTATGCCGGCAATAAGTTCATCCATGTCATTCCCAGGCACGTTGTGCAAAATAGGACCCAACTCCGACCCATCAGTGCCGGTACGAGAACCAGGCTCGAGATGGCGTGATGCAGCTCGTGAGAGTGGACGAAATGGTGTCTCGAGGTTTTTAACTACAGAGAGGGGGCTGTTCGGAGTTATGGGGTCATTAGCTATGTATTCCGATGAAATCGCCGGTAAAGTCGTAGGCTGAGACACTGAAATAGACGGCACAGAAGTGGGAGTCGCTAGATCCACCGGTTCCGACACCGGTCCTAAGGGGAAAGAAGGCAATATAGGGGTATGACACCTTTCAGAGAGCGTGTCAGGGTGCAAATATTGGTGAGCGTGGTATTCTTGATCACACGATGCTTCCAATACCCTTTGACGTTGGCATTGCTTCTGGTCGGAGAGAAAATCAGAAGAACGTGCATTAAAAATCCTGTGCCGGGCAACATCGAAAGTCACGCGCATGCAACCTTCAGGATTTCTTGTCGTAGTTTGATCCTGCCTGTGAGGAACGCTGATGTTGATATGTGATTCGGTATCCTCTCCGTCACTAGAGTCCATAATATCAGACCTTAGTCCGGTGACAATGTTGAGATCCATCTGAAACTCCCGTAAATCGTCAGATTGATTCAGATTCAGGTCAGAGAACCCATCATCACCCTGTTTGGTTGGGCCTAGTGATTTGAAAGAAACACATAGAGCATCCTGGTCATGCTCCAAGTTCTCTTCCTCCTCCACCTCGTTCACTGGAGGAAGTTGAACACCGTTTGAAGGGACCGGAATTCTGGATCTCTTTGGTTCAATGCCGTTGCGCTCGTCATGTCCAGCAAATCTCTCTCCACTGACAACTTGTAGGTCATCCTCGAGTATGATTGTGTCAATTTGACTTGAGCCAGTATCCTTAAAGCTCATTGGAGCAGCCTTTTCAGGTTCTGCGTCTTCGGCATTAGCAACGTAGATACCGAGTGTACTTCGTTGAATGGGGACGGAGAATCCCAGCCTGGTGTACGGTGCGCCAATACCAATCTTCATCTTACGTTGGTGAAACATCTTGGTTTCTCCAGATGACCTGGTAAATTCCGTGCCATCCGGACACAAGGCACGATTTAGCCATGCGCGACGCTTTCCACGGGCTTCGAGAGCATCAAGACGGGTGTTTTCTTCGTACACCATTCGAGCAGAATGTGAATTGTGCAAAAGGATCAGCTGAGTGAGATTTTGAATCTGGAGGTGCACTGAGTTTGAGGTTGGCAGTGGAGAGTCTAAGTACGATTGATTTGAAATAGGGTATGGACTAGGAAGCAATGGAAGATCCTGAGAAGCAATGGCCGAAGGCAAACCTAACAGACGATCAAAATCTTCAGACGTTGGTGTCTGGATTGAACTGTCATCCGTATCAGTGTCAATGGTATTTCCATCGGTCTCGTCGCTTCTCTCCTGAGTACGTGTACAACTAGTCCCAGAATCGATATCCTCCTCATCATCCGATGCTGGAGGCTCGCAGGAGGTTGTAGCCAAGAATGTCTCATTTGAGGGACGTCTCTCGTGCCTGAGATTTTGTCTCTTCCGACCAAACGGAAGTAATGAGCTGGATCCAATCAAAGATGTGCCTAGACTTAAGACTGAGCGAGAACTTGGCGGTATGAGGGGTATGTATTGTGGTGGAGGACCCAATGACTTCAGCCTCTCTCTCTCTCTTTCACGTTCTCTCGCAAGAAACTTTTCCTGACGTTGCCGTACCTCATTGAGAAGGCTATGCAAAATCCAAATATAGTATCCACCTTGAGGGACCCGTTGGTTGAGCTCATGAAGGATGTAAAGTCGAAAGGCGTCTACAAGGGAAGAACGGGCTCGGCGGCGGAGAAAACGAGGGCAGATGTTTTGCGGAAGGGGCGAAATTGGTTTGTAGGCAGGCAGTGAGGGGCCCGCATATGAGTTAGGTGATAACGGAGTGGAAGGAGAAGAAAGGGCAGAGATTGTTGGGGATGGGAGAGAAAGATTGATGATCGAACTGGAAACAAAGTCATTAACAATATTGAACACTCGATAGAATAACACCTACTTCAAAGAAGAGAGACCCGAAACGATGGTCATTAGTAGTGAACGCTTTTTCTTATGTTTGGTACTCTTGACTAAAGATGAACATGAGGGAGAGACTTGGTGCTGCTGCCTCTGCTGCCTGAGTCTCTCTTGTTCCCTCCCCCATTCTTGCTCTTGCTCCCTCTGCCGCTCCCTCTCCGCTTCGAGTGTGCTTGAACACACATCGTCAACAACACATTCAAGTGTCTTCAAACACTTGGTCGCGAGCCCTCCTGCATTGATTTTCCATTCCTCAATGGTTCCATCAACGAAGCGGCAAGTTACCAAAAGAGCAGGAATGTCAAAAATGACTTCATCGAGAATACAGGGCAAGAAGGTAGCCTTGTCTAACGTGTGTTGCCACCTAGGCATTGGCAGTTCATCGTGCATGAGATTGGATAAATGTGTGGTCCATGTTGGAGGAAGAGACAATCCGTCAGGTAAATCTTCAAAATTGATATTGAATAGGACGCTCGGATGGGGAGGGATTGGCAAAAGTCTGATTAACATGGTTAAGCTGGCTATAACAGCTTGTGTTACAAAGTAGGCACTTGGTGTCCGGTAAAAGGTAGGATCAAGCGAGATTTCGTATAATAATCAGTATTAAGCCTAGTAGGTCAGTTGGTAAACTTAAAAAAAGAGGGGGAGGAACTCACGCGGAATATAGATACAATGTTTGGTGAGCATATGCTGTCAAGAGTAATACGACTGACAGGATCTCTGGTATGCAGTACGAATGAGTTAGAAATCAAGAAAAATTGTCGAAGGCCGGTGTAAGGGAAAATGACTTAGAAATGATAGGAAGGAAGAAAGGAAGAAAGCATGAGGCAAAGGCTGCATTTTAGTTTAGTTTAAGGGTCAGAGTGTCTTCTCATACAGGGTCGCTTCATGTACCTCACGGCGCTCACCTGGTCACATGTTTTCTATACTATCTAAATTTTTACTGTGTCCTGTCATAAAAACACGAGGCTACGAAACGTCTATTGATTGGTCGAGCTGAGGCTAAACTATTTTTAGATGCATGACCGATGCTTCGCTTACTTGCAGGTATCCTGCTCTCATGATAGTTCCGAAAGATAGGCTCAAGCACTGAAACACTACACGGAACATTTGAACTTGGCAAGCGACATAGCTAGCTAATCACTAACCCATGAGTAGTCCATGAGATGAGATTCTACAAGTTTGACTGATAGACACGAGTTATTATCAAACACCAGTCTCTGCATACACCCGCATATATGTGTTGTAATGAGTAGCAGGGATCTTGTTACGAAGCTCAGTGCTTGGAAAGTTTATAGTAACCAGGCTGAGACTAAGGAGCATGTCGCGCTATTGTTACCCACGCCCCGTCCCTTGGGTCTCGCTTGTACTACACATTAACTTCGTGACCTCACTGTACAACTCCCCGGGTATTCGAATTGTGATGCCCCCCTGATGACCTCTCGTTGATCTTCCTATGTTGATTCTTCAAAAGGTTGTCCTTGCCACTTGACGAGGTATCGAAATTCATTTCCTCATCTTCTGGGATCTAAGATCTTCTTGAGTTCTTGGGTAATGCTTTCTTGACTTGGTGCAATGACTGTGAATGAAGTCTGCTGTTGAGCAAATGTTGGGCAATAATAGGGTTTGGATTTTAACTACCAGAAATAGACTTGCTCTCTTAAACTCAACAACTTCCCCTTTTCTTTTATCTACCCTTATTTACAACCACATGACAAAGTTAGGCTAGGTGCAAAATCTTATAGCTGAAGCCAAGGTTGTCATCTATGTAGCACTCTACTTCTGAACTGCTTCTGCTCCCATTTCCTGCTAAGTCCAGAAATCAATCCATCTTCTATACTACATCCACAGATCTACCTGATAAGTGTGAATCACCCCTAACAGTATTATCAGACTAAATAGCTACTATTGTAAAAACTAGTCCTTCCTATCCTTCCTAACCTACTATCTAATTCTATTGTCATATCATATGTCAAGTTTATCCATTCTAAAAATACATTCATATAGCAATAAGACAACAATTTAGATATCTAGTCTTCTATGATAGAGATACTTATATAATTTGGCCTTATATAGCAGAGTTCCCCTATCTGACCCCTTTTAGTATTTTATCACTAAAACCTCTGTTTAGAGTGATGTACTGAAATCCCTAGCATCTTCTATAAATTTGACTTGTATATAAGACTAGTAGTTACACTGTAATTTGCTAGTCTAATAATTAATGAAGATAAACTTTTATTGAACTCAATCTCTGATATTCAATAGCAACACACCAATATCAATACTTTCTCTCTCTTTGGACTTTGTCTAATTCTCTAAAATTGTGACCATGTGACAGATATGTAGCACAGCACATAAGCTGAAGCCAAGATTGTTCTGACAAGTCCATATCATCAAGTTTCTAGCAAGGAGTTTATATACTCTATGCGTTCTTAAGCTAACTCCACAAACTTTTGCTTTCTGGTATGAACTATGCCTAACAGTATTATCAGACTGTCCAAGTTGTTCTGAGCAGTTCTGTTTGCTAAATTCTCTATTGCAGTTCTGCTTGCAAATACTGTATTTTGAAGTTCAATGGTTTTTTTCTGCCATAACTCTTCAACCTACTTAGGGTCAACTCTAGTTCTACTGCTTGGAACACTATTCAATAGAATTTCATATTTTAGTAATAATCTTACTGAAGCATATTCTCCAAATACCTATTAGGAACAGACCAGCCACTAAACCAGTTATGCTCAAAGTGTACAATGTCAAGCTTAGCTTTGACATTTGGCTAGTACTATATGTTATAAGACAAAAGTGTGGACAGACTTTAGGGTTAGGATGTCATATGCAAGTCCACTCATCCGGAAAACTACATCCCTGCAGTGATGTCACCTCTAAAACATACAAGCCCGCCTTCCATGGTGGCCACCTTTCTTACAACACGTCTTATGGCGGTACTGCAACCCTCCGGGTATTCTGTCTTCCATGACGGAGATACTCCTATTCAACTTGGTCTTCCATGACGGAGTTACCACTGTCAGTATCTCAACATTAAAACTTCTGCTTGGGGTAATAGGGGTTTTACCACTGAAACCCCGAGCATCTCCTATATTATCAGTTTGTATATAAGACTAGTAGTTACACTGTAATTCGCTA
>Ga0157363_1007756_pt1 | contig 10180 bp, 1 predicted proteins | sample AttsexASBM1_FD_111477 | JGI IMG/M metagenome (GOLD analysis project Ga0157363, IMG submission 111477) | Fungus gardens microbial communities from leaf cutter ant in Ribeirão Preto, State of São Paulo, Brazil - Atta sexdens ASBM1 | ecosystem: Host-associated > Fungi > Mycelium > Unclassified ...
CGCGCGCGCGCGCGCATACTTACAAAGAGAAAGTGTATATATCTTTCTTGTAAAAGCTTGACAAAATCATTCGTGATCAGATTTTATAATAAGTTTTCTAAATATAACGCATATATAACATTGCATTTATAATACTACTAGGAATAATACTAGGAATAATCGATAATAAATTTTAAGTAATCAAAACTGAACTTACGAAATACGTATGTGCAAAAACTGAATTTTATATATATATATATGTATATACAATATATATATCTATGTATTTATAAATACATGCATATGATAACAAAAAATATTTAATTTTTCAATAGTGCATTTATCCTTACTAAAAAAAAACATAAAGTTACATGATGAAATCATGTAATTAAAACAAGTAAATCACATAAATGATTTTAAATATTTCAATTACATTTTATGATTTAACTATCACGTTTAATTACCATCAATTTTCATTTTTTATCTATTACATCTTATACGTTGATCATATTGCATTTTGCTAAAAAAAGTTGTAGAATTTAATTTCAATTTACCTTAATTATGTTAGGAAGAGTTAAATATTCTCTCCACGTGCCTTGACCTCCACCAGTCGCAGTAACTCCTCTGTTTTCTATGACGATTTGAAGTACACTGTCTGCAAAAATTCCAGCTCCAGCTGTAAGAGAATCACCCATCGCAGCAATGACATCAATATCACCTGGTCTTAATTTATGCACCGATTCTGGCACTTCTGGCGACCGACCATCTAAAATTTATCACCAGTCAGGCAGATTCCTTTCAAGTACACATTATTTTATATTCTAATCAATTATTGTTTTAATAATAATTTGGAATCGATAAACACAACTTAGAATCGATTATTCTTCAATAAAACCTCGAACTGATGTGCAGTAATTTTTATATGGTAATAATAATTGAAATAAAATCACACACACTTTTTAATTAAATAAATCTTACTCTGTAATAAAATTTTAAATTATTAAAATTGTTTAAGATTTTTGTTATTTATTATATATACAATATTGCGTAATAATTAATTTTGCTAAAAGAAAAATTCTAATTAAGTTAAACGAACATTTAAAAATATTGAACTGCAAGTAAAATGCCTTATTTATTTGTTATTAAAGATGTTACTGGTATATAAAGTCTCATAACTTTTAATGACAATATCTTTTTTTTATAAAAATATATATTCGTACTAACCTGTGAAGAGCCAAAATAATTATGGAAATGAATAATTGTTGATAAAAAAAAATGAAAAATAAATTTTCAAGAACCTACCTGTTACATTACAAGGAAATGGAACATAATTGGGAATACTTTTCTGTATTTTGTTTGCTCTTCTTGCTATTTGCAGATATTTTTCCTCCATTCCTGTTCTACCTACGAGATTAACAAATCGAGTGTTACAATTTACAAAGAAGATAGTACACACAATTGCATTATAAATTATCTCTAAAAATGGATTTATTTTATGAAATAAATCTATTTTTGGATTGACTTAATTTAATAAAGTACAGAATTATATGAAATGTATATTTGTTATGTTGACCAATTATAATACAAGAATAATCATAACTATCAAAAATATTTATCATAAATTTCTTCAGATAAATTCAATTTGTGAAGATAGACATAATATTTTATTAGTTATGATTATTTTTATACATTATAATAGGCTAAAATAATTATACCTTTTATTTTATAAATTTATTTTTACAAAATAGATCCATTTTTTAAAAACAAAAATGTATAAATTATACATTTTATATTGCTTTATTAGTTTATTTCTTTTAATAAATACTTTTAATTTATTGCTAAAAGATCTTCACTTTTATTATTTATCGCATGATTCGTGTAGTTGTAAGTTAGACGTACAACTTAAAATATCAAATTATATAATGTTATAAATTTTGTCTTCAAAAAAATAAATTTAGGAAATAAATTATTTTTATTTATTTGTAATCAGATTTTTACATAATTATGCCATAAATTCTATAAAATTTTTTTTTTTTTAAATGATTTATGAAGAAAGTAAGTCCTTTTTATGAATTTATCTTTTATTTATGGAATTATTTACTTATTCATTTATTTTAGGATAGAATTTATGACACGATTATGTAACATTTTCAATTATATATCGAATTTAGCAAAAGAAATAAAGGTATCATAGTTAAAGGTATCATAGTTAAATAATAATGAAGTACAGAATAATAATGAGATCCTAAATGCAGTACGGTACGTGCGTTGAATTATCGGACAAGATGATGAATTATGCAGAAGAGCAGCTAAAATAGGAAGAAGTACCGCGAAGACGCGAGTTACATTCGCTTATTGCGTTTACCGGAAAAAAAAACTGCTTCCTTTAGACTACGTCACAATCACGTATGCGTGTTTATTATTATTTTAATCGATTATTAGTCAGCAAAACAGATTATGCTAATAAGACATTGTTTAATTATGTAGCAGAAGCAACTTTCATAAAAAAAAACTCAGGATAAAAAAATCAAAAATATAAATAAAAATTGTACCATTACAATCTTAATCATTATGATGTGAGAATTTTTTCCTTCCGTCTTTAGAAAATCATCGCAAAATTTTCAAAATATATCTAATATATTTAATATAATATAAATTTATGTATAAATTATAAATATAATTTATAATTATAAAGAAATATGTTTACAGAGAATAAATGACAATAATTTAATTATTTAGAACATATTCGTAAGTATTCGTAAAAATTCCGATAATTAAGTACGCATTATTCATCTTTAATGCTAATGACATGTTGTGGAAACATAAATATTTATATTATTCGTATAATCTCGCATGTCATCTCGCGTATCTTTGATTATCATATCTATATAAAAACTTGAGGTAGCTCGTATTCTTTATTGTTTGCTAGATGTTTATAATATTGTCTATCAATTAAAATATTTTGCATATATAACGGAAAAAATATATTATTCTTTCGAATCAGACTTACCTTATTATTAACTGTTATTATTATACACTATCGATGTACATCAATTATATGTATAGATAACTTTATATATTAAGAAAAGATCATGATTTGTATGTGTAAAATATTAAAAAAAGAAAAATTTCAAAACATAAATTGTAAAAATATATTGGATATTTTACTTCTTCATGCATTATTTTATTGCAAATATTTTCTTATCATTTCTGGAATTATTTTTGGAAATTTTTAATATCAATTTTATTTACATTATAATTATATTAACGAAATTTTCACATAAAGTTAATAAAGAATAAAATAATTTTAGAATTTATTTTAGTTTTCCAAAGTTTAATTTAGAAGATTTTTTCTTCTTTCACTATAATTAAAAAATTTTTAAGTCTTTAGTATTTTTGCTAAGGAAAGATCAAAAGTAATTAAATAATCTATTTAGAAATGTTGCTCAAGAGAAATGGAATATTCTGTATAGTGACTAGTATACATATATTCTCTTCGTACGTTTATCTTACTCTGAATAAGATAAACGTTTCAAGCATAATTGCGTTGTAGTAATCTTAGAAATTAACAGGATAGGTACGAAATAATATCAGCTAAGATTCAATTAAGGTGCGTTCCACTCGACGGTCGCAACGCTCGCGAGCATCATTTCATCGTTATTATTTTCATGTATTTAACAGTATTTAGTGGAACGTGTATTTGTCAAGGCTTTGTTGATAGATATATAATTACATTGATATGCCCATGCTACAGCGAATCTCTGCGCACTAAATTATATAACGAGCGAAACAAATTGACAAGCAATTTCCCAGGAGAGACGGTCCGCGCCTAAATTTGATCTTGGCTGAAAGCTGTCAACACGCGCGAACGAACTCGTTTCTTTCTCTAACGTTGCTCGCCTTTACTTTGATTGTCTTTGATTTCTTTGTGTGTATTAATAGTCTTGTACCCTTACACGTGTGTTATTATATTGGCGATCCGGGAATGTCATAAATGAGCGGAAATATCAAGGGCGTTCTTAAACAAGGGGTTATTTACAGTTCAGAGCGTCGCACGTGCAACATTTTGAAAGCTCATTCGAATGAACTTCCCTTCTCCCCTGAGAAAAGAGAGAATTAGGAGATACATCAACGCTCGCTAGTGATTCAAAGGCTTTCTGACATTCCTTCTCCCCCAAACAAATTTACTCCTCAGTGAGTTTATAAAGAGGCTTAGCTAAGATAATCCCTTCACAAATTATAATGTGAACTAAATCCCAAAAACCTTTGTTATTATTTATTTTTTTGTTGCAAAAAGAGATTACATAATTTCGGCTGGAGAACGTGAATTAAATCCTGAAAAACTATTTATTTTTTGCAAAATCATATATTGCATATGTTAATAAGCAGAAAAAATTGTTACTAAAATAAAGGATTGACCTATTCCGCATAGCAAAAAATAGTTTTTTAAAATTCAGTTCACGTTCTCCTAGCCGAAATTATGTCTCTTCTCGAAAAATTATGCTTAGGATTTTTCTTCAAGTTTGCCAATCGAAATCGCTTTAATCGATAAGATTTTCCCTTAGATTTGCAATCTCTGATCGGAAAACAGAAGCAGACCACACATTTTACGGCAGTAACTTCTGTAAAACTTAATTTAGAGTTTTATGCTCTTTTTTATGTACGTATTATATGCGTGTTTAATTATTTCAGGAACGTGAGTGCGCGGGAGCGTCACGAATATTGATTGGAACATCGCGGTGCAACAATATATATATATATTGGGGATCTCCCAAAATATCATACATTTCATCATACGTTTTTTAGTTAATCTTTTTCATGCAATTAATTACTTATAGTCAACACTTAATGATAACAAATAAATTAACACACACACACACACACACACACACACACATACGCGCTCGCGCATATGCAACGTATGGAAACTCTTTTTGCACTGAAAAAAAATACTAAATTTTAATAAATATTTATTTGAAAAATTCTGAATAAATATTTACTAAATGAACATATATTTATTTGATATAAACATTAATGATCAGTATATCATAACATTTTCAACTGTGAAAAAGTCATTTTCATTTTAGAAATGGTTTAGAGTCGTTTTCAAAACGCAGCACAAACTACATAAAATATCGATTTTATAATCTCTTCACCACAACTATACTCCACAACTATACTCTACACATCAGGATTTTTGAACAAAATTTTTGGCTTTAACATAATAATGAATTTGAAATGAACGTCTATAATTGTAATCGTATATCAAAATAAAAATTGAAAAATGATTTAGGACAAGAGCACACATAAATAAAGTGTTATTAATAAAAGTCCCTGGTAATGCATATGTATGTAACCGTGCATGAGCATGACACAGTTTTAATTGTTTTTTATCACAACAATCGGCCGCACTTGTCTATTGTGTGCTCTTGTCCTTAAAAAAAGATTTCAGTAGTGACAATACTATAATAAGAATAAAAACACATGATAGAAAAAGGTCGACTGTTATGCCGTTTATAAAAAATTCTTGGTTTTGTGTGTGTGTAATAGCATATACGAGTACAACACAATTTTAATTGTTTTCCATAAAACGACAATCATCAACCAACATTTGTCTATCATGTGCTCTTGCGTGTTTTTAATGCAATTTGCGAGGAAAATATAAAAATAGAATTTTCAAAGAATTTTGTATCATTCATATCACTAGTTAAACATACCGAAAGTATCGAAACTCCAATTTCGTAAGGAACGGAGCAGCATGATATTAAAGGGCGAATCGAGGGCAGTCTTCCTTTCCATTGCCAATACAGATATATGTAGCAAAATGTAATAGAACTGGCACCATTTCCACATTGTTCCGTGGTGCAGAATCGATTATGAGAATTTAAAGTTGTTTCGACGGTATCGACTGAACTCTGATACTTGGTGATTTGCAACAGACACGTGTTGCACCGTCCGAGATCGAGGTATTCAATGACCCATCGCAGAGCCGAACATGCAAAGAAGACTCGGATGCAATGGAAAACCTGAGACCTTGATCGTACCGTCTAGCAACCAAAGGCAAGGCCGCCTTGTTCTATGTATGTTGTCATAGCAACAATAAACTATGAATAACTGATTTCAGAAATATTGGAATAAAGACCATTATTCAATCACTCATAGATTTTGATTATTCAACATTACTCTTCAAATTTAGCAATCAAGTAGTCAGTGTCGGAATAATTAATGAGTGATAATTTTTTATACAAGACGTGCAAACGAAAGTTAATAATAAATTAAAACGATTTTTATAATACATTTTATAACACGTGCATATAATCTTAAATTAAAATTATTAACCATTCGTAAAATATTGACTGTATAAATGCATCAATATATTGTATACACTGCTATATGTTTATTACAAGGATAGATGAAAAACTGATCTTCTTTTGTAAGTAAAGATGTAATTGTCTTCAGCATGTGTTCACTGAATTCAGCGTGTGTTTCTTTTATAAGAAAAAAAAAATGTTAATTATATAATCTCACTTATTAGTTTACAGAACTTATAAAAATAAGACTTTTCTAGTTTAAAGATGCATTTATAGTAGTAAGACTTGATAAAATTTTATTTAAAATTAATTACTTGGATAATTTTTCGGTATATAACTTAGATCAAATCCGTATACATCACATTACTGATTGTCGTGATCACAATAAGTGTTTTATTAAACATTAAACATTGTTCTTGTACAGTAAAATTATTTTTTAACTAGAAGAAATTGTCTTTGTTTCAGTTTACATCTCGACTGTAATTAAATCACATCGCGATTTATTTTAATGCTGTATGCGCAATGCATCAATAAAGTGCATCGAATGAATTGCAAAATTTCTTTTTTCTTCGTTAAAATATATGCACATATAAAAATACATACGCATATACACAACTTGTGCTTTGGTGACTCATACATTTTGAGAAAAAGCTAAATACTAAATTAACTTTTTGTTTAAATAGTATTAGCTAAATATTTACTAAATATAAACATATTTATTTTTATTTATTTATTTATTTAATACAAGAATCATTATTTGACCGTTAACTATTTTTTTTTATTTAAAAAATATTTAATTTGCCTAAGTAAATGTTAAATTAGTATTACTCAAACAAATATATATTGTTAAAAAAACAATTAAAATTAATGCTCATTCAGTTGCACAGCAATAATAATAATACAATTGCAAATAAACAATGATTGAATAAGTAAGGTGTTAGAAAATATAATAATAATAATATTTTCTAACACCTTACTTGTTCAATCATTGTTTATTTTTGCAATTGTATTATTATTAGCTTTAACAGCAATACGTTTTAACTATTACAGAATTTTTATCAGTTTAAATCTATTTATTGAAGAGTTATAAAGGAATAAATATTTATTAAAATTTAGTACTTTTTTTCAGTGTATAAAAGTAAAAGAAAATAACTGTCGATAGATTTCCATTAATGTTATCCAAAGTTTTATATTAAAGATATATAAAAATAAACATAATAATTAAAATAATAATTATACTAATTAAAATTAAAGAATAATATCTTCATGCCTTTATAAATTTGGCAAGAGTTATATCAAAAACAAATCTTAAAAGGCCGCATGTTAGCAGAGAAGACATCAAAATTAATGCCAAAATTTATCATATTTTAATATCAACAGACTTGTATTAGCAATTTGTTCGAATATGCAAAATAGTCTATGAGCTTCGATTGGAATTGTAAAAAAGGCAAGAAACAGTGGGTTTAAAATATTTTCTAAATGAATAATATTATTTGTACTGTAATACTCTGCAATTGTACATATTTTATTGTTTGGATAAACATCCAAAAATCTTAGAAAATATCAGATTATTTGTCCTTTTTGAGAGGAACAACATGCATAAAATGTTGACGCGTATACAATGCATATGTTCATGTTATGGTGTGATTTATATATTCAAGGTATTCCAGCCTTTCAATTGCCGATGCATTACAAATAACACGCAACGCTCTGTAATGATGGAAAAAACATTTGAAAAATGTGTGATGAGACTAATAAGCATCTTATATTCGCATAGTTATCTTTTTTTCAAATATGATTTGCAAATAGTTATGCATTATTAGTTTATGTAATCTATTTTACATATTCTTGTATCATCGTACAATTAATTACATATAACTATTATACATAATACGTAAAATTTTTTATTGTAGAAAAGATTAGCCAAAAAACTGTAGTCAAGACAAAAAAACTAAAATTCAATAATGTATACATTAAATTAAAATAAAAACTTTTTGGATTAAATTAAGAGAAATAAAAACAGCATAAGTAATACTACTCTAGCAACATAATTCATTAGTGAAACGTTAAACAATAGCATACATATAATGAGCCAATATTGTACCGAGCGATGAATTGTGCTGCTAGGATAATTTACAACAAAAAATTATTTTGAATCGGACTACGTGTTTCTTACAGATTTTTGGATGCTAAAAACGATGCTGTAAGCGAAAAGATTTCAGCACATTAAATTAAGAAGATAATTGAAGTTTATATGTAAAAATATGTAAAAAAGGATTTTTTTTAGCGATGTTTGACATTTTTTTTATAAAAAATATAAATATATAAGGTTAACGTTATTATATGAAATTCTAATTAGAATAAATATACTGTTCATTCTCTATAAAATGCATTTTTTTATTTCAACAGCTTATTTCTTAGTCATTTTATGAAGAATAAAAGATAGCGTTATTTCGAATATGAGAACTCCGGTAGTGTTATAAGTGCATGCAAAGTAATTTTTTAAGGTCGTTTCGATAACTATACCTTAATACTTGTATGCACAGAATAATGAAACTAATCAATTAGAAAAATATTGAAAACACATATTTATCTACAATACATAATTATCTTTCAGAAATTGTACAATTTATAATGTGCAACTACCTTTTCTATAAAACAACTCCTGTCCCTTCCCTCTCCTCTCTCTCTTCCATTTATCTTCTTTTTCTTCCTCTCCCTCTCTTCCTTTCTCCCTCTCTCTCTATTCCTCTCTCTCTCTCTCTCTCTCTCTCTCTCTCTCTCTTACTCTATTTTTGTTGCTGTCTCCCATTGCTATGTCCCGTTGACATTGATAATTATTACATCAATATTCATTGTATACATCAATATTCACTTATTAATTTTAATATAATCTTATTTGAATGAAAGTATTGTGAAAGCAGCTTGATAGACGCTTTACATATATGCGTTTATATATATGACTGAATAAATCTGAAATGATTCCTTTTCGGGACTCAATCTCCAAATCTCGCGGTACAGACTACATCAATTTTATTTAGATTAGTCACATTCGTAAGACCCCGTTGACATTATATAAACAAAAATGTTGTCAGATTTTTTATTGCAATTTTATTTTTTAAATAATCATAATTGAAAGTTTGTCAGTGTTGAAACTCCGGAAAAAGCTAGAATCGTCGCGAATTTATCAGCCGCACGAACATATGCATATACATAATGACGATCACACATCAAGCCATCAAGCGGCACGTTTCATATTTTTATTTGGCATCGCTACCGCGTTACTTGATAAAAAAAATTTGAATTTGAATTATTTTTCTAATTTCTTGTAGCTATATAGGCGTATATGCGTATGACCTACTTTCATAGCGTTATCAAAATCGATAATGTGCGTGCGCACCATCGAAAATGGAAGCAGATACTCATCACATCCGCGTTGCTAGGTAACGCTGCGCGTCAAGAGCGAGACACGCACATTCATACACGCACGCATTTACAAAGAAGAAGTTAATATTCGAAAACATTAATTAATTTAAAAAAATTTTAATAAACAAAGATTAATATTTGAAACTCATACTTCAATTTTCATATCGACAAATATTACTATAATAATTGGTTTATAATTTGTTATGATTAAATATTAAATTTGTGCAAAAATTTAATCACCCGGTTTATTGCGGATGAATGTAGGTACAAAATATTCGTAAAAACAAAAGTAATTAAAGATACAATAAAAAAAGTCACCGAAAATAAATACAATAAATAAGAATAACAATATAAATAAAAAATTAAGATTATCAAATCTTTATAGCTGCATTTTGATAAATGCCAAAATATGTACTTTGTTAATTAAATTAGAAATAAAAGTAAATTAAACTTAAATAAAGATA
>Ga0157363_1007758_pt1 | contig 10176 bp, 9 predicted proteins | sample AttsexASBM1_FD_111477 | JGI IMG/M metagenome (GOLD analysis project Ga0157363, IMG submission 111477) | Fungus gardens microbial communities from leaf cutter ant in Ribeirão Preto, State of São Paulo, Brazil - Atta sexdens ASBM1 | ecosystem: Host-associated > Fungi > Mycelium > Unclassified ...
CATAGTGGACTTGTATGTCATAAATGTCATAGTTATCTTTTGTACCGTCAGTCTCCTAAAGTCTGCATTCAACATAGAATTCCTGTAGACTCATTTATCGCGAACTCTAGGCCTGCCGCACAGACTGTCTGTTCACTACCTATCCACCTTGCATGTACCCTCTTGTTAACCTTGGCCATAACCTACCAGTAACAACAATTGATTACAACAAGGTAAGATGTGAATTTTCAAAAAAACAAGAAGCGAAGCGCTGACAGAGGAGGGAGAACAGCAAACCACACTCTCAACCCAGACATGTTGCCGCACTGGGTTGATTGCTTCAGCCTCATCTGTCGAGATCAGCTGTGGGGGGAGTAGACAAACAGGATTAGGCTGATTACCACACAGGCCCTTCCATAAAACTTTCTGTTAGTCGAGAATCGTCCGGAGAATTTACAGCCTGACATTCCAAGAACTGTACCATGCAGTAGGTGGAGTGTCAAATTTGTTGGATATCCAAACGCTTCGACGACATAACCTCAATGTTGATAGCTCTGTCAGCACAACATATTGTGATGAATCTCCAAGTTCTGACCGATGCCTCCGTAAACAAATACAAAATTTATTCCGTCAGTCACCGCCACTCATACATTTTACGGTCTGCACAGGCTGTGTCACGGAAGTAGGTCCACGACCACAGCGCTCGAGGCTCCCATCCTGCAGCTCGTATGCAGGTAGGTACCTCAGTTTCCTTACAACAGAGTCTACCGAGTTGGGAGAGCCCGAATCGGCCCCGAGCAAAGATTGAGTTTCAGATATCAGAGTGCATTGTATTGATTCATTCAGTGTCGTGAGCGTTTGAGCCACACAGGGTAATGGTTTGCCGTTCGTCGGAGATGTAGGGTAGGTGTTGGACACGAGAGACGACGAAGATAAAAGGATCGATGATTCTAACCCAAGAGATGACGTGCTAGTATCTGGGATGCATAGGGCAGGGTTTGGAAAAGTATTGTATGTTGAACCAAGAGACGTGTAACTGCACAGGTCAGAATAATCTGTGTCCGGGACACGAGAGATTGCTTACCCTTGATCGTATAAACTGCAATACGGTACATTTAAGTGACGAAGGAACATCCAGACGTCTCTGTACGACCAGTTAATGATGGGGTTGACGCGTTCGAATTGAGGCCAGCCAGGGTCGGTCATATTTCGGTATGAGAGCTTGGCTAAGAAATAAGCAGGAACTAAGATACTCGAGTAAGGATAATAACCTCACCGCCATGAGGATCAGTCCGTCTCATCCCGATCAGGATAGCAGTAACCTGTGGTAATAGTTCCTGGTATGTATGCAGTGCCTGTCGCATGCCCTCTCCGCCATTTGCACCACTCACTGCAACCGATGGAGCTGCGTGTGAGCTGCTATTGTCCATTGCTATAGGTGTCGCTGAGGCAGGTGCCAGAACACTTTCCACAGGAATTGATGGTGATCGGCAAGAATACAGATCAATATTATAGGCCTTGACGGTCTGGTCGATGAACAACTCAAGATCGGGGAAGGGAGAGGACACTGGAATATAGAGGGCCTTTATGGACCTCATCTGTTGCTCCTGTAATCTACGGGCCAAAACTGCAGCATAGAGGTGTAGGAGAACAGTACCTGGAGTCAGGGTAAGTTCCAAGAAAATTCTGCAGCGGTATCTGACGCACAATCCTTGCCTCCATTGAAGCTGATTGAGATGCCTTCTGTCCTGAAGAGTCCGTATGAGGGTTGTGTCGACGGATTCGACACAGCTACCTTACCCACCCATGGGTATCTAAGCACTGGTTGATTACTAGTAGTGCCTCCTTGACTGGCTGGGCCAACTGGTGATCAGACTCGGCAAGGGCGTAGACTTCATCAGCAATCTTCTTGTAGTTCATGTCCACTTGTGCAACAGAAAGAAATGAGATCTTTCACGTGATTAGTTTTCTCTTGTCGTGGAAATCATTGAATCACAGACTCCCCATGTCTGGAATTGTTATTCTCGTCACTGGAGGCACCGGCCTTGTCGGACAGGCTATCAAGCATGTTATCCAGTCAGAGCCCGAGGGATCTCGCTTCGGAAAGAGATCAGGAGAGACTTGGGTATTCGCGAGTTCAGCGGAGGGTGATCTAAGGTAATTAAATTTAAATCTGCACCTTGTATCAGTAACCAAACCTACCTCACCCTCGGATAGGGATCCCACTCAGACGCGCCAGTTATATGAGAAATACAAACCTACTCATGTTATTCATCTTGCTGCCCTGGGTATGTGCACCAGATAATGGAGTACTTAAAGTTGTCATTAAATTTGACTATCGATTATCGTAGTTGGTGGACTGTTCAAAAACATGAAATACAAGGTCACTGTGAATACATGCCTTAGATTTAGCATGACTGAAGGTTTTGATCCATCAGTTGACCTTCCTCCGCGATAACATTCTCATCAATGACAATGTCCTCCATGCTTCATGTCAGGACAAGGTCCGCAAGATGGTTTCTTGCCTCTCAACTTGCGTCTTCCCGGATAAGGTTGAATATCCCCTGGATGAGAACAAAATCCACACAGGCCCTCCTCACCACAGCAACTTTGGTTACGCTCACGCTAAGCGCTTGGTCGATGTACAAAATCAGTATGTGACACAAAAATTATTTGCTTGCCTTTCTGAGTGGAACAGTGCTTATAAGGAAGAGTTTGGCTGCAACTTCACCTCAGCAATCCCGACAAATGTGTTTGGGCCTCACGATAACTTGTGAGTGATCCGAGCCACTCCCAAGATTATCTACCCAGGTAGCTTCTAGTGACCTTGAAGATTCTCATGTTATTCCTGGTTTGATACACAAATGCTATCTTGCTAAAAGCATGTTTACCTAACCTACGTCCCGGTTTGTGGCGCTGACAACCAATAGAGAATAACACTTCTTTCGTCGTCGCTGGTACCGGGAAGCCCTTGCGCCAGTTTATCTTCTCCTGGGATCTGGCCAAACTTTTCATTTGGATGCTCCGAGAATATGACGATGTCGAACCTATTATCCTTTCTGGTAAATAACTTTTGTCCTCCGAATATTCCCCCTACTGATTACGTACAGTTGGTGAGGATGAGGAAGTTAGTATCAAATATGTGGCCGATACAATTGTGAAGGCTGTTGGCTTTCAAGGAAACTATACGGTATGATATCATATGTCGCTTCGTTGTCTCCCACTTATTTGACATCAGTTTGACGCATCTCGTGCTGATGGTCAATTCCGCAAGCCTGCATCGAACAAGAAACTCTTGATGCTCATGGGTGGATTCCAATTCACCCCTTTCGAGCAAGGCAAGAGGCAGTGCTTCTTTCACTTCCCTGAACCTCATTGTTTTTTAGCTCTCGACATTACAGTAGACTGGTTTCTCAAAAACTACGACTCAGCCAGAACGGGCAATATAGAAAGCATCTAGTGGTGATTTGGGACGTCAAAGTATCCTATCAAGGTCTTGGCATTTGTAGAATAGGACAAAGTTCTGTAGCATCCATTGATGCTCTAGACCAATACCTCATGGTCACCTCATGGAGGAAGCACAGAATTTGGTCAGCGAGTGATAATATGAACTTGTTCGAAGTAGCTCATCTTGCCGGTTGAAACATACGAGCTTCGGCCACAAGCCTCTTTAACTCTTCCACGATGTCTACTTCAGACAATGTTCCCGCCTTTACAAAACTGAATCTTCCGCCCCCTGAGGAGTACCGAAAGCGCAAAATTGCGCTCATCTCTGGTACTGTCGCGGCAATTAGTGCCCTGAGACCACCTGAGACTGACAGACATTACAAGGCATCACTGGCCAGGATGGCTCATACTTGTATGCTTTTATTGCAAATCATGTCTCAGTCTTTGTTTTGAATGTGTTTAGGACCGAGTTTCTCTTGGCCAAGGGCTATCAAGTTCATGGTATCATTCGTCGATCATCAAGTTTCAACACAGGGCGTCTGCACCATCTCTATGAGGATCAACATGAACGTAAGCTGTCTACTATCTTTCTATCTCATATCCACTTTACTTCTCCTTAGGGCCCAGCAAGTTCAAATTACACTATGGCGATCTGAGCGACAGCACGAACCTCGTATACATCATTGCCCAAGTTCAACCCACCGAGATTTACAATCTCGGTGCTCAATCTCACGTCAAAGTCTCTTTCGAAATGGCTGAATATACAGGAGATGTTGATGGTTTAGGGACACTTCGCCTCCTCGATGCGGTCCGAACCTGTGGCCTCGAAAAACACGTACGATTTTATCAAGCTTCCACTTCTGAGCTTTACGGCAAGGTTGTGGAAACACCTCAAAGTGAAACAACGCCGTTTTACCCTCGTTCTCCGTACGGATGCGCAAAACTTTATGGATATTGGATCACCGTCAATTATCGCGAGTCCTATGGGATGTTCACCTGTAATGGGATCCTGTTCAATCACGAAAGTCCAAGACGTGGAAGGACATTTGTGACGAGGAAGATCACTCGAGCCGCAGCGGACATTTCATTAGGAAAGCAGGGATGTTTGTATCTTGGCAATCTGGATGCGTTGCGCGATTGGGGACATGGTCAGTATCTAAAAACTCATCGGATGTCCCAAATTCAATGAATCTTATTAGCTCGCGATTATGTCGAGGGTATGTGGCTGATGTTACAGCAACCTCAAGCTGAAGACTTTGTTCTTGCGACGGGCGAAATGCACTCTGTACGGGAATTTACGGAAAAAGCATTCAAAGAGATTGGCATGGAACTTGAGTAGGTTCAACGTTGGATTGCTTTCCCTTCCTCTCGCATATCTCACTTCATGATTTCTCATCAGATGGTCGGGCAGCGGTGAGCAAGAATATGCCATCGACAAAAAAACAGGAAAGACAGTCGTCAGAATTGATCCAAAATATTTCCGTCCAGCCGAAGTCGAGTACGTCTATATATTGGAATTTTCCCTTAGTGGATTCGATTTAATGATTCCCTGCTAGCCTCCTGCTCGGCAATCCTGCCAAAGCCGAGAAGATTCTTGGATGGAAGCGCAAAGTTGCCTTTGATGAGTTAGTCAAAGAGATGGTTGCTGCTGATCTCAAAGCAGCTGGCAATCTCGTCGAAGATCAAAACTGAGCCCATACTTTTTTTCACGCGGGCTGCACTCATAGTTAGGGAGTGCTTGTTTATATCAGTCTAAACACATCGAGTTACCGTTTCACAAGCCGGGACATCGTTCTCGCTGTCGTGTCACACTTTTTCTGACCAAATGATACCCAAATGATACATTTCCCCCCCAGTTGTATCATACGTGCCGTGTTTATGCAGTAGCTGTTGAACCTGTGTAAGCATGGATAGTCTGGTCGGCGCACCCAGCAGGAGTCTGATATCCATAAGGACCCAAGTTGACATACAAAAGCCTATTACCAGTGGAATCAGGGCAAACCAACCAGGCCTGACATGAGAAAAAGATAAAAATGCTCAATTACATCGAGATCACAAAACTATTGGCACTTACGTTTGTCTGAGGACGAGTCACATTGACATCAGACCACAAGAGGGTGTCACCGCTCCAGGAGAAATCGCCTGCGGCAGCAGGGGACTCAGACCAGCTTACCGCTAACTTGTTTTGGCCGCTTCCGTCAAAGAAAGGCTCGACGACCGCATAGAGTAGTGCTTCACCCGCGTTTTGGACGAGCTGGCCATTGGTAATTTGGAATTGGGCTGCATCGGCGGGTTCACCAAGGACTGCCAGTGAGGCTGTATTTTTTATTTCGGAACGGAGATATTTGTGGAAATTGGGGTCAACCTACGTGTGTTACGAAAAAGGGGGTTCCAATGGTCAATCAGGAAGAGGAAGAGAAATATTATATTTGACCTACGACTGCGCGGATAAAGGAATATCCGGGGACGAGAGTTCCTGAACCTCCGCTTGCGGTTGTTGTTGTGGATCTGAAAGGCAGAGCCGTGAAAGGTCTGGTGGATAGCAGGGTCAATGTGAAACTTACGGTCCTCCACTTCCAGGGGCAGTGGTTGTTGATGGACTGCCTCCAGGAAGGCATTGAGAGTACCAGTCGTTGAGATACGTGCAGGTCCAACCATCAATACACGTAGTTGTGCCTGACCAGCCCTGGCCACCACACTAAGTATGAGACATAATTGCTGTGAGCACGAGATCACTGGTATAAGTAGACTAGATCTTTACCTGTCCGTATTGACCGGCTTGAGCAGAAACAGCACAAGCAAAAAGAAGTGCGTTGATAGCAATCACAAGAGACTGAATCATTGTGCAGGCGTTTGCAAGAACCAAAGCGACGAAGTTCGTTGATGTTTTTATATATCTTCAAACTGATCCACGAGAGTTCTCCAGGCCGAATATAGGCCATTTTCTCGGATGGGTGAGTGAAGCGGGGTTTTTCTTTCTGGACAGAATCACCGTGGAATTCCGCAACGGCACGATCTCGGAGAGCTACAAGACTCCGAGATTTGTTAATATCTCGTGCTCCCATTTATCAGTCTACTGATAGATGAGATATCATTACCCAGCACATAGCCATAGTTACTGTAAATGTTCGGCCGAGTTAGGATCTATTTGTTGAGAAAAGTATTTGCTGCATCAACATAGTAGCTGAACAACTCACGTTCTCAAGAGGTGGTATTGAAATATATTTTTCCTGCAAGATAGCCTTTAAATAATAGGAGTTTGGGAAAGGTAAAAGGTTGTGTCCGAAAAAGTATATTCCTGCTATAGCAGCAATGATGACAATGAACGACTCAAAGACTACTCAAGCTAATCTTCAATGGTCAGGCAATAGTCGGGTAGAGACGGTCGGCAGTGTTAGTAATTTGCCAGGGACAGATGAGTGGACATTGAACTGAGTGAACATTGATGGAGGTCATGTTCTCCGAGACAGTATCCTCATTTGACCTTTGCAGGTGCTTCGGGTTGCGACCGTAGGGATGGGATATATCATTTTTTGTGTGCATTACATCCAGTCGCTGTCAGCCCTGTTCGGCCACTTCACCACCAGGGAAATCTACACTTCATAATTCCAAAGGGTCATCAATACTCTACACAGACATGAAGGTCCCAGATTCACCCACTGTCTCACCTCATTCACTTTCATTGTCATCATACAACCGCGTCCTCGGTCTACGCCTCCGATTTGATGCCATACCAGAACTGGGTACATTTCTTCTATACAGGCTAACAGGCGTTCCATCCTCATCCTCATCTTCAGAATCAAGAAAGGCTCTATGAGCTTGTCGGCGTACACGACGAGACCTGCTAGGACCCGCACATGGAGCTTCATCGTTATCCTCTTCATCATCATCAATGCCCCTCGTGCTATTACGAGGAAAGTCGAGACGACGGACTGTGGGAGGATGCGGACCTCCACCGTCGAGCCGTAGACCCCGACCCAACCGTCTCGCTACAGATCCATAGCCAGGATCATCAGACTCGTCATCTTCGACCTCATAACCTCCGTAACGGTGATGGTAACTCCAGCCATCACCATCACCATCATCCTCGCCATAGTCATAGAAGTCATGACCACTTTCCCCGTCATCGATGAAACTCCCTTCATAGTCAACTTCTGAATCGGGATGTGAGCGATCTGATTCCCACTCTGACACATTCTCGCCGTCCGCGATTTCCTCGATATGTGCAGCAGACGCAGATCCGCCATAGGCTTGAAGTCCGGAGAAGACAGACATCCCACGTAACATGTCTATACCACGCCAAAGTGGTAAGTTACGGGAGTGGTGAATGTTGGGTTCACCATCTTCCTCCTCGGTAGTCCATTCTTCATCCGCCGTGCGTGGGCCCTGATCGCTTCCTTCGTTGGATACACTTTCGTCATCTGTTAATTCCACAAGATCATCGTGAGCGTCGTAGAATACTCCCGAATTGATATCATCGTCAGCGTCCTCATCGTCCTCAGGACCCCAACCCGATACAGGCTCATCATATGCCTGTATAATTTCCCGTAGCCGCCTCCCCAGGACATTGGCATTTCTACCTAAAAATTCATCTCCGTCGTCATCATCAACATGGTCGCCATCATCATTGTCATCGATGAGTCTCGCATGACCACGATATTCTCGATTACAATTTGTGCACACCCCACCCCATATCTCATGCATGCAACTCAAGCATCTATAAATGCCGCCATCCTCAGCGTCATACATTCCCATGTCTTCGGTGTCCCATTCTTGACCCCCTTCGTTATTCTCAGGCGGCGGAGGATAAAAATGGGGTTGCTGATGTCTGGGTTTGGGAAAGACGTTACGCCAAGGATCATTACGAGGGTTGTTAAAAGCATCAGCACCAGGAGTATCTCTGGCAGAGGTTGGTGGCGCGGAGGGTAAATTGACTAGATTGCTCTTAATGAGATTGACAACCATGCCTTTGATGGACCAAACTTCGGCTGGACGGGATGTTATAGATGCTCTGCAGAGTGGACAGGTCTTTCGGTTACGAAGGAATGCACCGCGTGTGGCGGCTCTGCTGCTAAGGAGTGTTAGGATATCATCAGATTCGACAGGTGGATTGATCTCGTATTGATCATTGTCGGCATCGCCGCCGTGGTTCTGAATGCTGGTGAACCAACGAATAAGGCACACGTAACAAGCTACATGACCACAAGGAGAGAGAGAAAAGGGTTTGTAAAGAAGGTCCAAGCAGATCTCGCAAGTAAGTGATTGTTGGAGGTGGGAGAGATTATCTTCATATCGAGACAACAGCTATGAATTCAAGAATGAGGACAACTCATCTAATTAGGGAGGAGTACTCACAACTTTCTGACATTGAAGCTGGCTGCAGAGTACAGCGATTTGAGCTTGAGCATCTTTTAGTGGGTCAGTCTCATGGGGAGGTCCAGCGATCGCGGTGTATCCTTGAACCAGTGAAGTATTATCCGAAAGCCCCAAAATCGCACGTCCCTTTCCTTTATCTGCAGCCTGATCGTCCAGACACAAATTGTAAGCATGAGCCACGATAGCAGCTTAACACTCACAGTTAATGCTGGTCTCTCATCTGCTTCCATCGCTAGTGACTCAGCCCGCAGCGCATTGTGATCAGCCTCAACTTCCATAATAGGCAACAGCATAGATGCCTCCGACAGCGTGGATGAAGACGCTACCGAGGCGGGTACAGCAGTAGTGATTGATTTTGGTATCTGTTTAACAGGGTCAATTTCGGAATTGGTGAGGGACGACTTCCTCCTCCTTTTCTTGCGCTTCTTCTTGCTGTCTTTGTGACTGTTGGAGTTAGATGAGTTTTTGTCGTCGTTATTGAGAATCTCAAGCTCCTTCCTGTACTTCTTGGACAGACGAGGCTCGTCATCAGGTAGAATTTCCGAAAACGTGCGCTTTTGGATGATGTGTGGCCGGAGAACATTGTCTGGTGCTTTCAATGTATTTGAGCCTGGAGTGAGCTGACGTGCAGGCATTGAGACAGAGGAGAAGAGACTGTGAGTTATGTACCCCTACGGAAGGCCATACACTGGTCCTGGTCGTGATCATGTGCTCACGACCACGTGCTGGGCACTTCCCAGTTTATCTGATAATCTCGCTATTTTTTAAGCTCTAGATCTATACGACCACATTGCATTGGTGGGGGAGGCGTGAGGTCAACTGGAGCAAGTGATTTCTAGGCATTCATGATGAAATAAGTAAATAGACCTCAGTATTTTACTGCACATAGTAGTGCAGTGCATACCTTCAAGACAACCTTATACAACATAATGTTCAAATAAGAGTTTAACAACCGTTGTAAGGAAAATGAGATTTAGACATAAAGTTCATGTAACCTCTCTAACTTCTAGACTGATCTAGTTTCTCAAGTAAATTATGGAATTTTATATTATGCTCATTTTCAAAATATGCCAGCTTACTTAGAATTCAAAGAGATGTCTTCTATTATCATTATCTAGTAGACTACCATATACTATAATGTTGTTCAATAACCCCTAGATGAAAGACTAAGATAAAATGAAAACATTATTATTTTCTAATATGAAATCTTTTCTTTGTTTGACGTTTAAATAAATATAAATTTTGTGATGGGCTATCACTTTAATGATCCTACTGGTCACTCGTTAGATCTCACTAGAGTATACTTGTAGCTTCTTGCATTGTATTATATTTATTTATTGCGCAATGTTGTTACATGGTAACATTATTATTTAC